>Ga0209119_1004661_pt1 | contig 11155 bp, 11 predicted proteins | sample COG_03_FD_184747 | JGI IMG/M metagenome (GOLD analysis project Ga0209119, IMG submission 184747) | Pelagic Microbial community sample from North Sea - COGITO 998_met_03 (SPAdes) (version 2) | ecosystem: Environmental > Aquatic > Marine > Neritic zone/Coastal water | place: Helgoland, sampling... | reverse complement strand
CCAGCAGGGATTCTAAAATAACCGCGTCGCGCTCCAGCCAGCCATTTTCAAAGGCGGCACAGTGCATAGCGTATTCGCCACTGACCTGATAGGCAAAGGTCGGGGCTTTTAATTCGTCTTTAACCCGGCGGACTATATCCAGGTAGGGCATGCCGGGTTTAACCATAATCATATCGGCGCCTTCTTCCAGATCCAGTGCGCATTCATGCAGTGCTTCGTCGCTATTGGCCGGATCCATCTGGTAGGTTTTCTTATCGCCGCCTTTAATATTACCCGCTGAACCCACTGCATCGCGGAAGGGGCCATAGTAACTGGAAGCGTACTTAGCGGCGTAGGCCATAATCATAGTATTGACGAAACCATTCTCTTCCAGCTCTTCACGAACAGCCCAGATACGACCATCCATCATATCCGAGGGGGCGACTATATCGGCACCCGCCTGAGCATGGGATAGCGCCTGTTTGGCAAGGGTTTCGACAGTGATATCGTTGAGCACATAGCCGCTCTCTTCATCAATAATGCCGTCCTGACCATGAGTGGTAAAAGGGTCGAGGGCGACATCGGTTATTACACCTAAATCCGGCACCGCCGCTTTAATGGCGCGAACCGCGCGCTGAGCCAGGCCTTCAGGATTGTATGCCTCTTCGGCGAGCAGAGATTTCTTATCTTCAGGAGTAACGGGGAAAAGAGCGATAGCGGGAATACCAAGACTGGCAACTTCGCGGGCTTCTTCAACCAGCAGGTCAATAGACAGACGCTCAACACCGGGCATGGATTCCACAGCCTGCCTTTCATTTGTACCCTCGACCACAAATAGCGGCAGGATCAGATCATTGACGCTGAGTGTGGATTCGCACATTAAGCGGCGCGCGAAATCCGCAGAGCGTGTACGACGCATTCTGGTATAGGGGTAGGGGCCGCGCTGGCTTGAAAAGCTCATCAGTACTCCAAAAGTATTTTTAGCAGTCTTTTAAAAACCTAGAGCGCAATGATACGGAAAAATCACCGCAACAACATGCCTATATAGTAGTCACAGGTATACAGGCTATTGTTGGCGGTTAATTTTATAAGGTTTTAAATACTCGCTCAGCAGCATCCAGTGTAAATTGAATATCCTCATCACTGTGTGCGGCAGACATAAAGCCCGCTTCATAGGAGGCCGGTGCCAGATAAATTCCCTCATCTAGCATGCCGTGGAAGAACTTCGAGAAACGTTCTGTATCGCAGTTCATCACCTGACCGTAATTGATAATCTTTTCTTCCTCAGAGAAGAACAGTCCCCACATAGTGCCGACATGGTTGGTAGTCATCGGAATACCTGCGGCAGCGGCGCGCTCGCGCAAGCCATTAACCAGCTGATCTGTGTGAGCGACGAGTGGATCGAGAAACCCGGGCTGTGAAACCTGATTGAGCGTAGCCAGACCTGCGGCCATCGCAACTGGGTTGCCGGACAGTGTTCCCGCCTGATAGACCGGCCCAAGGGGTGAAATCTGTTCCATAATCTCGCGCTTGCCGCCAAAGGCACCCACTGGCATACCGCCGCCAATTACCTTGCCCAGACAGATTAAGTCGGGTTCGATATTGTAGTAGGCGCTGGCGCCCTGGGGGCCGATACGGAAACCGGTCATCACTTCATCAATAATCAGTACCGCGCCAGATGCTGTGCAGCACTCGCGCAGGGCTTCTAAAAATCCGGGGATTGGCGGTACACAATTCATATTGCCCACCACCGGCTCAACGATAATGCAGGCCACCTGTTCGCCGATCTCGGCAAAGGTCTCTTTGACCTGCTGTATATCGTTGTAGTTGAGAGTCACGGTGTGATCGGCAAGGGCGGCGGGTACGCCGGGTGAGCTGGGTACGCCAAATGTTAATGCGCCTGATCCCGCTTTTACCAGCAGAGAATCCGAGTGGCCGTGATAACAGCCTTCAAACTTTATAATCTTATCGCGACCGGTGTAGCCGCGCGCCAGTCGAATGGCGCTCATGGTTGCTTCGGTGCCAGAGTTGACCATTCGCACCATCTCCATACCTGGAACCTGCTCGCAAATCTTATCTGCCAGTGATATTTCCAGTTCGGTGGGGGTGCCAAAGGTCATGGCTTTTTCTAGCTGTTCGCGAATGGCATCCAATACCAGAGGGTGACCATGCCCCAGTATCATCGGCCCCCAGGACATCACATAGTCTATATAACGTTTGCCATCGGCATCAAACATATAGGGTCCCTGGGCGCGGTCAAAAAATACCGGGGTTCCACCGACTGCTTTAAAGGCGCGCACCGGAGAATTTACGCCGCCGGGAATATGCTTTTGAGCTGCTTCGAAAAGTTGTTGGGAGCGCGATTGAGTCATTTAGGTTTCCTGATAGGGTAAAGCCACTGTAGGGCGAAATTGCTAATTATGTATTATCCTAAATATAAGGCAGTGATGCTATCTGAAGGTAAACATACATGGAAATAGAACAGGTTATCGAGTTTTGGTTTGGCGCTGATATCAACGACCCGAATCTGGCGAAACGCCAGTCACCAATCTGGTGGCAAAAAAATTCCCAGACTGATGCCCTGATACGACAAAAATTTGCCGACGGATTACAGGGCCTTATAGAGGGTGATTATGACCACTGGCTCGACAGCCCTATTGGTCGGTTGGCAGCAATAATTGTTGCCGATCAATTTTCACGCAATATGTATCGCGATACAGCGCGGGCATTTGCTCAGGATGAGCTGGCGTTGGGTTGGTGCCTGGACGGTATAGGCATGCATCAAGATGTTGAGCTGCCCTGTATATGTAGAGTATTTTTCTATATGCCGCTGGAACATGCAGAGTCCCTTGCTATGCAGGATCTGTCGGTAAAAAAGTTTTCTGAATTGGCGCAACTGGCGGGCTCAAGGAATGACGATACCTTTTTAGGCTTTGAGGATTTTGCCGAGCGTCACCGGGCGGTGATTCAGCAGTTTGGGCGCTATCCCCATCGCAACAACATTCTCGGCAGAGATAGCTCTGCCGCTGAGCAAATCTATCTTGATCAGCCGGGCAGTGGTTTTTAATAGAAGCTTTGAGTGAAAAGTCCTCTAAGAGAAGGGCTTAACGATAACCAGAATCACAACAGCGATCAGAAACAGCACCGGTACTTCATTAAACAGACGGAAAAAAACGTGGGACTTGGTGCTGCTGTCGTTGCTCAGTTGCTTCATATAGACGGCGCAGACAAAGTGATAGCCGATAAGGATCGCCACCAACAGCGCTTTTAGTTGAAACCACAGCTGACTTAAATAGTAGTCGGGATTAAGCAGTACCAACCAGCCGCCAAAAATCACTGTGGCGATCATCGAGGGGGTGGCGATGCCGTTGTAGAGCTTGCGCTCCATCAGCTTAAACCGCTCAACACTTATCGTATCGTCTGACATCGCGTGATACACAAACAGGCGCGGCAGATAGAACAGTGCAGCGAACCAACAGATAACGGCAATTAAATGAAAGGACAAAAGCCAAGCGTACATTTATGATTCCCCGTTAAGTTGATGGCTATAAAAAGCACAGATTCTGCATTATTCGGGTATTATAGACCGATGATTTGATTCTGGATAACTAATTAGAGAAGACACAAGAGAAGACAAGTGATTAAAGTAGGAATTGTAGGTGCAACCGGATATACCGGTGTTGAACTTTTAAGACTGTTGGCTGGCCATCCTCAGGCAGAGGTAACGGTGATTACTTCGCGTAGCGAGAAAGGTCTGCCGGTAGCAGATTTGTATCCCAATCTTAGAGGCATAGTGGATCTGGCTTTTTCGGCGCCGGATGTAGATGAACTCTCTCAGTGCGATGTTGTGTTCTTTGCGACACCCCACGGTGTTGCCCAGAGTATGGTCGCGGATATTTTAGAGCGTGGTGTAAAAGTCATCGACCTATCCGCAGACTTTAGAATAAGAGATGCGGATCTCTGGGAGAGCTGGTACGGCCAGCCCCATACTGCGCGTGATTTAATTCCTCAGGCGGTCTACGGCCTGCCTGAAGTAAATCGCGATGCAATTAAAGGCGCGAACCTTATTGCCTGCCCAGGCTGTTATCCAACCAGTGTTCAACTTGGTTTTTTGCCACTGCTGGAAGCTGACTGTATCGACACTAGTGACCTGATTGCCAACTCGGCTTCCGGTGTTAGCGGTGCAGGTCGTCAGGCGAGTATTGGCACATTGCATTCTGAGATGAGTGATAGCTTTAAAGCCTATGCATCATCCGGTCATCGTCATCATCCGGAGATTGTTCAGGGGCTAGGCGATATTGCCGCCAGTGGTTCTGGGGCGGGCGATATTAACCTTACTTTCGTACCTCATCTATTACCCATTAATAGAGGTATACATACAACTCTATACGCCAACCTTAGTAGGGAAGTCGATGTTCAGGCTCTCTTCGAGCAGCGCTATAAAGATGAACCTTTTGTCGATGTGCTGCCTGCCGGCAGTCATCCAGAGACCCGCACGGTGCGTGGCTCCAACTTCTGCCGCATTGCAGTCTGTCGTCCCAATGGCGGCAACAAGGTAGTCGTGTTGGTCGTTGAAGATAACCTTACCAAAGGTGCTTCAGGCCAGGGTATACAGTGCATGAATATTATCTTTGGCATGCCGGAGAATTCAGGGCTGACTGCGCCGGCATTACTGCCCTGATGACGGAAGTAAAATCGATAGTTCTTCCCTACCGGCCGCAGGTGGTTTACTTTGTGGCGCTGGTATTTATCGCGCTTATGGTTGGGGCATTCTTTTTCGGTAAGTCCTGGGAGAGACAGATTCTCAAGGATGAAATGCATGAAAAAGCGCGCCTCGAAGTATTGGCGGATAGGCTCGAGGCGACAGTTGCCAGTCAACAGCAACAGCTGAGTCAGGTTGAGCTCAATTTGCAGGTGGATTCTGCAGCGTTGGAAAGTACCCGCCAGGAAATGATTGTCCTGCAAAAAAGTATTTACCAGCGCGATGAAGAGTTAAAGCTCTACCGTGAACTGTTGCAAGATGGCAGTCAGCCAAGCGGTCTTTCAGTGGCAGATCTAAAGTTGGACAGGCTAGCTGATGGGCGAGTAGCCTATCGCTGGGTAGCAAGACAAAAAATAGTAGAGATGAAAACGCTAATTGTCTCGGCAAATTTTTGGGTCTCAGGATTGCTCGATGGAAAAGAAGCGAGATTATCTCTCGCAGAGCTTGATCCCGAGATTGCCAAAATGCCGTTTAAAATGGAATTTAAATACTTCTCAATCAATCGGGGTGTAATAACCTTCCCGGATAATTTTGAGCCCAGACAGGTGCGAATAACTCTGCGATATCCGTGGATGGAAAATACACAGTTTGATCAAAAGTATGATTGGAAAATTGAGGGATGAAAAATGTTTGCTTCTAAGCGTTTTAAAAATGATAGTGGTTTTAGTGCGGGAACCACGACCTTAATTGCTGCTGGTACAAGAGTCGCTGGCGATATAAGTTTCACCGGCAATTTAGAGCTTGAAGGTGAGGTAATCGGCAATATCAGTGCCGAGGGCGCTCAGTCCAGAGTCAGGGTTTTGCAGAGCGGCACAGTGAGCGGTGATATAACAGTTGCCACTATTATTGTTAACGGCCATGTTAAGGGCGATCTGCATGCTAACGAGCTGGTTGAATTAGCCGCGAAAGCCGTTGTCGAAGGTGATTTACACTATAACTTGATTGGAATTGAAAAAGGCGCCGAAGTTGTAGGTAGATTTGTTTATCATTCCACAGAGTCAAATATCACAGAATTTCCAGTCGATCGCGACGGCGCAGTTCTATAGAAAACACGGAGAAAAAATGTCAGGTATTGAAACATTTACACCCTCGGTACTAGAGGTTACTGAAAATGCAGTTTCCAAGGTGCAGAGCCTCAAGTTAGAAGAGGATAATGAAGAACTGAAGTTGCGTGTCTATGTAACTGGTGGCGGCTGCTCGGGATTTCAATATGGATTCTCCTTTGAAGATGTAATGGCGGAAGATGATACTGCAGTTACCCGCGATGGCATCACTGTATTGATCGACTCGCTAAGTTATCAATATCTGGCCGGATCGACGGTCGACTATGAAGAGGGATTGATGGGGTCGAGATTTTTAATCACCAACCCTAACGCCTCTACCACCTGTGGTTGTGGAGCTTCTTTTTCTATCTAACTACATTTTATTTGAGCAAGGATGTTCAGTATGCGATGGCTCACTCTCTTAACGCTGTTACCCAGTTTACTGTTGGCAGCGGTCAACTTTTCTCAGGCCGCCGATCAGCTAATTACCGCAGACAGTAAAACGGTGACTGGATATGTGGCCAGAATCAATCTCAAAAAAGCCGATCAAGTCTACGAAGCCCTGCAGCGCGCCGAGGTTTATTTTCAAACAAAGCAGCAACCAAATATACAGATTTCTCCTGCAGTGCCACCGATTGCTTTTGTTATCTATGGCCCGGATGTTGAGATATTTTTCAGAGAAAACTATAGCGACTTTAAGCCGATCGTTGATCTGGCCGCTCGGCTCTCGGCGCTTGAAGTTATAGATATTAAAGTCTGTCAGGTCAGTTACGAAAAACAGGGTTTGGATAAATCGACTCTTTTACCCTTTGTCTCAACAGTGCCATTTGGTCCGGCGGAGGTAACTCGTCTGCTTGAAGATCAGCAGTACGATTTCTTTTGATCTCAGGGCAGGTAAATGCCACCCAAAACAGCCTCTCTACTAGCGCCAGTTACCGCAGGTAAATTACCCGTCTTATTTTCTATTCGTCGTTTAGCCAGCCAGGCAAAAGCGCAGGCTTCTACCCAATTTGGATCCAGCCCCAACTCTGATGTTGAGCTGACTGTTGATTGCGGAATAGCATCGGCAAGCAGCTGCATCAGACCGCTATTCATGACACCTCCCCCACAGACATATACTTCGCTGATTGACAGGCCGAGATTGTTGATCTGGTCGGCAATACTATCGGCGGTCAATTGCATTAAGGTTGCCTGAATATCCTGCGCTGGCAGATTAAACCCAAGTAGCTGGCTTTCAAGCCATGGTAAATTAAACTCTTCGCGACCAGTACTTTTCGGTGACGGCTGCGCAAAGTAACTATGGGATTTAAGCTGCTTTAAAAGTGCGCTATCAACAGTGCCGCCAGAACCCCAGTCGCCATTGTTGTCGTAAGCGGTGCCGAGCTGCTGCCGACACCAACTGTCCAGTAATATATTTCCCGGGCCAGTATCGTAGCCGCTGCAGTCGCCGTTGGCGGCGAGCAATGTGATATTGGCGATACCGCCAATATTGAGGATAACGCGATTCTTGTCAGGCTGTGAAAAAAGCTGCTGATGGAACGCCGGAACTAATGGTGCGCCGTGCCCGCCAAGTGCCATATCGGCGCGCCGGAAGTCGGCCACCACAGTGCAGCCGGTTCGTGCAGCAATAATAGTTGGGTCAGCAATCTGTTGGCTGTAGGCAAGCCTATCTGCGCCCGGTGGCGAGTGGCGCACTGTCTGGCCATGACTGCCAATAGCGACAATCTGTTGCGTTTGAATATTCAGTGAGTCCATTAATGCCAGTGCCGCTTCGGCAAATAATTCGCCAAGCAGATTGTCTGTCTCGCAGAGCAGTTGCACGCTGTCACTACCGGGCAGGCACAAACTGAGAATCTGCTGCTTTAGCTTTTCAGGTATAGGGTGCGAATGCCTGCCGAGGAGATGTGGATTGTTATGGGTAAATTCAACAGCTGCTACATCTATGCTGTCGATGCTAGTGCCGGACATCAGTCCGAGATAAATATTGGCGCTGTCCATTAGCGGTATTTAGTTGGCACTGGCGGTACCGTTTTTGGCATTAGCCGTTGTGTTGCTGGCGGAAAAATTAGCTGTTCCACCAGACTGTGCGAGCTGTCTTAACATCGGTTGAGTGGCTGTTTGAAAGGCCATTAACTCAGCTTTGGGAATTGGGTTTGCCTGGGGCAATTTAACGGTGCGCGGATTGCGATGAACACCGTTGACCAAAAACTCATAGTGCAGATGCGGACCTGTTGCATAACCAGTTGAACCTACGGTGCCGATCAACTGACGCTGACGGACAGCTTGCCCTTTGCGAACCTTTTTCTTGTTTAGGTGCAGATACTTTGTAATGTAAGTTTGGCCGTGCTGCACAAAAACATAGTTGCCATTGGCTTTGCTATAACCGGCTGCAATTACTTTGCCGTCACCGGCAGAGTAAACTGGCGTGCCCCTTGGTGCTGCGTAATCGACACCGCGGTGTGCCTTAATCTTTTTGTGGATAGGGTGCTTGCGTCGGAGATTAAAGCCAGAGCTAATTCGAAAGATATCCAGTGGTGTGCGCAGGAAAGCTTTGCGCATGCTCAGTCCCTCTGGGGTGTAATAATTGGATACACCCTGATCATTGGTGTAGCGAACTGCCTGATAGGTTTTTCCGCGATTGGTAAAAGTCGCAGCGATAATATTGCCGACACTTAATTTCTCGCCTTCAAGAAAGTGCTCTTCAAACAATAGCGAAAAAGAATCTTCCTTGCGGATGTCGAATACAAAGTCGATATCCCAAGCGAATATATTGGCCAGTTCCATAATAAGCTTGTCCGGTAACTCGGCGTCCAGACCTGACATATACAGAGAGTCGACAATGACTCCCTCGCGATAATTTAATAATGTATCTGGTTTTAGTACCAACTGCTCTGAGCTGTAGCTTTCGCCATCGTGGCTAAATACCCGGCTGACCAGTTTTGACTGTATATGATGTAATTCCTGAAGCTGCCCTGAACTGTTGACGCCAAAGCGGAACAGTTCGCCTGGATAGAGATTGCGCAGTAGCTTGCCATCACGCGATGAAGACACCTTGTAGACATCCGCAGCTGTCAGCTTGGCACGGCTAAATAAAGTTGACAGACTATCCCCTGAGGAGACTCGCTGTTCAGACCAAACAAGTGCAGGGGCAGTTTCTTCGACAACAGTTGCCGGCGGCAGAGTGGCGGTTGGTATTGCTATAGGCTCGGCAACTTGCCGGTTGGCTTCAGCATCGCTAACTGGATAGAGGGCGAGAACTAATAGACAGCAACCAACGGCCGAGGCCAAAATAAGATGGTGTCGCGGAAAGTCCTTGAGAATGGAATGCAGAAAACTAACCGTTCTTTGCACTTTATTCACTGCCATAAAAAGCCGTTGCTGTGAGATTTTCGCAAGTTTAGCTCAATAAATTAACAAGTTACAGCGACAAGCTCGTGCTTTTCGGGAGCAAACTGAGTAGCTGTTATAAATCCTGCTATAGATGTAGGCGATAAAATCTTGTATTTGCGCCCTCAATGTGTAGAGTTGGCGCTCCTAATTAGTGACCAGTGAAATCAGTTCCGATGAAACAAAATGGCAGTCAGTTAATCAATCAATTACGCCAGCGTGGCCTCGTCGCGCAGGTATCTGCAGAAGAAGAATTAGAAGCCCATCTGGATGAGTCGCGAGTACTCTATTGTGGTTTTGATCCAACGGCAGACAGTCTTCATCTTGGCCATCTTGTTCCGTTACTTGTCTTAAAGCGTTTTCAGGAAGCTGGTCACAAGCCGATTGCTCTGGTGGGTGGTGCCACTGGCTTGATTGGCGATCCAAGTTTTAAAGCGGCTGAGCGCAAGCTCAACACTCCGGATGTGATTTCCGGTTGGGCGGACAGAATTAAAAGTCAGGTCAGCCAGTTTATTGATTTTGACTGTGGTGACAACTCGGCGGTTGTTGCCAATAACCTCGACTGGACTGCCGAGATGTCTGCGCTGGAATTTCTGCGCGACGTCGGCAAGCACTTTTCCGTTAATAATATGATCAATAAGGAGTCGGTAAAGCAACGGCTCGATCGCGAGGGAACAGGTATATCCTTTACTGAGTTCTCCTATGCGCTATTGCAGGGTATGGACTTTGCAGAACTTAACCGTCGTTACGACTGCACTATGCAGGTCGGGGGTAGCGATCAGTGGGGCAATATAGTCGGTGGCATTGATTTGGCGCGTCGTCAGAATAAGGCCCAGTGCTTTGCCCTGACAGTACCCTTGATCACTAAAGCCGATGGTACCAAGTTTGGCAAGACCGAGGCCGGTGCAGTCTGGCTCGATCCGGCCAAGACGTCGCCGCTGGCTTTCTATCAGTTTTGGCTGAATGTTGCCGATGCCGATGTCTACAAATTCCTCCATTACTTTACTTTCCTCTCTATAGAGGAGATTGCCGAGGTCGAAGAATCCGACCGCCAGGCGCAGGGAAGACCTCAGGCGCAAGCCTTATTAGCCAGGGAGGCAACCAGATTAGTTCATGGTGAAGAGGGGTTGGCTGCTGCATTGCGGATAACAGAAGCACTGTTTAATGGTGAGCCGGACCAATTATCGGAAACTGATTTTGAGCACTTGCGACTAGATGGCATGCCGTCCTCTGAACTCTGCGATGCTGATTTGGTCGATAAGCCGATAACAAATCTACTGACAGACTGTGGAATGACGAAAGCAGGCCGAGAAGTAAAGGATGCTCTTGGGCGTAATTCAGTGTTTATTAATGGCCTTGCCAAGGGTGCCGATGACAATATGAAAGCCGCCGAATGCTTCGCTAGTGACCGTGCTCTTTTTGGTCGCTTCTATCTAGTCCGTCTCGGCAAGAAGAAATACCATCTGTTCGAGCGCGTTTAGCCCCTTTTTTGACCACTTTTTAGCCAGTCTGAAAATAAAACAAAATACTTGTTGACAGTATTCAGCCTGTCTGTAGAATGCGCGCTCCCAACAGGGTGAGCCGCTAGAAAAACAGCGGCGATAAGTAGAGAAATAAAGGCTTTATATTTATTTTTAATCTACTGTTGACATGAGCAATTTCGACGCTAGAATGCGCGCTCCCAACAGCAATGTTGAGAAGCAAAACAAGCGTCAAATTAGAGAGTGAAATTAAAGTTAAATAATTCCACTTTCGCTGTTGACAAAGGGTTGGCTTTCTATAGAATACGCCCCCCGCTCAGATGAGCGAATCGTTCTTTAAAAAATTAATCAAGCAATGCGTGTGGGTACTTGCTAGTTGATGTTGGATAACTAAACATCATGTAACAAGTAGCTCACGCAATCATTTATGAATGTGATAAGCGTACAGTTGTATGAAACTGAGATTTTGAATGGTAAAGCAAGTTTTGCGTAACCGTTCCCTC
>Ga0209119_1004653_pt1 | contig 11170 bp, 9 predicted proteins | sample COG_03_FD_184747 | JGI IMG/M metagenome (GOLD analysis project Ga0209119, IMG submission 184747) | Pelagic Microbial community sample from North Sea - COGITO 998_met_03 (SPAdes) (version 2) | ecosystem: Environmental > Aquatic > Marine > Neritic zone/Coastal water | place: Helgoland, sampling... | reverse complement strand
TGGATTCGGTAATAAAGCGAATGAGAAAAGACCGAGATTGGTCAGATGATTTTGGAAAGAAGATTACTGTCCATGGATTTAGGTCGACAATGCGTGATTTTATAGCAGAGAAAACAGATTTCGATAGGGATACTGCTGAGATGATTTTGGCACACACTGCAGGTAATGCGGTTGAGCGGGCATACCGAAGGGGCGATCTAATGGAAAAGCGGAGACGTGTTATGGAGTATTACAGTGATTATGCCGCTGGAAAAGCTAGTCAAAAAGTAGTCCAGTTAAGGGGTTAGTTAAGCGCTAAGCCCATGAATATATTGGATAATTTAAACCTCTCGAGCCTGTTTCTATCAAAAACTTATGAAACTTTAACAAAGGTTTTTGTGACATGCGTTCAAAATTAAATGTTCGCTTATTTGAAATCATTCTATCAACTTGTAATTCTATCTTCTAAATATCTAGAGCAACATCAGTTAACTTTTAAGATAGCAAACCAAACCAACTTACCTTGGGAATTAGAAGAATAGCTAGAGGATATATAGCTAATGTACCAATTATCCACATAATCAAACTATCTCCCTTTACTATAACTGTTATCAATGCCGATACTGCAAAAGATATAACGAACCCAATAAAGTATAAGATTAGAGCATGCCAAATACCAATGTCATAACCATACGAAATTAGGAACCCAAACGAAAAGATCATGGAGAAAAAACCAGTGGCATCAATTAATAAACCTCCAGCCACACTGCTACCCTGAATGCCTGCCATACGTTGCCTTATCCATCTTTGATTCTCAAATCTTGCCACCGATAATAGGCTATACAATAGTGCCAATTTATAACTAGGAATGTATAAAGCAAATGTCTCGAACATAACTTTTTTACTCTTTAAATTAATTTTTAAGGTTTAAATGTTTTTGCTCAGGCTGCCATTTAGATATATCCATTTGTATTCGGCCAATACCCAGTGATCTTACCCATTTCGCTGCAGAGTCAATAGAGCGCCAAGTCTTTAGCTTTCCCTTAGCTGTTTTTGCAGCTATGGGATCGGGCCCAGTATAAGCCTCAACGTATATGGTTGATGCTTCTGCTCTTATTTTAATTTTCTTCACTGCGCCTGCTTCCACAAGGGCTTTTAGGAGCTTCTCATTCATAGTTGTTGCTCAATAGTTGCTAGTTTTTGATATAATATGTTACAAATGCGTTACATTTGCAACATTTGGAGAAATAATGGTAGCTACTAAAACAGCGACTCTTAATTTGCGTATAGACCCACACCTAAAGGATGCCCTTAAAAACGCTGCTTCACGTGACCATAGAAGTATTGCGAATATGGTAGAGCTTCTAATTCGTGATCACTGTGAGAAAGAGGGAATTTCGATTCCTGATCAGCAGGAGCTATTACTCTAACCAAGATGTTAAAGCTGATTAACAAAAGCATCCTTAATATTGATGTCGATATAATCGTTATGTCTGCAAATCCATCATTGCTGGCAGGAAGCGGTGTATCGCGAGTAATCCATAGGGCAGCAGGACCAGAACTTGAGGCTTATGCGAAAGAAATTGGCCCAGTTGGTGTTGGGCAAGCTGTTATAACGCCTGGCTTCAATCTTAATGCTAATTATGTAGTCCATACTGTCTGTCCAAGATATTATGATGGTTTGAGAGGGGAGTCTGAGCAGCTAAAGGCAGCTTATTCAAATGCATTGTTGGTATGCGATGAGATTTCTAAAGCAAGCAGTATTGCCTTTGTTGCGATGGGTACGGGAGTTTATAAGTGGCCTGCAAACCTTGCGGCAAGTATTGCTTTTGGAGAGCTGTCTAAGAGCACTTTTGATGAGACAATTGTTTGCTTTACTGACGAAAGGCTAATGCGTTTCTATGAAGCTTGTGTAATTTGACTGTAAAAAGTATTCAGATATGATTGGTTTGCCAAAGCTTGCAGAAAGGGTCGAATGGCCGAAAGTATTGGTAATTTCGTTATTTTATTAATTTATAGCATTGTTAACTTGAGTATTTTTTTCTCTCTACTACCATCTAGGCAGATAGCAACAGAATACTGAATTGCTCAAGAAGGTACGAGACGAATTAAAAAGGCTTAATTAAGTAAGGAACAACGGAAGTTTTACACTGGTTAGAAGAGATGTTTTTTTAACGATTTTCCCATAACACTATAAATTTATCGCAGGTGAGATATGTTCATAAAAGAGGTTTCTAAGTACTTCATGAATTTTCTGGAGACTGACTTCAAAAGAAGAAGGGCTCCAAAGAGAAGTATTGCTTTCACAGATAAAGCCGGGAACTTAACAGCTTTTAAACTTGATAAATATCCCTCTTTTTTAAGAAAGATTTCAAAGTTAATCAATGATGATAAAGCGGACTATTCAATTATAGTCACCAGAGGGGCCCACACTTCAAATATAAGTTCAAATTTATCCGAGGTTGTAACTAAGTCAGCCTTGAAGAACCTTAAAGAAAGTAAGGATGCTATTAACTCAGAAATAGAAACCAATATTAATGAGCTATTTGTAAAGTATGAGAGAGATCAGGAAATATTTTTCCAAGAATCTCTGGCAGCTATTAATGATGTTTTAAATGATTTATTTATTTCTCAGTCAGTAAAATCAATAGATGGGTCAATTCAAAGACAAAAAGATAGTGAGGACGAAGACTCTTCTGAAATAAGTGAGGAGATTTCTAGATATATAACTTCATTTGTTGAATATGATCTAAATGAAGCTCTAGCTAAATTTATTGTTGATAGAGAGATTAAGCCGTTAATTAATGTCGTTGATCAACTCTTAGAGCCTAGTAATATTGAATTAAGATTTAAAGTTTTCTTTGAAAATTTAACTATCACAGACTTACATACTGATATTGTTTCCTTAAATAGAAATAAAAAACTTAAGGAGGAGTTGGAGCTTTACTTATATTTTGGTCAATTAAAAGCCTCTAATAGATCATACCCATTGTTTTTTGTACCTGTAACAATAACTGAGCAAACCACTGAGAGCACGACTTCTTATAAACTTAGTTTTGAAAAACGTTTTTATATCAACAAAAGTGCAATTGAGTATGTCTTTCAAGAAGATTCTATGTCAAATACAGCTGCTCAAATATCAAGTCAAATTGGCGACAGAATTATATATATCGACGAAGGTAAAACTCTTGCTGCTGAGTTGAGCCGTAAGGCTGGAGACTTGCTGAGTAATTTTGGTATTAACGGGGACGTAGATTTCAGAAATGAAGCTAACAAAACGGCTTCATCTTCTTCCATATCAATTAATAATAAACTCACACTAGCACTTTTTGACAAGGCAGATGAGTCATCAATCAATGATTATGAGGAATTAATAAGCATTCTTGATGGCGATAATCCTCTGGCTGAAATGTTTAAAAAATTAATAGATGGGTTTATAGAGAAAAATCCCGTATCAATTACTCAAGAAGTTCACTCCCAATGGGACGAAGAGTCAACAGAAAACAAGTTAGTTTTTTCTTCTCCTATTCCTTTGAATGAAGAGCAAAGAAAGATTTTAAGTGCTGTTAACAATAAAAATGGAAGATTTATTACTGTCCAAGGCCCTCCAGGTACTGGTAAGAGTCACACCATAACGGCAATACTGTTTGAGGCGATTCTAAAAGATAAATCAGTATTGATGTTGTCTGATAAAAAGGAAGCGTTAGATGTTGTTGAAGATAAATTATCTGAGGTTCTCGATAAAACCAGAATGGGTGATAATTTTCAGAATCCCATCTTGAGGCTTGGTAGGGAGGGGAATACTTACACGAAAATTCTTGCTAGCCAGAATGTTGGAAATATCAGAACTCATCTTCGCGCATCCGAGGAAGCTCTTAAGGTTAATAATCCCGAGCAAGTAAAAAAAGAGCTAACTGCCAAAACAAAAGAATATATTGATAAATATTCTGAGATAGACATTCAAGATATTAGGGAATATCTTTCTTATAAAGAATCGAATAGTTTAAGTGATTTAGATGAAGATGTTTTTGTCGCCCATTTTAGCCAACTAGCCGAATACAAAAGATGTGTTGAGAGCTTGAAACATCTAAAATCTAATGAGGATATCGTCTCTTTCGTGAAAGATAATAATATCGATAATCCTCAAGACTTATATCTTTATCTAAGAACGATTTTAATCACTGATCCTATTGTTAATCAGAGGAGAGCCCCCTTATTTTTGAATAGCCTGACCCCGGATAAAGAGTTCTTCAAAGAAAAAATAAATGAGTATGGCGAGGTTAAGAGTAGGTTTTTATCTTTCCTCTTTGGAAAAATTCAGTTAAAAAACTGGAATGCTGAAATTAATGCCAAGCTCGATTTAAAAGATTACATAGATTTCAGAGAAGAAAATAATTATCAGAAATTCCGTGACATTTATGACCTAGTACTTGATATTCAAAAGGCTCTTTCCAGGGAAGACAGAGCCCCAGATAATCTTTCTGTATCGGTATTCAAGCAGGCTTTGGAGGGGCCTTCTAAGGTTGATTTGAAGGATATTGAAAGGTTTATTCAGGTTATACATTTCTTGCAACAAGCGAAAAGTGATGGGTGGCTAGAAAAGCCTTATTTTAATCTAGCCCCAATCGTTGATAAAAATGTATTTATGGTAGATTTATCCTCAGCGCACCATAAAGTTTCAGGGCTATATAATTTTGCAAAACTACTTATTGAGCTAAACAAAAAGTTCGAAGAGGTTCCAGATTTAAATATCGCTCATGAAGTAAAGGTTGTACAGGACAATTCAAGTGTTGAAATGGTCAATATTTTTGATAAAAGATTCCTTGAGTTTTATGACAACAATAAAACGACAGCGGCGACACTGAAAAAAATGATTTCAAAAAAACAAGCATTTCCAAGGAAAGAGTTAGAGCAACTCAGGAATGCTTTTCCTTGCATCATCGCTGGAATAAGAGATTACGCAGATTATGTCCCTCTCGAGCCTGAAATGTTTGACTTAATCGTAATTGATGAGGCGTCGCAAGTTTCAATTGCACAAGCTTTCCCTGCGATATTAAGGGCAAAGAAAATTATTGTTCTTGGAGATAAAAGGCAGTTCAGTAATGTCAAGTCTACAAACTCTAGTAAACTTATAAATTCCTCCTATCAAGACGGTATTAGAGAGGCATTTAAGGAGACATATGGGGATGACCCTCAAAAGATGCAAAGGTCTAAAGCTTTTAATGTAAGAGTCTCAATACTTGAGTTTTTTGAAAATATAACGAATTACGACTGTGTATTGCGAAAGCATTTCAGAGGATACCCTGAAATTATTTCTTTCTCGAGTCAGAATTTCTATCAGAATAATCTGCAAGCAATTAAAGTCAGAGCAAAGCCAATTGAAGAGGTTCTAGACTTCCAGTTTGTCGAGCATGACGGTAAGCAAGAAGTTAGTGGGAATAGAAATACAATTGAGTCGAATTTTATAGTTTCTGAAATAGAAAGATTGTCTCAGCTCGAAAATCCTCCCAGTGTAGGTGTAATAACGCCAATGAGCGATCAGCAAAAATTTATTTTTAGCGAGCTCGAGAAATCTACCAAGTATCAGGACATGAAGTACCTCGATTTAAAAGTTATGACTTTTGATAGTTGTCAAGGTGAAGAGAGAGATATCGTTTTTTACTCGTTTGTCGATCATTCCATTGATGGTTCTCCTGATAAAGATGTTTCCAAATCTGTTTTAGGGACAAAATTTGATTTAGATGTTCAAGATCCAGAGGAGAATTTAAGGCTGCAAAGACTTAATGTTGGAATGAGCAGGGCTAAAGAAAAGATAGTATTTGTTTTGTCCAAGCCAATAGCAGATTACAAAGGTAATTCTCAGAAAATTCTTAATCATTATTGGCGTGAAATTGAAAATGCAAATAGAACTCCTGAAATTTCTGAGTTAGATTCTCCGATGGAAGTCAAGCTTCTTAACTGGATCAAGGATGGCAAATTTTATAAAGAGAATGCTGAAAAAATAGAAATACAAGCCCAATTTAAGGCTGGCGAATACCTTAAAGCTCTAGATCCAAGCTATTCCCATCCTATGTACAGAACTGATTTCTTGATGACATACAAAGATGGAGAAGAGGTTAAGTCTTTAATAATCGAATATGATGGTTTCGTTGAACATTTTGTAGACCGACAAAATGTAAACGAATTTAATTATTCGCATTATTATTCAGAAAAAGATATAGAAAGAGAAAAGATCTTAGAGGGATATGGATTCCCCTTTATGAGATTTAATAAATTTAACCTTGGAAAAGACCCGGTCTCGGGTATATCTAAAAAGTTAACTAGTTTTTTTTTGTAAAAAATAAATCTGGATTGAAGGATTTTGTTACCGCACAAGTTGAGTTGGTAAACTCAGGCGAGTTGGTATTTTGTCCAAGTTGTAAGAGAAATAAACCAGTTGAAGATTTTCATGACTCCTCATTAATTAGTGGAGTTGGCCGAAATTGTATGCGCTGCAAAGGCAAGCCTGTCAAAGGTGGAAAAATAACCAAGCGGTCAAAGGAAAAAAATACACAAACAAGCTGGTCTAGTAAAACTTGCAGGGTATGCGAGACATACCTAATTGAGGGGGGGAATTGGGCGCCATCTAGAGTTAAGCGCCATGATTATATCTGTGGCTCATGCCACGGAAAAACCAAAAGATCAGGTAGGGCAAAGAAAAATCCATCAAAGTCGAAAAAAACTTTACCTAACTGCCCTAAATGTGGCGCTATATTAGTAAAAAGATATTCCCCTAGGTATTCTAAAAGTTTCTGGGGTTGTCCCAGATATCCTGCCTGCAGAGGTGGTAGAAATTTATGAAATCGTTCCTGAAAGAAGCGAGATTAGACAATGGCTACTCAGCTTTTATGCCTTCCTTGGTTTGACTGGCTGAGGTTTCTAGTTGTCAATGCTTGCTCTGTTTTTCTAAGATGGTACGAAAGTGCTTTGGTTAGCCAAAACCAGTTGCATCTGCCCAATCCAGCGTGACCTTAATCACTTAGCAACAGAGTCTAGAACGATCAACTTTAGATTCCAAGTTAGCTTATCAACTAAACACCTCCAATATAGCTACTTTAGGTTGTGAATCCTATCGTACAACGTTAGACATACTTAGTCCTGTTATTAACAAATACAGGATTTAAATATGATTAACCTAAATGGTACCCCTCAAATCTTACGCTGGAAACAGGTTGCTGATATCGTCCCCTGGTCACGCTCTTATACATATGACCTAATCAGTCAAGGTCTATTCCCAAGACCTCGCAAGCTTATGGTTGGGGGTCAAGCAGTTGGGTGGCTATCTTCAGACATAGATGCCTATATGCGCTCTCTAGCTGAAAACATGGAGCGTGCCGGTAATGAGTAAATACAACCCTATAAATCAGTATCTCAGAAACCCATCATCACGAGCTTATGCCGTAAAGGCCAAATGTGCAGAATGTATGGGCTGCACCCCTAACCACATAGAAAAGGGGTTCAAGGAGTCTATTTCGGCTTGTTCGTCATACTCCTGCCCATTGCATAGGCATCGCCCTTATCAGCGGGAAATGCCTTTAGAAGCCCAAAAAATAGCGTTCCAGAACCTATAGAGCGATTGGGTTAGGATTTTGTTAATTAATAATCTTAAATATCAGTCCTATTCGACCGGTTCTTATGAAAACGGGAAGTATGACGGAATTACCTTGCAATTAATTTGTACGAACAATAACGAGCTATATCATGTTCATTTCAATGTTTGTTTGGTCCGCCAGAGAAACACAAAGAAACACAAAAAAGGCTCTTCATTGCCAAAGGGGCATTTTACGGTAAAGCAAAATAGCCACTTTATGAAAATGTGGCAATCAACAGGTATCCCTTTGCCCAGGAGTAATACAGCCTTTCATGACTGTATGGGAAAGCTGAAATCAATTACGTTTACAGCTGAGGTAACAAAAGGCACCAGGTTGAATGCCGGAACGCTTAGACCAATGATCTTTCCTGATAACTCCCTGATAAATACCCGACAACTTCCTGATAAAAACCTGATAATTACTCCTGATAAGGATATCCCTCAGGCCTTTGATATATCGGGCCAAGAGCAAATTTCAACTGCGTGCCCAAATAGCTACGAAACAAGTAAACAAGTAGGTGAGTATACAAGTAACCCTATTAGCCCTATAGATGATACCTATAGAGTACGTAACCAAACTACTGAAGAATGGTTGGATGATCATGAAGAGCAATGGCAAAAAGAGTGTGATGAATTGTTTTAGTAATTGTATAAAGTATGAGAAGATTTAAGGATTATATAGATTAGCAGGATTATTCAATGAACACCGACATAACCACATGGAGCATAGAGGCATACTTGTTCCTTTCTAGCACACTAGTTCTGTTAATTTTCCTTTTTACTCGAATGAAAAAACTATTTGAGTATAAAAAGAAATACTCACCTCTCATCAATAAAGATGATGAGTTGAGAAAATTGACAAAAGCATCTGCTAAAGAACAAACAAAGATCAACAAATTAAAGGCCTCCTACTCTGAAAAATTCAAAGTCTATGAGCTTCTTAAAAAAGAAATAGAAATTTTCAATGATCAGATCGAATTGGCTGATGTGTCTTTTTATGAACCGCATTTTGACTTTGATTCTTCTGAAGATTTTAAACAAAAAATTAAAGAGGTTAGAGACCATCAAAAGATACTAATTGCGAACAAAAAGGCAATAAAAGCACTCTCTGCAATAGAGTTAGGGAATAGCAAAGCCAAGGGCAGACAACTACTTAACAAGCAAATTAAGCTTAGCTTGAGAGCTTTTAATAACGAATGTGATGCCGCGATTGCCAATATAAGATGGAATAATGTTGTACAAATGAAAAAAAGGATCGAGAAATCAAGGGAAGCAATTGACAAATTGAATGAATCTTTAAAGATAGTTATTTCTAATGCATATTACGAACTAAAAATTAAAGAACTCCTGCTGAGTCATGAATATCGAGAATCTAAACAAGCAGAAAAAGAAAAGACTCTGGAACTCAAGAGACTGCAGCGGGAGGAGCAAAAGCTTCTAAAGGACGCCGAAAATGCGAATAAGGAAGAATCTAAGTATCAAAAACTTTTACATCATGCCCACAGACAAGCTGAAAAAGCCGCTGGGGAAAAACTTGAATCTTTAAAAACAGAGATTGATCAATTAAGTCTTTCTCTGGCGAAAGCAAAAGATAATTCTGAAAGAGCACTTTCTATGGCGCAAAAGACTAGAGCTGGTCATATTTATATTATTTCCAATAGAGGTAGCTTTGGTGAGGATGTCATTAAAATTGGTATGACGCGAAGATTAGACCCAAATGACCGAATTAAGGAGTTAGGGGATGCCTCTGTGCCATTTACGTTTGATCTCCATGCTCTAATTTACACTGAAGATGCGCCTGCACTTGAAGCACAACTTCATGACACATTTGATAAACACAGGGTAAATTTAGTCAACAGTAGAAAAGAGTTCTTTAGAGTCCCTCTTAGGGAAGTTCATACTGAAATTAAAAAGATTAACGAAGAGGTTGATTTCATATTTAAAGCTGAAGCTAGGGAATATGTGGAGTCTGCAGCAAAAGGCAACCTTAAAATTAGTAGTTATTCCGAAGTTAATCGGTTTTCAAGTGATATTTGAAAATGCTTAAAAAAACAAAAAAAATCGTTGAAGAAACGGATACTAAGCTAGGCCTTATTTTTGACCTGTCTATTCAGTTTTTGATAATAGCGTCCATAGTAACCTTTGCTATAGAGACATTGCCTTATCTTGATCAAGGTACACTCAAGATTCTAGCGGCATTGGAATTGGTGTTCGTATCAATATTTACCTTAGAGTATATTCTCCGATTTTTCGTCGCTAAGAGTAAACCTAAATTTGTACTCTCTTTTTGGGGAATTATTGATTTGCTTGCGATAATGCCATTTTATCTTGCCGGCTTAGGTTTTAGTTATAATTTGATTATGTTGAGAGCTTTTAGACTATTACGTCTAGTTAGAATACTAAAACTAGGAAGATATAGTAAATCTCTTTCGCGAATGACTCTTGCAATTAGAATCGCGAAGTATGATCTTTTTCTCTCTATAGCCGCTTCAGGAATTTTGCTTTTGGTTGCAAGTTTTGGTATCTATCAGTTTGAAAACCCAGCTCAACCAGATAAATTTGGCTCAGTATTTGAAAGCTTGTGGTGGGCATTAGCCACCCTAACAACCGTTGGATATGGTGATATTTATCCAATTACTTTTGGAGGAAGGATATTCACAGGAGTAATCTTAGTGGTTGGTTTGGGAATTGTAGCTCTACCAGCCGGAATTATAGCATCTTCATTTACTGAGGCTAGAAAACAACAAAATCAAGAAGATAATTCCACCTAGCAAGGTCAATCGACTATTTTAATATTTATTCCAGTATCTTTCGTGTTTGGTTTCTTTTTCCTTTTTTTCTTTTTGGTCTTTTTTTCAGGTATTAAGTTGCCTATTGCCCCCAATAAAAAAATCGCAGCGACCCAATTCCATTCAAGTAAGTACGCGATATATGATAAGACTAAACAGCTAAACATTTCCTTCGCCCATACCTGACTATATTGACTACCATCATATCTTAATACCCTTCACAATCAAGTCATGAGAGGGGATAAGCTGTTTTTCATGAGTGCACTGTTGTAGTTTTCATGCTGCTCTTAATCTTCAAAATTAATAGGAAAGTCCACTTCGTTTATATAGCCTTTGGTGATTCTAGTTATTGGTTCATCCAAAGAGTCATCATAAAGTGCCTGGTACTTAGATATTAGTGTGTTGCTTGGACGCTCATCCATTAGGTTTAAAGCACTTTGAATTGCTGACATGGGGAACCTATTCTTTTTGCCATTGGAAGTATTCAATAAAATCCTACTTAGAAGGGTCATTTCTCTAATTAGTGCCTTCATGGGTACTGCCCGCTTTTCTGATGCGAAGGGTTCTCCTCTGGCTATAGTTTCTATAGATGGGTCTACTTCACCTTCCTCTTCCTTAATGTTTCTTATCAGGCGTTTGGCTGCACTGATGGTCTTATCACTTGGATATACTAGCTTTCCAATTTCAGCCTTTTCAGCCATCATGGTTGGGCTATGATCACTTAGATCAATAGGATAGTGATGTGAGGGTCTTTTCAAGTAAAGAGGGTCAA
>Ga0209119_1004651_pt1 | contig 11171 bp, 6 predicted proteins | sample COG_03_FD_184747 | JGI IMG/M metagenome (GOLD analysis project Ga0209119, IMG submission 184747) | Pelagic Microbial community sample from North Sea - COGITO 998_met_03 (SPAdes) (version 2) | ecosystem: Environmental > Aquatic > Marine > Neritic zone/Coastal water | place: Helgoland, sampling... | reverse complement strand
CTTAACTAATTATAATAATAAATTTATAATTCATGATTCATGCATAGATTATCTTAAATTACTATACTCAGATATTATATTTTTTGACCCTCCTTGGGGAGACAGATATAAAGAAAATAATAATATTAATTTATATTTATCAGAAATTGATATTAATACTATAATAGAATCATTATATTTCAGAACAAAAGTAGTTGCTTTAAAAGCTCCAATAAATTATAAACAAAAAGAATTACATTTATGGAAAATAAAAAAGCACAATATATATAAAAATGATAATATTACTATAATGTTTAATCTATTTGTTTTTTATAAATAAATAACATATGTATAAAATCAATTATGTAAATAGTAGACTAATATAGATTTAAAATATATAAAAATATAAAAATATATATTTTAAAAGTATACATGAGAACAACAAAAAGTATATTTATTACTTTTGGTGCAGGTTCGAAAAATTATATTGATGCTGGTAAACGTTTAATTAACCAAGCAAAATCAACTGGATATTTTGATAAAACAATACTTTATACAGACGAATATCTTAGAAAAGACACACAGTTTTGGAGTAGTCATTCAGAATTCATATCAAATAATAAAAGAGGTTATGGTTATTGGATTTGGAAATCATATATAATAAAAAAGACTTTTGAAACAATGAATGATGGAGATATTCTTATGTATCTAGACTGTGGTTGTGAAATAGGTGGTGAAAAAGAACTATTAATTCCAACCTTTTTTGATTATGTTAAAAAAGACAAAATAATTGGTTCATTTACATGCATAGAAAAAAATTGGAATAAGATGGATTTATTAATATATTTAAATATGCAAAATAGTGAACTTATAAATAAATCACAACATCAAGCTGGAGCACTATTATTTTATATATGTAAAGAAACACGTGAATTAGTCGACAAATGGTATAACATAGGTTGTAATTATCACATGATTGATGATTCTCCATCAATAGAAAAGAATCTTGAATGTTTCGAGGAACATAGACATGACCAATCTATATTTAGTTTACTTACAAAAAAATACGCAATATATTCTAGTAAAAATCTTGAGGATTGTGTTATATATTCTAGAAATAAAAGTGGTAATAGTGAATTAAACAAAGAGAGCTTTGTTGATTTAAACAGAAATATAACAATATTAAGTAATATATTCATAATAGTAATAATAGCAATTATTGCAATTATTGCAATTACTTATACTTGTATTGGTTAACAATTTTAAAATTTTATTTTTACTTAAAGTAATTAATGAATAAAACATTAATATATTAAATAAAATATGATTACCCCAAAAGGTTATAAAATACTTTTAAGTCATGAAAGAACTAATGAATTTAAAAAAGATTTAGTAGTAGTTCCATATGTAGAAAATTCAGTAAGATATCCTATTTTTAGAATTTCGGAAAACTATTTATACATGCCTAAATTCTACGGTATTGATAAACTTGGTTTACCAGAATTATCTTCAACTAAAGAACAAACTGGTATAAATTATGAATTTAAATTTACAGGTAAACTAAGGGATTATCAAGTACCTATTTGTAATAAAATATTAAAACATTTAAATGTTAACGGTTCTGGGCTCGCTAGTTTATACACTGGATGGGGAAAAACATGTGCATCATTATGGATTTTATCACAACTTGGTAAAAAAACCTTAATTATTGTTCATACTGAAAATTTACTCAATCAATGGAAAGACCGCATTAAAGATTTTCTAGGTGAAGAACCCGGTATTATTCAAGGACCGAAAATAGAAATTGATAATCATAAAATAGTAATAGGAATGATTCAAAGTATTTCTATGAAAGAATACCCACCTAACACTTTTAAAGAATTTGGATTTACTATTTATGACGAATGTTTTCCTTCAGATACTTATATACATACTAATATCGGGAAATTAACTATTTATAAATTATTTCATATTTGGAATAAAGAAGGTATTTCTAATAACATAGAAATATTAAGTTTTAATAGAGAAACAAGAGTTTTTGAATATAAACCATTAACGTACGCATGGAGAAAAATTAACTATGATTTAATTAAATTAACTTTATCTAAACAAACTATTAAATGCACTCTAAATCATAAAATACTTACTTCTAATGGGTATGTAGAAGCTAATAAATTAAATATTGGTGATATAGTATTAAGTTGTAATAAAAATAAATTTAATAATGAATTATTAGAGACCGGAACCTTAATAATTACAAATAAAGAATATACTAATAACGAAACTGGTGAAGTTTATGATATAGAAGTAAAAGATAATCATAATTTTATTATTGCTAGACAAGAAGATGATAACCAGTATGTTGATGGACCAATTGTTAGTAATTGCCACCATACACCAGGCAAAGCATTCTCAAAAATCTTTTATAAAATTGGAACTAAATATAATCTAGGACTTTCAGCGACTATTACGAGAGCTGACGGTCTAACTAAGGTTATTAAATATTTCATAGGAGCTGTAATAGTAAATCTTAAATTAAGTACAATGACTCCGAAGATTACATTTAAATATTCTAGTATGGAACCATTAAAAGAAAAAACAATGGTTAATGGTAAAATTAACATAGCTGCTATGATAAACGATTTATGTTATTCTTTTACTAGAAGTATAGAAATCGTTAATATAATTAAAGAAAAATATAAAGAAGGAAGGAAAATACTAATATTAACAGATAGACGAGCTCATTGCACTGAACTTAAAAGATTATTAGGTTCAGACTTTGAAAATGATATTGGTTTATACCTAGGTTCTATGAAGAATGAGGCACTACAGGAAAGTAATACTAAACAAATTATAATTGCTACATATGCCATGGCAAGTGAAGGTTATGATAATCCTGAACTAGATACATTAATACTTGCAAGCCCTAAAAGTAAAATTGAACAAGCGGTAGGGCGTATTTTAAGACAAGAAAACAAAAATGAACCAGAAGTAATAGACTTCGTTGATTCATTCTCTGTTTTTAATAATTTTTATTATGCACGAATTAAGTTTTATAAAAGTAAAAAATATATAGATAAAAACAAGAATATTAATAATGACAATGACCCAAATAGTAATAATGATACTAAAATAGAATCTTATTCATTTATAGAATAAATCATTGATTATTATTGTCAATGTTATATATTTCATCAATTCCACTAAATAAATAAGTTAGTTGTTTTTTATTTAAAGTTAATAAAGAATTTTTAAATTGTTCTTTTTTGATGTTTTTACCATTGTAATATAATATGACTTGCCAAAAACTCAAGAAATCCATAGGTATAATATCAGGAATACCAGGAATAGACTTTTTATTTCCCTTAGTCTTTTTTAATTCCTTCTGTAATTCATTATTTATTTTTGAATTATATGAAAAATCTTCCTTTCTTAAATGTTCATATTCTGGGAATGAAGGCCCATTTAACCACCTAAAATAACTTTTTTTAAAATCGGAAAATGACACTGGTTCTTTTAATAATGTATTAATAAATCGATGTAATTGTTTAATATTAAAAAAAGATATAGATGCCTCTATTCCGTTAATTCCTACTATCCAACTATCTCTTTGAGGCCATAATTGTTTAATAGAATTAACATCAACTCCAGTATCAAGTCCTGTATCAAGGTCTGTGTTTAAGTCCTGTATATTTAATAATAAAGAAATAAAATTATCTAGTAATGATATAGATGAACGCGAACCATATTTTGTAGGATATCTTCTATGGTCAGATACAAGTGATTTAGATAAATAAAAATATCTATTTAAAATACAATCAGCTAAATCATCTTTTGTTAAACGTTTTAAATTTAACTCTCCTAAACTATTTTTAAAACATTTAACATTATCAAATAACTTATTCGATAATTTTTCTTTTAATTTATCAACATTTTCAGAATATTTAGCGCGAGATGTTATTTCTTCTTGTAAGTCTTCTGGCAAATTATAAAATAAATTTTTATTGCTCATTTAGTACTTATTTTTATTTATTTTTTTAATTTTTTAATTTTATTTAAAAGCACTGTTCATATTTATTTAATAATGACACTTGTTAACGACATTGAAGACATTAAATCAGATGAAAATATTAATAAAACTATAGAAGAATGTACTAAAATACATGATATTCTTTTATGTCTAGATAAATATTGTAATGAATACGGTAATCAAAACGGTAATCAAAACGGTAATCAAAATTTTTCAGAGAATGGAATTAAACACGATTTCTCAAGATATATGTTAAAATTATTTAGACAAAATAAGGTTGGAATTAAAAAGACTGATTTAATCCTAGAATATCGTAAATGTCTAGAAAAAGGAATTTTAAAACAAAATATTTTACTAGAAAAAATGATATGTAAAAAACCATCAAGAAGTATTTCTGGAATTACCTCTATTACATTAGTTATGAGCCCCTATCCAAATGGTCAATCTTTTTCTTGTAAACATAATTGTTATTATTGCCCTAATGAACCTGCTCATGAAGGAAATAACTGGCAAGCACAACCTCGGAGTTATTTATTTAATGAACCGGCAGTAAGGAGAGCTAATCAAAACAATTTCAAAGCATATGAACAAATGATTGATAGAATGGATACTCTATATAAAAATGGTCATACTATTGATAAATTAGAAATCATTATTGAAGGTGGTACTTATACTGAATATCCTGTTGATTATCTTGAAGATTTTATGAGAGATATTTATTACACTGCAAATACATATTTTGATAAACATAAAAGATTAAAATCTGGACTGGATTCAGAAGTTTACCAAAATCGCTTTAATAAAGTACATATTATTGGTGTATGTATTGAAACGCGCCCTGATGCAATTATAACTGATAATAATGAATGGATGCATCACTTTAGAAGATGTGGAGTTACTAGAATTCAACTTGGGGTTCAATCAAGTCATAATCATATATTAAAAAAATTAAACCGTGGGCATACAATTGAACAAGTAGTAGAATGTATGGAATATCTTAAAAATAACTGTTTCAAAATTGATATACATATTATGCCAGATTTACCATTTAGTACTCCAGAATTAGATAAAGAAACATTCGATTATGTCTATGAAGTATTACAACCCGACCAGATGAAAATTTATCCTTGTGCTGTTACACCTTGGACAATTATTGAAAAATGGTATAAAGATGGAAAATGGAAACCCTACACAGAAGAAGAGTTAATGTCTGTAATGAATTATGCTATGGAAAAATGTCCCGATTGGATTAGACTCCCTAGGGTTATTAGAGATATTCCACTAGAATATATTCAAGCTGGTAATAGTGTATCTAACTTAAGACAATCATTATCAGAAGGTAGAGAAATTAGAGGTAGAGAAATAGAAAGACATTTAGAATATTATGAAAAGCCTGCTAAAATATTTGTGCAAAAAATTGGAACAAAAGATTATTTTATTAGTTATGAATCATACGATAAAAAAGCTTTATTTGGATTTATTAGATTAAGACTTCCAGATAAAATTAGAACTAATTCTGAAAATAAAACAAGTAGAATTTTCCCTGTATTAAATAATAAAGCATTAATTAGAGAATTACATGTATATGGTTATAACACAGCAGTTGGAACAACTGCAAAATCTAGTCAACATAAAGGAATTGGTTCTAAATTATTAAAAAAAGCGGAATGTATAGCTTTATGGAACTATTATACAAAAATAGCAGTAATATCAGGAGAAGGTGTTAAGGAATATTATAGTAAAAAGGGATATGTAGAAGAAGATACTTATATGACAAAGAATATTATTAGCCTAGATTATTATAAACATTTTTTATATAGTAGTGTAATTACAATAATTTTTATTAAATATTTATTAAACATTTATTAATTTAAATAAATTAAATATAAATTTATTTTCTTTATAAATATTATAAAAAGGATGACAGAATTAACAACTGGTACTGTTAATATTGGTAGATATATATATAATAACAATGCTAGTGATGATACACATGATTATTTAAGTACATATACAGGTATATCAAGTGCTGTATCCAGATTAGGTACTACACAAAAAGAGGGCTATGAAGTATTACATTATGACTTGAAATTTATTATTCAGGATATGTCAGTCAGAAAATTTAGTCATGGAACAGTATGTAAAATGAAGTGTAGAAGTAAAAAATCGGGTTTAACAGCTATTAAAGTTGATTGTCAAGACTTTACTATTGATTCTGTTAAAGTTGGAAATGTTTATGTTGATTTTACCCATACATTTGTTCCCCCGGATGCTACGCAATCACCTGTTGTTGAAATATTTGGAGCAACCCCTCAGCTTGATGGAACAACACATTATACTAAGATAACAGATGATTTGGTTACTGGACAACCAATTCCAGCCGTAAACGCTGAATATGCGCAGGAAATGACTGAATTCAATAAAAGTATTGGAATTACATTACCAACATCATATAAAATTGATGAAATATTTACTGTAGAAATAGAATATAGTGGTAATTTCAAAACACCTTTAAATGACTATCAAAATTTCTCAACTATATGGAATATCGGAGATAAAACTTCTATTGGAACAAATGCATATGGAATGCCATACGGAACCGATTCTGACATAGGAAATCTACGTCAGCCTAGCACTTTTCAAAAGTATTCATTAGCACCATCAGTAATACCTTCATTGTTTTATCCAGAAGCTAAGGATTATCTAGTTGCAGGAGGTGAAACTGGAATATATACTTATAATAGAGGGACAAATTTCGTTACTGGTATTCAAAATCATCTTTTCCCATGTAATTTAGACGTTGCTAATACTGCTAAATTTACTACTACCATTGTAGTTCCTGAAACTCATATTGCATTTTCGGCATCTAGAATTATAGCTTCTAAAACATCAAAAATAGGTACAGTTTCTGCTATTGAATATAAATTTATGGAAACTGTACCAATCCCTATTTCTTATTATCATTTTTCTATTTTACCAAGAAATGGTGCAACTGGTTATGAAACTAATGGTTTCAATACATACAATTACAAAGAAGTTACATTAACATCTGGAAAAAAGATTCAGAATACTTCAATTTACCCCAAGGTAGGTTATACACCTAATATTGTGTATATGATTGGTTATTCGTTCGTTGGAATGTCATTATATATGGCTATGGCTGCTGCACCAGCAGCATTTGGGGGAGACGCAAGTACATCTCAAACTTTAGCCGCGGACTTTATGGCTGATATACCTATGTACACCGCACTTGGAGCACCAGTTGCCGCTGGTTCCTTTGCCGCAGCTGTAGGTCCTCCTTGGCCTAATGGTGAGGATGGTCCTATTCATCCTCTGGCTACTGCGTTGGTCGTTAATGCTATTAATTCTATGCCTCATGATTTACCCCGTACTAAACTGCACATAGAATCTATTGATCATGCTCAAATTAAAATAATTAATTGGTTTTATGAAAACCTTGGTATTGAATATCCATTTGATAAAACTGGTTCAAGATGTAGTCAAGCCCCAGCCTTAGGTAATGAACTTGTTGCTGGTACATCATATGGAGATATGGTTATAGCTGCCAACACTTTACCATTATCATCTATGCAAACAATTTGGACGCTTCCTGGAATGACTTCGTTTATTGAAATGTGGACAGAACAAAGAATTCTGATTGCACATGAAATTTCTCATATGTACTTTGGAAATAATGTTGGAATTTCAGATAGAACTGAACTATGGCTTAAAGAAGGTCTTGGACATTTCTTTGCATGGTACATAGATACAATTGTTGATATTAGGGGTCAGTATGGCGTTGGTTCAGTTTATGAAAACAGATATCACATGGAAAACATAGGAGTATATTTACAAAAACTAGCTGCTGGACAACCATCAGTATTTAAAAATGCTTCTTACCATACAGAAGGATCTGCTGCTATGTTCTGGACATTGATTGTTGGTGGTGGAGATGGTTCTGCTGATGCTCCACTAGGTGCAACTCCATTAAATGGAGCAACAGTAGCGGAACGTCTCACAAATTTCTTTACAGGACTAAATAGATATTTAAATACATATAAGTATACATCATCAAGTATCGACGAATTCATTGAATGTTTAGCACTTGGTTCTGGTTCGTCTTTCCCTCTTATGAAATTATGGATGAATGAATATTTAAGTAGCGGAAGAAATGGTAATTATTCAAAGACTCTTAATACTAATCCAGCTGGAGATGCTATTGACGCTAATGGAGATACTATATCAGACCCAACTCTATACGAATATACTATTGAAGGTTCAGCTAATATTCTACTACCTAAATTCAGAATACAAAATGGAACATATAATGATGGTAGTACTGATGTTCCTCAGCCAGCACTTGGTTTATCTGTTATATCGGCGCCGACTGTTACAAATGACCCTGGTTTATATGTATCTACTAGTATTACTGGAACAAATTCGACATGGGTCGACCTTGATGATAAATATGTATCGGGCAGTGATCAGACAATTACTGTTAACAATCTAGCTTAAATTAATAAATAAACTGTAAGTAAAAAGTAGGTTAAACTGTAAGTAAAAAGTAGGTTAAACTGTAAGTAAAAAGTAGGTTAAACTGTAAGTAAAAAGTAGGTTAAACTGTAAGTAAAAAATAAAATTTAAATTCAATAAAAATAATAAATAAAAGTATATTAATTTAAATTTTATTTATTATTTTTATTTAATTTAAAATAAAAATATTGTAATAGTAATAAAGATGTCAAACTCGAGTTCGTTATTAAACAATAGATATTATAATAGAGCGCAATTTAATAGACTACAGGTAAATGCCTTAAAAGTTGGAGATTTATCAGACTCGGATGCGTTAAAACCTAGTGAATATTTAAGTACATATAATGGAATAGTTCAGGATGGATTAAGACTTGGAGTAACTAATAAAAATGGTTATGAAGTAATATCGTATGATTTAAAACTTGTTATCGACGATATGCAAGTGAGAGAATTTAACTCTGGAACGAGTGTTAAAATGTTAATGAAATCAAAAAAACCGAACTTATCTGAAATTAAATTAGACGGTCAGAATTACAATATCAGTTATATTAAAGTTAATAATGAAATAGTCTCTTATACTCAATTTAAAGTTGCACCAGATACTGATTTAACACCACATATTGAGATTTATAATCCCAATCTATTCTACCCGGGGCCGAATCCATTTGGATACCCAGATGATCCATATTGGCATTATCCCAACCCAGCCGCTCCTCCAGATAATGGTCCAGATACTGAATTTTCTGAACTAATAGATGAATTAAATTATCATATTGTATTTAGCTTACCAACCCCTTTAAACAATGATGAATTATTTGAAGTCGAAGTAGGATATGATGGTCCATATATTCAACCTTTCAACGATGTTTTAAACTTTTCCAATTTTTGGTCAATTAGTGAAGAAGATAATAGTAATATTGGGCTAATCCCCTTAGCAAACAATACTAATGTTTTAGCTACTACTAGTTATGCTGGAGTTGGATATACATTTTTAGTATTTGGAGGAGAATCAGCTCTAAGAACACAAGCAAATTGTAATGGATACCCATCAGGTGTTGCTAATTTTATGATGCCATGTAATTTAGATGTTTCTAATATGGCTCAGTTTACTACAACCCTAGAAATTCCAAAGGAATATTTTGCTATATCATCATCAACAATAGCATCATGTAAGTCTATATCTGACAATAAGAATGAATATGTATTTAATAAAACTATACCAATACCTATTACATATTTCGGCCTTGCTATAATGGATAAAACTAACTTTCATGGATATAATTATAAAGAAGTAACATTACATTCAAAGAAAAAAATCAAAAATTGTTCTGCTTGGCCATTACCATTTACCCCTGATGCAACCGACGCCCTAGCAGAAACTATTGCTACTGGGTTTGGATATCCAGCAGGTAGTGGAGTATTATTAGCCCCAACAATCGCGCCAATAACGGAAGAGTTGATTGAATTTGTAGACTATGTTCAGATTGTTGTAATTAATTGGCTAGAGGAAAATTTAAATATGGAATATCCTTTTGATAAAATAGGTTCTCGCTTTTGTCAATCAACTGCAATTGCTAATGAACTTGTTGGAACGATTAATTATGGTAGTTTAGGAATTCTTTTAAACGCTGTTAATTTTGATACTTTTTCAACTGCTCTAGGCGGAGGATTGACTTCTCCTCCTTTACCATACAGCGTCCCAGGTATATTTTATACATCGAGCGCATCTCCCGAGGCTACAGTTGAACAACGTTCGTTAATTCTCCACGAAGTTGTTCATCAATTCTTTGGAGATCACGTAGGAATAATAGATAGAACTGATTTATTCCTAAAGGAAGGAATTGGTGTTTTTATCGCTTGGTATCTTGAAGTAATTCTTGATATTAAAAATCAATATGGTGCTGGTTCTGCATTTCATAATAGATATGACATGAATAATGTTGGTAGATATTATCAAAAATCTGCTGCTGCCTATCCATCTATACTGAAATCGGGTACATATAATACGGAGGCTGCTGCAGGTATGTTTTGGGCACTAATTCTGGGCACAGGAGTCGGTCCTTCCCCCCCATTAGCTACTCCATTAACAGGGGCGACTGTAGATGACCGTTTTAAACAGTTAATTGCGGGATTTGAAAAATATATTAAAACATATCCTAATACTACTGGAAGTATTGACGATTTTATAGAAGCTGTAGCATTTGGTTCAGGTACACCATTCACATCTTTAAGATATTTTGTTTATGATTATTTATCTTATGGTAGAACTGCTTATGATACACCAGATTCTGATGTACTACCTTCTAAATATATAATAGATTCTGGGGCACTACCTGATCTTGAACCAATTACGGGTCCACTCCCTCTTCAAACTATCCCACCATTTGAATTTAATCCTTTATATCCAGTTGAATGGGTCGATTTACAAGACACTGATGGTTGCCGTAATCTTGCGTAAATACAAAAAAAAACAATTAAATAGAAACAAAAACAATAAACAAACAATTAAATAGAAACAAAAATAATAAAAAAAATAATAAAAACAACAATTAGATACAATTAAAACTACTTAAAGAAATACTATATATATATATTGAGAGATTCCATAGCTCAGTTGGTTAGAGCGTTC
>Ga0209119_1004648_pt1 | contig 11177 bp, 10 predicted proteins | sample COG_03_FD_184747 | JGI IMG/M metagenome (GOLD analysis project Ga0209119, IMG submission 184747) | Pelagic Microbial community sample from North Sea - COGITO 998_met_03 (SPAdes) (version 2) | ecosystem: Environmental > Aquatic > Marine > Neritic zone/Coastal water | place: Helgoland, sampling... | reverse complement strand
CATTGTTTATATTGATGAAATTGATAAAATTTCTCGTAAATCAGACAACCCTTCCATCACTCGAGACGTTTCAGGAGAGGGTGTCCAACAAGCTTTGCTAAAGCTTATTGAAGGCACTGTAGCCTCTGTACCACCACAAGGTGGTCGCAAACATCCTCAGCAAGAGTTTTTGCAAGTAGATACAAGCAATATACTATTCATTTGTGGTGGCGCTTTTTCAGGCTTAGATCAAGTAATTCGGGATCGCACAGAGAAGAGTAGCATTGGTTTCTCAGCCACAGTTAAGAGCAAAGATGAGAGCAAAAATGTAGGGCAATTGTTGCATTCAGTTGAAGCGGAGGATCTTGTTAAGTTTGGCTTGATACCTGAATTTGTTGGACGTTTGCCAATGATTGCAACGCTTGAAGAGCTAGATCAAGAGGCTTTAATTCAAATTTTAACTGTACCTAAGAATTCCTTAACAAGGCAGTATCACAAGCTTTTTGAAATGGAAGGTGTTGAAATTGAATTCCGTGAAGATGCTCTTAAAGCTGTAGCGCAAAAAGCTATGGAGCGTAAGACTGGCGCGCGTGGTTTGCGTTCTATTCTTGAGTCTGTACTTTTGCCTACCATGTTTGATCTTCCTGATCAGACCAATGCCGTTAAAGTTGTTGTGAATGCACAAAATATTAATGGTGAGAGTGATCCGTTAATAGTTTTGGACAAAGTAGATCTGCAAAAAACTGCATCAGACTAGCAATTAGGGCTTCGTAGTTAAAAAAACCACCTTAGGGTGGTTTTTTTGGTTTCATTTTGCTTAAAGGCTTGTATTCTTACTGCCTGTCCGCATTTAATAAGACTTACTTGAATTCGCTAGACACCGCGATGTTAGCCTAAAGGATTTTTATGACTCAAACTCTTCCTCTTATTCCGTTACGCGATGTTGTGGTTTATCCACATATGGTGATTCCTCTTTTTGTAGGACGTCAAAATTCTATTGATGCGTTAGAGCATGCCATGGCAACTGATAAGGCCATTGTTGTTGTGGCCCAAAAAAGTGCTGCAGTTGATGATCCGCAAATTTCAGATTTGTTTGAAATAGGGACTTCTGCACGCATTTTACAGCTTCTTAAGCTTCCAGATGGCACGGTTAAAGTATTAGTAGAAGGAGAGCAGCGAGTAGTGATAGAGGAAGTTGTCAGCACTGCAGGCTTCTTTACTGCTCAAGTTAACACCATTGATGACGCCCAACCTCCAGAAGGTGAACGTAAGGCCTTAACCCACACATTAATGTCTCAATTTGAGCAGTATGTGAAGTTGAGTAAAAAAATATCCAATGACGTCATGTCCTCCATTACAAATATCGAAGATCCCAGCCAACTAGCTGACACCATTGCTTCTCAAATGAACTTGAAATTAGAAGAGAAACAAGCTTTATTGGAAATGGGAGACCTTACACAACGTCTTGAACATCTAATGGGGCAAATGGAAGGTGAGATTGATCTTGTTAAAGTAGAGAAACGTATTCGTGGCCGAGTTAAGAAACAGATGGAAAAGAGCCAGCGTGAATATTATTTAAATGAGCAAATAAAAGCAATCAATAAAGAACTTGGAGATATTGATGATGCAGCTCCAAACGATTTAGATGAACTACAAAGTAAAATTAATGCAGCCGGAATGCCGGATGAAGCTAAGGAGAAAACGCAATCTGAGCTAGGTAAGCTTAAGATGATGCCTCCAATGTCTGCTGAAGCCACAGTGGTGCGCAGCTATATTGATTGGATGGTTACCATCCCGTGGAAGAAAAAAAGCCGTCTTAGGCATGATTTGGCTAAAGCTTCGCTAGTGCTTGAGGAAGATCATTACGGGTTATCCGAAGTAAAAGAGCGCATTCTAGAATATTTAGCCGTGCAGCAACGTGTTAAAAAGATGAAAGGCTCTATCTTGTGTTTAGTAGGGCCTCCAGGGGTGGGTAAAACCTCTTTAGGTAAGTCTATTGCTCGTGCCACAGGACGTCAGTACGTTCGCATGGCATTAGGTGGGGTAAGAGATGAAGCTGAAATTCGCGGACATCGTCGAACTTATATTGGCTCATTGCCTGGTAAGTTAGTTCAAAAAATGTCTAAGGTAGGGGTGTCAAACCCATTATTTTTATTGGATGAAATTGATAAAATGGGCATGGATAGCCGAGGCGACCCATCATCAGCTTTGCTTGAGGTGCTAGATCCTGAACAAAATAACACTTTTAATGATCATTATTTAGAAGTTGATTACGATTTGTCTAGTGTCATGTTTGTATGTACTGCTAACTCAATGAACATCCCAGGACCGTTATTAGATCGAATGGAAGTGATTCGTATTCCAGGTTATACAGAAGATGAAAAGCTAAGTATTGCTAAGCGTTACCTATTGACCAAGCAGCTTGCTGCTAATGGATTATCGCCTACAGAACTGGTACTTACAGACGATGCCATCGTTGATTTAATACGTTATTACACTCGTGAAGCCGGTGTGCGTAGTTTAGAGCGCGAGATTGCAAAGATCTGCCGCAAGGTGGTAAAAGAACATTTGCTGGCAGGCTTTAAAACTGCAATCGATAGCCCAGTTCAGCAAGTTGATGCTAGTAATTTAGAAGTTTACTCTGGTGTGCGTAAATGCAGCTTTGGTCAGGCAGATGCGGACGATCGAATTGGACATGTGAATGGCTTAGCATGGACTTCAGTTGGTGGTGATATTCTTACCATAGAGTCTGCTGTGGTGCCTGGCAAGGGACGTTTGGTAAAAACAGGATCTCTTGGTGATGTAATGCAAGAGTCTATCCAGGCGGCTTTAACAGTGGTTCGTGGCAGGGCGTCTGGTTTGGGTATAAAGACAGATTTCCATGAGAAGTGTGACATTCATATTCATGTCCCAGAAGGCGCAACACCTAAAGACGGACCAAGTGCGGGAGTGGGGATGTGTACCGCATTGGTTTCAGTTTTAACGGGGATTCCAGTGCGTGCTGATGTAGCTATGACAGGTGAAATTACTTTACGAGGACAAGTGCTGCCTATTGGTGGGCTAAAGGAAAAACTGTTAGCTGCTCATAGAGGTGGTATTAAAACAATTATCATTCCTGAAGAGAATGAAAGGGACTTAAAAGAGATTCCTGAAAATATAAAGGCAGATTTATCTATAAAGCCAGTGAAATGGATAGACGAAGTACTAGACTTAGCATTACAATTCAGTCCAACACCTATTGTACTAGAAGAGAGTGATATTTTGGTTGATAAGAGCAAAGATGCCGCACTTATAGATAGTATTAGTACACACTGATTTTATTATCGCACTTTAGGCTGTTGAATTGATTATTTTCAAGGCCCTCTCTTGACAAGGCTTTGAACAAGTTGGTATAAATTGTACTTCGGTTATTTGAGCTGAATATAGTACGATATAACAAAAAAGGTCTGCTTGAGCAGATCGACTATTTTTAATACACACAAAGGGGATTAACGTGAATAAATCTGAACTGATTGAAGCCATTACAGCTGATGCTGATCTTTCAAAAGCAGCAGCAGGCAGAGCATTAGATGCGGTTATTGGAGCTGTTACTGGCGCTCTTAAAGATGGTGAATCTGTTTCATTGGTAGGCTTTGGAACTTTTTCTGTTAAAGCTCGTGCAGCTCGCACAGGACGTAACCCACAAACTGGCGCTGCAATTCAAATTGCTGCTGCCAACGTTCCTAGTTTTAAAGCAGGTAAAGCGCTTAAAGACGCAGTCAACTAGACTAAGTCTGTACTCTATGGGTTAATAGTTTATTTGTTATTACCTATTACCCCGTAGTTTAGAAAAACGCATTCCTTTGAATGCGTTTTTTGTTTGTAGAACCCCAATAACCTAATATATAGCCAGCAAAGCTGCAGAAGCCAAACATAATGTTACAAAATATCCGTGATAATTCAAAAGGTATAGTGTCCAAAATATTGGTAAGTCTGATTGCCTTTACTTTTGTGATTTGGGGAGCTGAATCTCTCTTTAGCATTTCCTCTGATAATAGTGCGCCAGCACAAGTGAATGGAGAAGAAATTAGCTTGCAAGAGCTACTCCAAACTTCAGAGCTACAACGTCGTCAAATTTTATCCAATAACCCTGACCTTGACCCGGTTACCCTTGATCAGCAAGCTATTCAGGCCTCAGCGCTGCAACAGCTCATTGATCAGCGGATAATGTTGCAATATACCCAAAGCAACAACTTAGTGTTATCAGACGCTGCAATTGACCAAATGATCGTGCAGTCAAAAGACTTTCAGGTGGAAGGTGTGTTTGACCGAAATCTCTTTGAATCATTATTGAGAAATTTTGGATTAACTCCAACGACATACCGCCAACAGCTTAAACGTGGAAATATTATAGATCAAACAAGGCTGGCCTTTGCAGGTACTGCGTTTACTTTAGGTAATAATGCTGATGAAGCTGCACGCCTAGATGGACAAACTCGGAATATAGCGACAATTACTTTACCATTATCTGCACAGATGCAGGCTGTTTCTGTGAATCAAGAAGAAATCGATAGTTATTATGCAATCAATAAGCAACGTTTCATGCAGCCTGAAAGTTTAAACATTAGTTATGTGACACTAAACAAAAGCGACTTCTATGATCAGGTTAATATTACAGATGAAGACCTTCAAAAAGCTTACCTTGATGCTCAACAATTGACTCTAGAACAGTCTAATACTGAGGCTGAAGCCTCACATGTATTATTCTTAGTTAATGACGAGCAAACGCAAGATCAAGCAATGGGCTTGGCTCAGGTTGCCTACGATCAGTTGAAAAAAGGTGAAGCCTTTGTTGATGTAGCTAAGCAGTATTCACAGGATCAAAGCACTGCCTTAGATGGTGGTTATATTGGCCTACTGGCAAAGGGTGAGTTTGGAAATCTATTTGATGAGGTTTTATTTGATCTCCAGCCAGGCTCTTATAGCGCTCCTGTAGCAACAGAATTTGGTGTGCAAATTTTATATGCCCATGCTCAAGACACTGCAGATTTGCCAACTTTTGAAGATCAAAAGGAAGCGCTTAGCCTATCCCTTAAGCAATTAGGTGCCGAAAGTTTATTTGTTGGTGCGAGTGAAGAAATGGCTGACATTGCCTTCTCATCACCAGATCTATTTGAAGTTGCTCAAATATTAGGCCTTACTGTGCAAGAGAGTGATTTTTTTGGGCGCGAAGGTGGTGAAGATATTGCGAGTTACGATAGGGTAGTAACGGCTGCATTTAGTGATGAAGTTCTGTTACAGGGTAATAACTCAAGTGTTCTGGAGTTGGCATCAGATAAATTAATCGTCATTCGGCTTAAGCAATATAATGAAGCTTCTCAGCAACCCATTGCCGATGTAGTAGATACTATAACTGAGCAAATAGTTTCACAAAAAGCTTCTGAAATGTTGGATAAGAAAGCTAATGCTTATGTTGATAAATTGAAAAGTGGTGCAGGCATGGCCTCAGTATCATCATCTGAAATGCTCAATCTAGAGCAGTTTGATGATATATCTCGAAGTGCTACTGTTGTGAATCGTTTAATTGTGCAATCTGCATTTCGACTACCTAGTCCAGTCTCTGAAGCAAGCTATGGCACTGTGCAAAATTACAATGGTGACGTAACTATTATACAGTTGCAAAGTGTTACAGATGCAAAGCCAGAAGAGCAAACTTCACAGCAACGTTTAGCTTTGGTTGATGCGTTGACTCGCTTGCAAGGTCAAAGTGACGTCAGCTTACTTGAAAACTCCTTGAGCGCTAAAGCAATTATTGAAACGTTTTAATGCATTAACTGATTAAGTTAATTACAAAAAAGGCAGCCTAGGCTGCCTTTTTAGATTTTAAATCTTTTTTACATATCTTTTACAGCGTAAATGCCTTCAACATTGCGAAAGTAACCTTGGTAGTCCATTCCAAAACCATAAACAAAGCGGTCTTCTACGTCTAAACCTATAAAGTCTGGTACATATTCAACTTTACGATCATGAACTTTGTTGAGTAGGGCGGCAGCATATACTTTCTTGGCGCCAGCTTCTTTTAAGTATTCACAAATAGCAGCTAAAGTGTGTCCTTCGTCATAAATGTCATCTACTACAAGTACCGTACGACCACTGATGTCTGTGCTGGGGCGAGCTAACCATGACAAGTTAGTTCCAACCGTTTTTTTGCCGTAACGGGTGGCATGTAAATAATCTGTTTCTAAAGGAAACTGTAGTTTTAGTAACAGTTGTGCCATAGGGATCATGCCGCCATTAAGTACGCAAAGTACTAACGGCATTTCTTTTGACAAGGTTGTCGTGATTTCTGCTGCCATTGTTTCAATACCAGCGGCGATTTCTTCTCCGCTGACTAATAAGTCGGCTTGTGCGTGAACAGATACGGCTTGCGCGTATGTAATGGTCATATTAGTACCTTGCAAAAGTTGTATATTATAACTCAAATAACAGTTTTTTAGAAAATTGATTTTAGACTAAAAGATGGGAGGTCACAGTGGCAGAAGATAGGGTAGAATAGATCATCATTAAGCCCACGCAGTTCGCACATGTTATGAATACAGATATTAATCACATCATTGTAAATGGTGCTCAGATTGCTTTTAATAAGATGCGCAGAGCTCAGTCATTTAATGCTCGTTTGTACTATTATGCTGAAATTGGGGTTTATCTAGAAGTTTCTTTATCTCATGGCGCAGGTATAACGCCTGCAAGTAATGAGCAAATTAATGAGATTTATAAACAAGCAACGCATTTTCACATGAATGAAAATAAACGTTTAAGGCAAGTTGGCTAGTTCGCTATGCAAACAGAAGATACTCCAGTATTTGATATTGATGAATATTTAAAACAGCTACCAAACCGTCCAGGTGTCTATCGTATGTTTGATAGTGAAGGTGAGGTGGTTTACGTAGGCAAGGCTGTAAATCTTAAAAATAGAGTAACAAGTTACTTTAGGGGTAAGAGCCACAATACCAAGACCCAGGTAATGGTCTCTAAAATTGTCTCGATTGAAGTAACTCTGACTCACAGCGAAAGCGAAGCGTTGTTATTAGAAAATACGCTAATCAAACGTTTGAAGCCGCCTTATAACATATCCCTTAGAGATGACAAATCTTACCCCTACGTTTATATCTCCGATCAACACGATTATCCAGCAATGCAATACGTTCGCGGTGGTAAAAACCGCAAAGGGCGTTATTTTGGGCCTTATACAAGTGCTGGCGCTGTAAGAGAAAGCCTCAACTTGATGCAGCGTATTTTTCGTATTCGCCAATGTGAAGATGCATTTTTTGCCAATCGTCAGCGCCCGTGCCTTCAGTTCCAAATCGGTCGATGCAGTGGGCCTTGTACAGGTGAAATAAGTAAAGAAGATTATGCAGCCGACCTGCGCCACGCCACCTTATATCTAGAAGGTAAAAACCAACTTTTATTAGATGAAGTCAGCGATCAAATGAATGTTGCAGCACAAAATCTTAAATTTGAGTCTGCAGCAGCACTTAGAGATCAACTAGGCTTTTTACGACAGGTGCAAGAGCAGCAGCATGTGGTTTCTAAACGTGGCAACTTAGACATATTTGCAGTGGCTAGCTCGCAATCTGGATTATGCATTCATCAACTTATGGTGCGCTCAGGGCGAGTGATTGGTAGTAAGAATTTCTATCCTAAAATGGGTTTAGAAGAAACAAAGCCTGCAATACTCACGGCTTTTTTAGGACAATATTATCTTTCAGGTCAGTATCGTGATGTTCCAGATGAAGTGCTTGTCAGTGACGCTCAAGAGGAACAGCAAGTAATAGCGCTAACTATAGCTGGGCGGACAGAGCATGGGTTTAAGATCATAAGCAATGTAAGGGGGCCTCGGGCTCAGTGGCTAAGGTTAGCTCAAACTAATGCAGATCAAGCTTTACTCAGCTATGTGGCTAATAAACAAACGCAAGTGTCTCGCTTTTTAGCTTTACAAGAAGCGTTAGATTTACCTCAAATGCCTGAACGCTTAGAGTGTTTTGATATCAGCCACTCTAGTGGTGAGGCCACAGTGGCCTCTTGCGTTGTTTTTGATCAAGGTGGTCCTAAAAAGTCTGATTATAGAACCTTTAATATTGAAGGCATCACACCAGGTGACGACTACGCCGCTATGTCACAAGCTATCACCAGACGCTATACACGATTGAAAGAGAATCAAGGCATTATGCCAGATTTGCTTATTGTTGATGGTGGTAAAGGGCAAATAACGCAGGCTATTCAAGTGTTATCTGAGCTACAACTACAAGATCTCTATGTGTTAGGTGTTGCAAAAGGGGACACTCGAAAAGCTGGATTTGAGCGTTTGTTTAATGGCTGGACTGGAGAGGAAATTGCCTTACCCGACGACTCTTCTGCATTGCATTTGTTGCAGCACATTAGAGACGAGAGTCATCGATTTGCTATTACAGGCCATCGTGCGCGTCGAAATAAGAAGCGGACACAATCCAACCTTCAACAAATAGATGGTGTTGGTCCCAAACGACGGCAATCCTTGTTAAGCCATTTTGGTGGTATGCAGGATTTAACTAAAGCCAGTATTGATGAATTAGCAAAAGTTAAAGGAATTAGTCTTGATATGGCAGATACCATCTATCGTTCTTTACGCGGTGAAGATGGATAGGCTAAAATGTCATGATACACATTTACTTTTAAATATACTAAGCGGTTGATTATGTTAAACATTCCTAATTTGGTAACCTTGTTTCGTTTGGCATTGATCCCTTTTATTTTAGTGGCCTATTATTGGCCCTCTGAAAGTCGTTTTGTATGGGCTGCAGGGCTATTTGCTCTTGTTGCTGCGACAGATTGGCTGGATGGTTATTTGGCTAGAAAGCTTAATCAAGCTACTCCCTTTGGTGCATTCTTAGATCCAGTTGCAGATAAAATAACTGTAGCTGTGGCTTTAGTGGTATTGGTAGAAGCCTACTCAGAGCTGTGGTTAACTGTCCCCGCCATTATCATAATCAGTAGAGAGATAGTCATTTCTGCTTTGCGTGAATGGATGGCTGAAACAGGTAAAAGAGCCAATATAGCAGTGTCTTATATTGGTAAAGTTAAAACAACAATGCAAATGGGGTCTATTGTGTTTCTCCTAGCAACCCCCCCAGGGACTGCGATTGCTACCGTTGGGTTAGTGATGTTGTATGCTGCTGCGGCATTAACGATATGGTCTATGATGTTGTATTTATCAGCCGCATGGTCTCAGCTTAAAAAGGGGGCCTAGTAGCATGGCAAAACCTATTCCAATTACCGTAATGTTAGTTGATGACCATGAAATTGTCCGATTTGGTTTTAGGCGGCTTATTGAAACAACTAAAGATATTAAGGTCGTGGCTGAAGCTTGCAGTGGTGAAGAAGCCTGTATATTGGTACCAGAATATGAGCCAGATATAATTATCATGGATATCAATATGCCTGGTATCGGAGGCTTAGAAGCTATTATTCGTTTATGTAAGCGTGAACCTAAGCGTAAAGTGATCGCCTTAACCATGCATGAAACAGAGCCTTTTCCTACACGTGTTTTAGCCGCGGGCGCCAAGGGTTATTTAAGCAAGCGTTGCGCACCCCAGGAGCTTATCGTTGCCATTAGGCGTGTATTTAATGGTGGTGAATTTATTACGACTCAAGTTGCTCGTGAAATGAGTAAAACGCCTGGGGCTCAAGAGTCTGCAATTGAGTTGTTAAGCGCAAGAGAATTCCAGGTTTTTTCAATGTTTGCGGAAGGGCGTACAGCTATGGAAATAGGTGAAAAAATGAACCTAAACCACAAAACCATTCACAGTCACCGCTCCAATGTAATGAAAAAGCTTAAGCTAAAAACGACTGCTAATCTTGTTCAGTTTGCTATGCTTCAGGGAATTATCCCAAGTTAATTGTTAACCTTTGGCTACTACTTTTTCATTCACTGGTCTGCGGCTGACTACAATGCCAAATAAAATGGCAAGTAAAGCTACCATGTCGTGCCACACTATTAATTCTCCCAACACTAGTGCACCTATAAAGTAGGCAACCACTGGTATGAGGTAATTGATATTAGATAAGAATGTCGGGCCAGCACGTTGAATGAGTGCAAATAAAATGATGGCGGCCACGCCTGTAGGGAAAACACCCAGCCATACAATGGTGAATACAGCTGATGTGGAGACAAATTTCCAATCAATATAAAATGCCGAAGGCCAGATACCTAGGCTTATGACTGCTGCACAAATCGTCACTCCAGTGCTCACTACGGCTGAACTATAAGTAGGAAGGCGTCTGGCTATAATGCTGTTAGTGGCATAAAGAATGGCTGCTGTTAATATTAGTAAGCAGCCAATTAAACTGTTTTGGGATCCTAGTATGGTAGGCCCCAAGATCAGTATGACGCCTCCAATACCAAAGACAAAGCCCAATAACTTATTTCGATTTAGGTTTTCATCTGCAATGAAAAAATGTGCCAAAATTAATGTCATTAGTGGCATTATCGCCATTAATAATCCAGCCATCCCTGAAGTGACATAAACTTGACCCTTTGCGATAAGCCAATAGGGTAGGACACTGCCTACAAGTCCTAGAAGCATGAAGTGAGCCCAAGCAATGGGCTTAGAAGGAAGGCGCTTGCCTCGAGCTAACATGAAGATTATCAATACCAGGGCGCCAATAGACAGTCTAAGTACGACTACTTGATCAGGTGTAAATGTTCGCAAGCTTACCTTTATCGCTAAAAAGGACGTTCCCCATAAAGCTACCAAAGAAAACAATAATACCCAATTAATTAGTTGCTCTCGGTTCAATGACATTAATCAATCTTCTCTTTGTCAGCTAAAGGCAGGTCTTTAACTGTTTTAAGGTAGCCAAGTAGCTGCTTCCGGGTGTTGTCCTCTAGCATGATTTCTGCCACTTTTTCTGCAGTAGCTTCGTCAATCCCGGCATTTTCAACCAAGTCAGCAATGAAGTAAAGGACATCCGTACGGTTGTCTAAATCCTTTGCTAATTTAATGTCCATGAATTCTCCGATAATTGTGCCTGCTTTACTGACGACTTGATGTACTGTGCGAATTGTCATTGGTTGTCCATAATTTGAGCTACTGTATGTGCGTACAGTATAGGGTTGTGGTGTCGGAATAACTAGTATTTATTTACTTGGCATTACAAAAGGCAACTTGAATAATCTAATT
>Ga0209119_1004646_pt1 | contig 11183 bp, 10 predicted proteins | sample COG_03_FD_184747 | JGI IMG/M metagenome (GOLD analysis project Ga0209119, IMG submission 184747) | Pelagic Microbial community sample from North Sea - COGITO 998_met_03 (SPAdes) (version 2) | ecosystem: Environmental > Aquatic > Marine > Neritic zone/Coastal water | place: Helgoland, sampling... | reverse complement strand
AAGTTATAATGGACATGTGAATGTGTTACATGACTTAGATCGTGATATGGTGTTTGATGGACCTATGGTTGTGTTGGTAAATCAGTTTAGTGCTTCGGCTTCTGAAATTTTAGCTGCTGCCTTACAAGACTATGGCAGAGCTATCATTGTGGGGTCTGGTCAAACTCATGGCAAGGGAACAGTTCAAAACTTAATCCCATTAAATTTACGTATGCCACCACCGATGAACCGTACTCCGATGGGTGATTTAAAATTAACGATTCAAAAGTTTTATAGAGTGAATGGTGGTTCGACTCAAAACCGTGGCGTCATTCCTGATATTATTTTACCAGATGAGAGAGACCATTTAGAAACAGGTGAGCGTCATTTAGATAATACATTGCCATGGGACTCTATTTCTCCACAACCATTTTATGCTTGGAAAGAGCCTCTTTCATTAGAAGAATTAAAAGCTAAAAGTACAGCACGTCAGGCAGATAGTGAAATTTTTCAGGCTATCATTGATCGTTCTGAAAAACTAAAGGAGCAAAGTGATGATACATCGGTTTCTTTATCAATTAACACACTGGTAGAAGAAAGAGAGAAACGCCGTACTGAGAATAAAGCTTACGGTGAGTTGATCGATAACTTAAAAGCCAAAATTGATAAAGACTTTGGTCACGAAGTCGAAAAAGAAGAACCTAAGAAAGACGAAGACGCAGAGGAAGAAGTGAAGTCTTTAAGTGTCGAAGAGCAAAAGGCTAAAGAGTATGAAACATGGGCAAAGAACATTGGTTATGACCCTCATGTAAGAGAGTCTGTAAACATACTACAAGACTATATTGCAACTCGTACAGTTGCAGTAAAGGATGTTAAAGCTCAATAAATAAAGTTAACCATATTGGAATGGTGACCAAAGATAAAACCTGAGAGCAAAAAGCCATAAGGCTCATGATCTCAGGTTTTCCTCCATAAATTTTAGCTAAAGTAATTGTCATCAATGAAGATGGCATAACAGCCTCGATAAGAAGAGCGTTCTTTAAATTGCCTTGAGTAAAAAGAACGACAATACTACAGAGTAAAGGTGGTAAAATGAGGTGCCTTAAAAGTAGTGAGTATGAGTTCTCTTTCTTCCAAAAGTTTCTAGGCTTAAAGTGAGATTTTTGATGGTAGATTAACCCCCCTAAACAAAATATAGCTAGGGGGACAGTCCATGATGTCACAAAGTGTAGACCGGTATCTAAGGTAGCGCTTAACCCTATGGGTGTCCAATGACCTACTTTTAAAATAAGTGCTAAACTAAAAGCAATCAAAGGTGGGTTTTTTAAAAGTATGTTGTAGTCAAATTTTCCTTCTGAGAAAAAGGCTCGTCCCCTAGTCCAAAGATAAATTTCTGAAAAAATGACATAAGCAAATAACTCCGTTAATAATGCTGGACCATACAAGCTTTCTACTAAACCATAGGCGACAAAGCCATAGTTATTGAAAGTATTGCCTAAATGAAAGGTACTTAAGTTTTCTGGTAAAACACCAAATTTAGAAATACCACGAGATAGAAGTTCAGCTATGAGCAAAAAAGCAAAAGCCCAAAGACAATATTGTGGCAAAATGATCATTCTCGAGGTATCGAGATGAAGCAGAGTTTTGTAGAAAATAAGTAAAGGAATAAAAACAGAAACGATAATATTTTTGAGTAAAAACGTAATAATTTGGGATTTAATTCTTAAAATAGCAATACAGAAGACTCCAAGAACAAGCCACTTAAAAGCGCCATGCCACGAAATAAGGAAGAGTTCTGAAAAAAGTTCCATAAAATACTTAAAGTGTAATCTTTAAAATTAGTTTGAAATAAGCCTATTTAGCCTATTCAATTTAGATTTTCAGATAAGTATAGCAATAAACCAAAAATGGATGATTAAAAGAGTGGTTTAGCGCTATTAAAAGTAAATATAAAAAGTACACATTGCCCAAAACTTGAGCAATGTGTAGATAAATAAGCTAAAAATTAGGCACCAGTAATGGAATCAACCTTTTTATGCTCGCTTACAACTTTCACTGATTTACCGACTAAATCGGCAGCTTTAACTTCTTTTCCGCCTTCGCTAGCGAAAAATTTAGTGCCTGGAGTAAGCTTTAATTTGATGTTTTTACCGCCTTCTACAACGATAATTTGCTTACTTTCAGCTTTGAAAGACTTAAGTTTTCCAGTGTTGTTTACTTTTTTACCGCAACCAGCATAAACTGCTGATAAAGTAATCATTAACGCTACTGCTAGAGTTAAAACCTTCTTCATGATTTCTCCAAATTAATAAGGTTCAAAATTTTAGGTGTTGAAAACTAAGATCAAATACTAAATAATAGAACTCCTTTAATTTTGAGTTTAAAATGTCTAAGAAAATATTTTTTCTATTTTGTGTACTAATCGCGACTTTTGAACTGTTCGCTCATCCGGTTCCAGATATTCCAGTAAGAGCTCACTTAAATGATGGAGAGTTATCCATTCAAATAGAGTTAGATTTACGTTGTTTAACGGATGATCCTATTGATTCACCTTATGTATTTAATAAAGACCTTAAAAAATGGTCTGATGAAAAAATAGCAAAAGTTTTTGAAGATGCCAAAGCTTATGTGAATGAGCGCATCAAATTTACGCTAAATCCAAAAGGTAGTTTTACTCCTGATCTAAAATGTAAATTTATGTTATTAGGGCAGGGTGAACTGAAGGGACCAGATGATGTTGTGGTTATAGCTGTAGAAGCAAAAACAAGTTTAGAAGAACTTCACAAAACCTATTCCGTTAAATCGACCAAGTTAAATGATTTGAGTCTTGAAGTGATGAATAAGCGAAATGGCAAAAAAATACCACGCATAGCAACGTTATTTCCTGGTGAAAAAAGTTATGAATGGGCTTTAATTAGATGAATTTTATGTCATATTAATTATTCTGCCGATATTTTACAATTAGACCATTTTAATTTGCTTGCTTTTGAGCAAATGTATTTTTATATTTATAGTTAGAAAATTACAGGATTTCATTTTATGAAAAGTATTGCAACACTTTTATCTACTGGCATATGCTTAAGTAGTCTTCTTTTTGGAGCTCCATCACAGCTAGGCTATGATGATACTCCCTATATTCCTAACCAACCTTACAGGGTTCATGATCAAAAGCGTCCACAACCAAAAGTGATCACATCTCCAACTGAGAGTTCGCAAGCTAAAGCTGGTAAAGCTCCAAGTGATGCCGTTGTTTTATTTGATGGAACTAATTTTGATAAATGGAACCACGATATGTGGAAACTCACTTCTGAAGGGTCGATGGAAATTGCACCGGGAAAGAGAAAACCAGGTGAAAAGAAAAAGAGCACGACTCTAACAACAAAAGATAGTTTTGGCGATATTCAATTGCATATTGAATGGAGAACACCTTCACCAGCAAAAGGGGATGGCCAAGGTCGAGCAAATAGTGGCGTTTTCTTTATGGGTCGTTATGAGGTTCAGGTTCAAGATAATTATGAAAACCAAACTTACCCAGATGGCCAAGCGGGTGCTATTTATGGACAGTACAGCCCTTATGTGAATGCTTCTAGACAACCAGGCGTATGGCAAACTTATGATATTATTTTTCTAGCTCCCAAGTTTGAGGGTGACAAATTAGTAAAGCCTGCTTATTTAACCGTTTTTCATAATGGTGTACTGGTTCAACACAATAGAGAGCTAATTGGTAGTACGAGCCATAAAAAAGTAGGCACTTACAAACCACATGGATCTAAAGGGCAAATTAGTTTACAGGATCATGGTAATCCAGTTCAGTACAGAAATATTTGGTTAAGAGAGATCAATACAGACGGAGATTTAGCTAAATAGTTTTTTTCATCATTTCAGAGCAAGACTTGTTGAAACTTGCTCTGAAATAACCATAGTTCGTGCTTTTCTCCTGGTTAAAGATAGTTTAATCTTTAGAAAAGGGAATTGAGACCTAATTTGATCAGATTAGAATAAGTCTAGAACCGCTTCTTGACCGTAGCTAGCGATTTTTAGACTCAACAAAAATTCTTATTGTGGGGAAATTGATGAATAAACGGATTATAAGTATCTTATGCCTTATCATCATGTTTTCCAATATTCACGCTGACACAACTCATGATGCAGGTGAAATCAGGTCAAATGTAACTACAACGGGACAATCTACATCGTTGATATGGCCTCATCGTACGAACCCAAGCGCAGTAGATCAATTATTTTCGATGACGGCCATGCTAGGTTTTGGTGGCTCTCTTACATCCGCATATACCGTAGATTCATCTCAGCAGGCAACTTTTCTCGAGCCAGCTAGTAATTCTACAGAGGAAACAACTGTTTATAACCTTGCTACTATTTCGGGCACACCCTTAGCCATTGAAACTGGAGTCAGAACTTTTGATAGTTCTTATGGAACATTAGAAAACGTCATCGAATATAATTACTTAATCACGAATAATGGCAGTTCTACAATAAGTGAATTTTATGCAGGTGATTATTTTGATTTTGACATTGGAGTAACGTTTACTAATGACCGCTTTGGCTATGACGCTAGTCGTCGAATGTACTACCAATATATTGATACAGGAGGGACATATGTTGGTGTTCGTGTTGTTTCTGGTGAAGCACACAGTGCCCACTTTCGTCAGTTTGGGGATGCGTTTAATAGAAGTTATGCCTCTATTGCTGATGGAGTTCAAGATACGGATATAGAATTATCTGAATCTATTGATGTCACCTTAACTCTATCTCAACAATTTTTAAGTTTTGCTCCGAGTGATACAGTTAGATTTACTATAGCCGTTATCTTTGCTGAAGATTTAGCTAGCCTTCAAGCATCATCTGACCTTTCTTTTGCTAGAAATACTGGGGTGGCTAATGTACCAGATGGTGGTCTTGGAACTTTTGTTCCCGTTCGAGCAGATTCACCTCAAATTCTAGGTAATTCATCATCTGGTGGTGGTGGGTGTTTACTTAAAAATTAAGGTTCAAACCGTTTAGGTTTGTCTTTTAGTAATTGATATTTGGCTAATTTCTATCGAGCTTCGCTTAAATTGAGCTTAAAACAGCTTCTTGACGGCAGACAGCATTTTTTAGACTTATCGTGAATTTTATGTGGGGAAAACTTTTGAATCGATGGATAGGACTTTTGTCTCTGACAATTTTAGTCGTGGTGTCGATCGCATGTAGCAGTGGTGGAGATTTTCTAGCAGGGTCACAAACTCCTTCAAGGGATGTATTTGATAACCCATTGCCTGCATCCTTTAATGACCAATTTAAAAGTGTACCTGGTGGAGACTTCACTTCCGGATCAACTTATCAAACGACTTATGTAGATTTTGATGGCGTTGAAATAGGAAATGCAACTGAGGTTTCAGATGCTTTAGAACGATATAATGACTATACAGATAGTGATTTATCTAGTTTAGATGCTACAGAAGATGCTGATAGAATAGAAAATGGAAATGAGGAGTTGAATGATAACCAAAATGGTATCTTCAGTGATGACGAAAATATTAATGAATTTTTAATGATGAAAAATGAAGTGACGATAGGCATGTTTGTCGATTTTTTAAATGCCATATCAGCTAAAGGTGATGAGTTATCAAATGCAGGAGAAGGTGAAACGACTTCTTTTACTGCTTCTGAGATTATTTATAAGCCTATTATGGATAATGAAGCTTTATGTGGAATTTATCAATTTGATTTTGGAGAAAGAGTCAACCAAGTATACGATCAAGATTCAGGGCTTGCTCTTGAAAAGCCTACTGCTGGTGAGTATGTTGACCCTTATGTTCAAATTCAAAAGCCTCGTTTTGCAAGTGATTCATTAGCATATTCATATGAGGTTGCTCCAGGACGGAATCATTATCCAATGGTTTTTGTGAGTCAGAGTGAAGCAAAAGAGTTTTGCCGTTGGCTGGGACCACAATATCGTTTACCAACTTGGCAAGAGTGGACATGGGCTGCTAGTGGAGGTGAGGCAAATTATCAATTCCCAACATCGGATGGTAACCTTTTCTTAAACGGTTTTAAGGTTGCAAACTTTCAATATAGCTCATCTGCATCTACCTCTACACGAATTGTTGGCTCAACTGGACCTGCAAACCCATTTGGGCTTTTTGATTTAGCAGGAAATGTTTATGAATGGACTTACTTTAAAGAGGAAGATCAATCAAGTGAAGGATCGGTTCCTTATACAAATCAAAAGTTTGTGATGGGTGGAAGCCATAAAACAAGATCTCCTTCTATTTTAGCGACTTGGTTTAGGTTTGGACTTTTCACTGAGGATGTTTGGACAAATGATTTGGGCTTTAGAGTCATTTTTGATAAAAATAGTGGTTCTTCAGCTGCTGATAACGAGTAGTTATTATTATCTATTTTTACTGAAAGTTTAGTAAGCATTGAAAGGCTAACTGTAAATTAATCAAATATATAATAGTGGCTCCAGAAATAGAAGCATTTATAAGGAAAGCTACTGACGCAACTGAGATGGTTGTATTAGAAGAAATTCAATCTTTATGGAGTGGATACGGTAAGATACTTCGGATTGCATTGAAAGGCTATGAAAAGAAAACATTAGTACTAAAACATGTTCGTTTTCCAACCATAGAGTCACATCCACGAGGCTGGAATACTAATATTTCACACGAAAGAAAAGTGAAATCTTATCAAATAGAAAAATACTTTTACGAAAACTATAGCGATCAATGTCATGATTTTGTGAGAGTTCCAAAGTGCATAGCTGTTGGTATGGAAGGTGAAGACTCTTTCATGTTGTTGGAAGATTTAGATGATGCTGGTTATCCTGAGAGAAGGGTCAGTGCCACTAAATCAGATATAAAAGCCTGTATTGCATGGTTGGCTCATTTTCATGTTTTATTTTTAAATGAAGAACCAAAGGGTTTGTGGAAAACAGGAACCTACTGGCATTTAGAAACTCGTCCAGATGAATTAGAACAACTGAGTGATCAAAAATTAAAAAATGCAGCTCAGGTCATTGATAAAACGTTAAAAGAAAGTCCATTTCAAACATGGGTACATGGTGATGCTAAAATAGCTAATTTTTGTTTTTCTGATAAAAATAAAAAAGTAGCAGCCGTAGATTTTCAATATGTTGGCGGTGGCTGTGGCATGAAAGACTTGGCTTATTTTATCGGCAGTTGTTTGGATGAGAATGAGTGTGAGTTACAAGAAAAAATACTTCTAGATTTTTACTTTGATCAAGTTAGAGAAGCTTCAAAGAAACTTTCTAGAAAGATCGATGTAAAAGCCTTAGAAGAAAACTGGAGGTCGCTATATCCTGTAGCGTGGGCAGATTTTCATCGTTTTTTAAAAGGTTGGAGTCCGGGTCATTGGAAATTAAACCATTACAGTGAAAGGTTGAGTCAAGAGGTGATAGAGGCTTTATCCTAGTTTCATTTAGTAATTCAGGACTTTAAAATAAGTTAAATCATTAAAATTTTAGCATAATTGGTTTTATTAATGCTTATATTTCTTAAGCCTTCTGGAATGGAAAATATATATGATTGTAAAAATTAACCAAAAATTATTTGGCACCCATATATTAGAAAAATACAAAAATAAGTAAAAGGATGAGTCAAAGTCTTGGAAAACACTAGGAAAGCACTTTAGAAATCTCTATTCGAGTTAGCATTCGCTGCTCAAAAATTTGGACTAAACATGGCAAATAAAGACGTTCTCAACTCGACCATCGATGGTTTTAAAGCTAATGAAGCTATCCCAAACGTGATAGTTGGCTTTGATGGTTTTATTGATGAGATTATTCATTTAGTCGATGAACGTCAGGCAGTCGATGCGTATACAAGAATTGAAAATATGAAGGACTTAGCAGCTAGAATTGATCAAGCTGCAGGAAAAAGCTGTAATATCGAAATGGTGGTTCAGCAAGCTAAGTTAGGTGGTAATGGACCTATCATGGCCAATGCTTTGGTGGCTCAGGGTCGTAAAGTTAGTTATTGTGGTGCTTTAGGTGAACAAGATATTCACCCTGTCTTTAAAGAATTTGCAGAGAAATGCGAACAAGTTATATCATTTTCTGACCCAGGCCATACAGATGCTTTAGAGTTTTTTGATGGCAAGATCATGATGGGCAAGCACTCGTCATTAGCGAACGTTAATTGGACTCAGTTACTAAAGAAACTAGATGTTTCTGAAATAACAAAAGTAGTCGAAGGTTGTGACATGATCGCCACAGTGAACTGGACTATGTTAACTCAAATGAATACCTTGTTAGAAGGCTTTCTCGAAATACTTAAAGGTTGTGAATCTAAGAAACAAGTGTTCGTTGATTTGACGGATCCTAAAAAACGTACTTCAGAAGATTTAAAAGGAGTTTTAGATTTATTAACTCGTTTTCAGTCTGTGGCGACGACTATTTTAGGTTTAAATGAGGCAGAATCGAGACAAGTTGCTGAAGTTTTAGGGTTAGAAATTTCGGAAGATTTAGGTTTAAGAGCAAAGTCTATACGTGATGCTTTATCATTAGAAATGGTGGTGGTTCACCCTGTTAATGGCGCCAGTGTCGCGACGGAAGCTGGATATCATAGTATTACAGGTCCATTCACTCCTACTCCTAAATTGACGACAGGTGCAGGTGATAACTTCAATGGAGGCTTTTGTAGTGGCATCCTTTCTGGTTTAAGCCCTGAACAAGCTTTATATACAGGTGTTTGTACCTCTGGTTTTTACGTTCGTCAGGCAAGATCTCCTTCTAAATCTGATTTAGTTAACTTTATGCAACAATGGTCAGATGCTGACTTAGGTGTAATTTAATAAACCTTATTGGTTAAATAATTTCCTTTCATTTTAGAACACTCTCTCTATAATTTTAGAACTTTTTAGTTTTGGGGTAATAGAGAGAGGTTTTGGATAAGTTAAGGAGATACACATAAATGGCTGAGGAGGCCATTGTTGATTCATTAAAAGAAATTCTAAATATTGGGTTGGGAAAAGGCTCTAGTGCTTTTTGTAACCTACTAGAAACGAATGTCGTATTTTCTATACCCGAAACAACCATCGTTAATGATGGTTTAAAGCAAACTTTTAATACAAACCTTCACGACCAGTTTAGTACAACTGTATATTTGCATTTTGATGGCCTATTTGAAGGTACTGTAGCTCTAGCTCTAACGGATGCTAGTATCATGAAGTTGGTGCAACTGTTAACAGGCGAAGACCCAAGTTCAGCAGAGTTTGATGAAATAGCTAGCGACACACTTTCGGAAGTGGGTAATATTTTATTAAACAACTCAATGGGGGCTATTTCTAATATATTTAAAAAGGAACTTAAGTATGAAGTTCCTCAATATCACAAAGAGAAAGTATGTGATGTTCTGAAATTAAAAGAAAAAGAAGAGGGAGATTCAACCTATTTTATAACAGTCTCTAAGTTTGAATCTTCTGAAGTAGAAGTATATGGTGAGATAGTTTTTGTGTTTGAGCTGAAGACATTCGATAAGTTACTCCAATCGGTTGATATCACTGACCTGACAAGGCATTTGTACGGATATCGTGTGATGAAGGAAAAGGCTCTGGAAGAGGTATCCATACGTAAAGTAACAGAGCAAAAATTAAAAAAACTCAACGAAGATTTACAGGTCTTTAATGCAAGAGTTGCACATGATTTAAAAAGCCCTTTAGCTTTTTTGAAAAGTATGGCAGACTTTTTACTGAGTAGTTGTGAAGACCCACAAGCTATTAAAAAATATGCTGAAATGATGCAGCAAAATGCCGATAAGGGTTTAGCTATTGTAGAGGGGATATATAAATTAAGTAATTTAAATGAAGATGAATTACGTTTCGATGTAATTAACTTAAATGATTTAATTTCTGATGTTAAACATTTAATCCAACACGATTTTGAAAAGTCAGGAGCAGAAATTGAGATAGATTGTCCAATAGAAGTTTTGGGTAGTAAAGAGATCTTGCCTCAAGTTTTTCAAAATTTGATGAGTAATTCCATAAAGTTTTCAAAAGGTGTGAGTCACCCAAAAATAAAAGTAACGTCGAGGTTACATGATAACATTATTCAAATTAAATTTGAAGATAACGGCCCCGGAATCCCATTAAACCAGCAAGAAAGGCTTTTTAAGGCATTTGAAAGAAATCATGGCAGTGAGGTCGAAGGTTTGGGGCTGGGTCTCGATATGGTTAAGAAAATTGTCGAACTACACGATGGTACTATAAAAATAGAAGAGAGTAAAGAATTAGGGGGTGCTTGTTTTTTGATTGAGTTTTTCCACAGAAAAGAACAGCGGTTTAAAATTGAAGATGAAAGGGAAATAGAAATATTCAACACGAAAGACCCAGATCAACCTATTATTTTAAGAATTCACAACCGCTCACATTTTGGTATGGGAGGGACTATTTCAGGTTCTGTTAGTATTCATTCGGATGATATTTTTAGGTTAGATGACCGAGGTATCCCCAAAATAGCCAAAGTATGTTGGTGGAGAATGTCTAAAAATGGTGCTGAGCAACTAGTAGGTTTGAGTGTCAAAGAAATCACAGATTAAATAGAAGTAAGATAACTTTTAGAAAAATCTTTTTTTTTTACTAAGCACAGTATGATTCTTTCATGCCTGGAGTGGATAAAGAAGCACGACAATGGATGCGTCACAATTTAGAGACGTCTCTATTCTTTAATTTAACAGAGTCAGGGACTCCGTTAACGCATAACCAACATACCATTGAAGCAAATTTAACCGATGTTTCTGAAAGTGGTTTTGGTTTTAAATCTAGTTTTGGCTTATCAGTGGATGATCAAATTAGTTTTGATGTGAGCTCTTCTGAAAAAGTAGTATTTAGCGGTGTCGCTTTGATCGTTTATCAAGAGAACGACATCCATGGTGCTAAATTTTTGAAAATTCACAAACACTGATTTAAAGGAGAGTACAATGTCTGATGAGGGTTTTCAAGATTTTCTCGAAGAAGCGAAAGAAAGCTTAACAGACTTAGAAGAAAGCATTACAACTTTAACGGATGATGAAAACTTAGTTGATGAGCTAAATTTAATTTTTAGGCATATCCACAGTATAAAGGGAGCTTCATCTTTCTTTAAATTTGAAAGTTTAGCGCAAACCTCTCATAAATTAGAGAATCTTTTAGATCAATTAAGAAAATTTGAAAAGAACTTAACGGATGAAATTAAAGAAATTTTA
>Ga0209119_1004642_pt1 | contig 11190 bp, 9 predicted proteins | sample COG_03_FD_184747 | JGI IMG/M metagenome (GOLD analysis project Ga0209119, IMG submission 184747) | Pelagic Microbial community sample from North Sea - COGITO 998_met_03 (SPAdes) (version 2) | ecosystem: Environmental > Aquatic > Marine > Neritic zone/Coastal water | place: Helgoland, sampling... | reverse complement strand
CCAAGCTGGGTTCCGGAATTATGATTGACCATGCCACCGGGCTGGTGATTGGCGAGACCGCTGTGGTCGGTGACAATGTTTCCATACTCCACTCGGTGACTCTGGGTGGCAGTGGCTGTGCCACTGGCAGCCGCCATCCAACCATTGGCAATGGTGTGCTGATTTCTGCTGGGGCAAAAATCCTTGGCAATATCTCGGTTGGCGATGGGGTGAAAGTAGGAGCGGGCAGCCTGGTGCTGGAATCGGTGCCGGAACATGTCACCGTTGCCGGCGTACCGGCAAAAGTTGTAGGTACACCTCGCGAGGCAGAACCGGCCCTTGAGATGGACCAATATATCAGCGACAAATCGGTTAACTAATAGACCGCTAGGCGGAACAGATTATGGCTAAAAGTGGATTTTCGGGACTGCTTTACCGACGTTTAGTGGGCGCAACAGTAAACTCCGGGCGCGGTCTGCGACAGGCCATCATGACCGAAGAGGCATTCCAGGTTTATGTATTCCTGTCGGTCTTATTGGTGCCATTGGCCTTTATGATTTCTGCAAACTATGTGCAATTGATCCTGATGTTTGGCGCCATCTTTCTGGTTTTGATAACCGAACTGCTAAACACCGCTGTCGAGGCAGTGGTCGATCGAGTGGGGCTGGATAGACATGAGTTATCCGGTCGCGCCAAGGATATGGGTTCAGCGGCAGTCTCCCTGTCGATAATACTGTTCTTTGTTGTCTGGGGGATTGTTGTAGCGGAGAATTTTTAACTGCCTGAAATGGAAGGTACAGTGAAGGTAGAAGAATAGGCGACTAGGAGGTTGCGTTATGGCCAACGAAGGAAAAGAACAGGAAAATACTGACACTACATTCGATATATTATTTCGCGGTGAGCTCACCCCGGGTAACAGTCTTGAGCAGGTCCAGGCACGAGTTGCCGAGAGCTTTAAACTGGACGAAGCCGCAGTAGAGCAACTTTTTTCGGGGGCGGTTGTCAGCCTGAAACGCAATATTGATAGAGCCACTGCAGAGCGTATATACCAGCGACTTTCCGAGGCGGGCGCTGTGGCTAAGATAGTGCCTAGCGCTTTAAATAAGAGTACTTCAAATAAGAGTGCTTCAAATAAAAGCAATCCAAGTAACAAGCCTGCTAACGAAAGCACAGCTGACCAAGATGCCAATAAAGCCTTTACCCTAGCCCCTTTGGGCAGTGATGTATTAGAGGGCGCTGCTACGCCAGAGCAGAATCAGGAATCGATCCCGGTCGATCATCTGGGCTTAGAGCCCATAGGCAGCAATATTGTCGAAGAGGACGAAGCTGAGACAATCGAACCGGTCGTTGTGGATACTTCGCATTTAACCCTGGAGTAAGCCAGGAGAAATAAAGCGCCTTTAGAAACAGCCCCTTAAAAACAGATACTTGCCAAATGTTGAATCTGTTTTTCCAGCAGTAACTGCCGTCCCTCGGGAAAACCCTGCAACAGATAACAGTCCTCAGTAAACGGCAGAAAGCGCGCAATAGAAGACAGCTGATCAATATCATACTCTTTCGACTGCATACCAATAGCGCCCTTATCCAGCTGCTCAGCCAACACCGAAGCCTGACCTTTTAAACGATCCAGCCCCTCGTGGTATTGGAATAGAGGTGCCGCCGGTAGATTGTCACTGCACAGGGTCCAGGCAATATCCAGATCAATACCCAACTGCCCAGAGAGCTGTTTGAGCAATTGCTGCAGTGAATAGACCGCCATCAGGCAGACCAGCAGATGCTGTTTGGAGTGCTGTGTGGAGCGGATATAAAAATTAATACAGCCGTTGCCGCCCTCAATTCGCTTGCCGCCATAGAGCTCCAGCGTGCGCAATGTGCAGTAATCAATCTTCTCCAATAGCATGGTCATATTCTGGCGATTGAGCTGCGTATCGAGGCGCTGACGATTCTTGATGGTCGCGGTTACCAGCGAGCAGTAATAACTGGTCTCTGGCAGCTCCTCGTCACCGCCCTTGGCGAGCAGTGGTTGCAGTCTGGTCTCCAGGGCGACAATCTCGTCGACAATATTATCCGAGCCACCGGGCAGGCGCTTGGTCAGCAGACGAAGGCGTCGCGACAGCTGCTCGGCATACCTATGGGTAAGATAGGTGCAGACAGCGCTAAATAGAACCCAGAGCAGCAGCCAATTCCTCACCACCTGATTGAAACGCTGCTTTATCGGTTGGCTGTTAATGGTTAAGCGAACCTTGCCCGCCAGCGTATCCTGAAAAACAATATCGCGGCTAAAGCTGTTGGCGATAACTTTCTCGATAGTGGTTTTTTTACTCTGGGCTACAAGCTGTCCCTCAACATCCTCGACACTGGCGCTGATAATGGAAGGATCTTCGGTGACTTTTTGCAGCGCCACCTGAATACTGATGTTGTCATTGTTGAATAGCGGGGCGCGAACCAGCTCGACCAGCTGGCCAATAGTCAGTTCGCCTTTTTCCTGCAATGTATCTTTGCTAACACTGGTGGCATGACTAAAGAGAACAATCCAGCTGAACAGACCGAAGATTAGACAGGCAGACAATACAGTAGCGGGTAATTTCCTGGCCATGGAGAATTGGCGATGCATCCCGAAATCCTTAAATTATTGCCTGATTGAAAATTAATTGGCGAGTATTCTATCCTATTCCCGCAGCTTTTATATAATAGCGCTCTTAAAATTACTTTGGCTGGATTCTGTGAAAGATATATTACTGATAAACGTGTCGGGACAAGACAAACCCGGTGTCACCAGTGTGGTTACCGCTGTGCTATCGCGCTTCGATGTCACCGTGCTCGATATAGGTCAGGCGGTAATCCACGACCAGCTCACTCTGGGTATTCTCGCTTCAGTGCCAAAGAGCGATAACTCCGAAACCATGATCAGAGATATCCAGACAAAACTCCTCGATCTGGATATGCAGGCGCAATTCCTGCCAATCTCCGATAAGCGCTATCAGGACTGGGTCGAACAGCAGGGCAAGTCACGCTATATAGTGACATTGCTGGCGCGCAAGATTAACTCCGAGCATCTCGCCGCCGTCACCACAGTGACCAGTGATTTTGGATTGAATATCGATAAAATTGTCCGACTCTCCGGGCGAATTAAGCTCGACGAGACCGAAAAGCTCGGTCGCGCCTGTGTCGAATTCTCGGTGCGTGGCGAACCTGAAAATGCCCTGCAACTGAAAAATGCACTTCTCGAACTGTCGAGCAAATACGATATTGATGTCGCCTATCAAGAGGACAGCATCTTTAGACGCAACCGTCGCCTGGTAGTGTTTGATATGGACTCTACACTCATTGATGCCGAGGTTATCGACGAGCTGGCGATCGAAGCAGGTGTTGGCGAACAGGTGGCTGCGATTACCGAAGCGGCCATGCAGGGCGAGATAGACTTTAAGCAGAGCTTTACTCAGCGTATGGCCCTGCTTAAGGGGCTGGATACCTCGGTACTGCAATCAGTCGCCGAGCGTCTGCGCTTAAATGAGGGCGCCGAACATCTGATCTCCACCTTGAAAAAACTTGGCTATAAAACCGCGATTGTCTCCGGTGGCTTTACCTTCTTTGGCGAGTATCTGCAGCAGCGCCTGGGGGTGGACTATGTCTATGCCAACCAGCTGGATATTAAAGATGGTCTGGTTACCGGTCAGGTATCTGGCGATATTATTGACGGTCAGCGCAAGGCCGAACTGCTGCGCGAGATTGCCGCAAAAGAGGGTCTTAAGTTGCAGCAGGTAATTGCTGTGGGTGATGGAGCCAATGACCTGCCGATGTTGGGGATTGCCGGCTTGGGTATTGCCTTCAGAGCCAAGCCGCTGGTGAAGGCCTCTGCTGAGCAGTCAATTTCCAATCTGGGTCTGGATGGGATTCTCTATCTGTTGGGATACAGTGATAAGGATACGTTGATTTTGGATTAGTGGCTTAAGTGAATGGGGGCATTTTCAATGTCCATCTTTAAGGCCACACTTAAGGTCCTTCGGAAAAATCATAATCCATCTCAAAAGCCGGCTTCTGAATATAGTGCCCCTGAATATACTGCACACCCTGCTGCCACAAAGTAGGAATGATTGTCGCCTTCTCCACAAAGGGCACAATCACATCCACACCAGTGCCGGTCATACCACCCATTAATTTTTGAAACTCGGTTTTTCCGCTTTCACCCTTTTCAAGTTTCTCGACAATCAGGCGATCCACTTTGACAAAATCGGCGGCGACTCGCTCAAGGGTTTTTAGTGGATTAATAGCCAACCCAAAATTGGTAATACTGACCTGGCCTTTTGATTTCTTCATCTGCTCACAAATAGCCGCGGCCTGTTTTAGGAAGCGCACTGCATCGATTTCCCGAAACTGAAAGATAAGCGAGTTGGCCGGTAGTTGCGCTGCGTCAAGCACATTGGCCAGCCAGGGTAAAAATGTCTTATCGGAAAATGACTGGGCGCTAATATTAATAAATAACTGTGTCTCGGGATTGGTGTTTAATTTTTCGCCTAATGATTCCAGTGCCTGGCTAATAACCCATTGATCGACCTCGGCGGCTATATCGGATTTAAATAGATTGTTGATAAAGTCATCGGGAATATTATCTCTGGGCACCTCTTTGCTGACCCCGAGAATAACTTCGTAATACTCCTTGCCGCTGCCGCCATCCATCAGGGCGACTATGGGTTGGTAGCGAATTGAAAAGCCATCTTCGCCAAGTAACCGTTTGGCGGTAATTGCTACCGCTTCGGTTTTTGAAACTTCATCGGAATGAATATCGGGAACATAGAGTTTTACCCCATTGCCGACCTCGGATTGATCGCGCAGCTGGTCTATAGCTTCCTGACTGCGTTCCAGTGCGCGCTCTACTGAGGGGACATTTTCATTGAGCAATGTAATGCCGATCGAGGTGGTTAATGAGAAGCTTTCATTATCTATATCAAAGACTTTATTGCTGATCTGGTGAGTAATATTGTTGGCCAGCTCGAGAACTTTTTCCTCGGTGGTCTCGGGGAGCACAATGGCAAAACAGTTTTCTGAAATCCGTCCGCATTCGAGATTGTGATCAAAGATCTGCACGATAAACATCACCAGCGAGTGGGCGATTTTTTCTGCCTTGGCAATGCCGAGATCTTCTTTTAACTGGTTAAATCGATCCACCTGGATATTTAACAGCATACAGTCCTGCCCGCTCTGGACTGAACGGCTGATGCCGCGGCTGATAAGGTCGTAGACCAGATGGGGTTGGATAGCACTGTATTCGGCACTCTGCTGGACATCGCTATGGGTTATTGAGGCATCAAACTGTTTGTCTTTGTTAATGGTGAACTGCAGTGCTGGCTCACCCTGATACTGAATCTGGTGGATCTCTAAAAATGCGTCGCTCTCACTGTCCTCAGCGTCCAGTGTTTTAACCATGGCTTCGAAGGGCATAATCTCGTGATTGCTTTCCAGTGGCACCATATAGGCTTTGAGTTTGTCGCGATCTCTGCTGGCGATATTGTCAATCACCGGCAGGCAGAGCATCTCTTCGGGGCCGGAAAAGCCAAAGATACTGGCACAGGCATCGTTGGCGTAGACGTAGGTTCCCTCTTGAATAATCGCAATCGGAAAGCGCGAGATATTCATCAGGTGTTGTGAGCGTTTTTCGGCAACTGAGAGCTTGCGCTCCCACTCGCGAGATTGGCGGCGGTCGTAAACTGCTTTGATAGAACGCTCGACAACTTTGATCAGGTGCTGATCCTGATCTTCGACGACTACATCGACGGCGCCGAGGCGCAGTCCTTCGATCAGCGCTTTGGGATCATATTCGCCACTGATTAAAATAACCGGCACATCTCGTTCGGCACGTCTGATGCGTTGAAAAATATTCTGTGCGGGAATTTTTTTGTAGTTCTGCGCGGCGATCAACAGGTCCCAGTTGCGCATGGAAATAGATTTCTGCAATTCCTCTTCAGTGGTCGCCAGTTTGGCATCAACTTTAAAATCGGCGCTGCGCAAAATACTGATAAAGCGGTTTGCCTCATCGTTGGATTTATCCACGATTAGAATATGCAGTGGCTCATTGTTGTGCATAAATTTTTTCCGTCCCTGGACTGTTGCAGTTGTTAATTAACAAAATCTGATTTTAAAATGTGATAGGTGTTCAGTGGTTTCCAGCTCTTCGCCAAGGATTGCCGCTGTTTGTTTCTGGGGCGTCAGCAGATAGATTTTACTGCCCTCGGTGTAGCGCAATGGTGGGCAGAGCAGGGTGATTTCGCCGCTGAGATCTTTCTTTTTTGAAAGTATTATCGCCTTCATAAACTGACGCTCGGACTGCTGCTCCCTGGGGTTGCCGCGAATGGCTGCGGGGATACAGTTGCGCGCCGGAAACTGCAGACCGCAGACTGTGCTCAATGATGGCGAGATATGTTTCCAGCGGATAATGCCGGCTACCCATTTGGCGCTGCCCTTGGTGCGAATGGCAATGGGTTCGCCGGGCTGTAGTTCGTTTTTGTCATCGGCCAGTTCAATACAGGCACCATTCAGGCTGATATCGTTTCGTATGCCGCGTATCAGTCTCAATTTGGTTTTATTGTTGCGCACCGGGGTGAAGATAACCGGGTCGCCGGGATGGCTGTCGATGGGTTCAAACGAGGTTCCCCAGACATCATCGGTTCTGTTGATGCCTCTTACCCCGGTGTCCGGTGCTGAGGGTTTTTGTCCGCAGAGCAACAGAAAGTTTTCAAAGGAATCGGTTCTCGACAGCATGCAGATAATTGAGGTGAAGCCGCGGGTGATAGTGACCTCTGCATGATCTCTAATATGGGTTTCCTGACGTTTTATCTTTTCGCCCCACTGGCGAACCAGATCTTTAATTACCCGTCGGGAAATACGGTCGGAAAATAATGTGTCATTATTTTCAACCAGAATACTGTTGAGAAATTTGACCAGATTAAAGGTATCCAAAATAATATTGCCGGGTCGCTGTTCAATCTCATCGGTGTAGACGGCGCCACGATCACTGGAGGGATCTATGGCAAACAGCCCGCCCTTATTTCCCCTGTGCAGCTCCGCGAGCGAGGACCAGAAATCCAGTTCGGTGTAGACAAAGCGCAATTCATAGTTTGAGAAATGGTTGGGCCTTGTGCAGTTAAACAGCAACAGTTTTAAATAGACTTTATTGATCGAGGTATTGATGCCCATCGGATTGGGTATATCCAGATCGGCTATATCCAGCTGTTGCGCCAGCAGGTGCAGCGCGTGCAGTTCACGCCAAAAAAAGCTTGGCTGCTGCAGGTAGTGACTAAGGCTGTTGAGCTGGATTTTAGCCAGTACATTGCAGGCGCTAAGGATGCTTTTGGCGAGCGCGGCAATACTGGTTTCACTGGTGATATTCGGCTGGTTGCCAAGCTGGTAGATAACCAGTTTATAGCCTTCGTAAACCTGGCGGATCAGTGCCTGACCGAGTGAGATTGCCTTGGCGGTGTCCTGGTTGAGCTGGGATTGCAGCAGGCATTCCGTAGACCGGATGACTGTGGGTGTCAGGCTGTCGAGAATATCCATCTTGGTGTTCGGGTCTATATCTAGCTTTGTGGCTATGGGTAGCACGCGATAGAGTTCTATTGAATTGTTGGCGAAGCTGGTGGCTGATAGATTGCCAATCCACTGTTCGGTGGATGCCTTGTTACGCAGGTTAAAGTTTGCGTCGCTGAGAAGCTGGTCGGCAATGTCGGGCTTGATGATGTCCAGCAGGGCTGCGATATTATCCAGTGAAATAGAAGTCATAAATTTTATCTGCAAGGCATTCCGATTGTATCGCCTCTAGGATTCGCTGAGAGGGGCTGATACCCGGGCGAGTGACTAAGTTATATTTCTCTCTCCGTACTTTTTTAAGTGTAGTCAACTTTCCCGGTTAAGCCGTGCAATTGAATAATTTACTAATCAATAGGACAAACTGCTCAATTTGCTGAGCAGTTCGGGTATCATATCGGCCTTTTTAGATAATCGAGATAAGAGACCCATGGCTAATTATTCTACCAATGAATTCCGTCCCGGATTAAAAGTGATGCTTGACGGCGACCCCTGTTCAATTTTGGAAAATGAGCTTGTGAAGCCCGGTAAGGGGCAGGCGTTTAATCGCGTCAAACTGCGCAATTTGAAAACCGCACGGGTTTTAGAGAAGACCTTTAAATCTGGCGAGTCTGTTGAAGCTGCTGATGTGATGGATGCTGATATGCAGTATCTCTATAACGATGGCGATTTCTGGTGCTTTATGGAGCCGGACACCTTTGAGCAGCATCAGGCAACTGAGAATGCGGTTGGTGATGCGCTGCAGTGGTTGAGTGAGCAGGATATTTGCGTGGTGACGTTGTACAACGGTTCACCGCTTTCGGTAACACCGCCCAACCATGTTGAGTTGGAAATTGTTGAAACCGATCCGGGTCTACGCGGCGATACTGCTCAGGGCGGCAACAAGCCTGCCAAGTTGAGCACTGGTGCTGTGGTTAAGGTGCCGCTGTTTCTCGATGAGGGCGAAGTTATTCGTGTCGATACGCGCACCGGTGAATATCAGGGTCGCGTTAGCAGTAAATAACCCCTGTAGATAAAGGCGGATTGCGCTGATGACTGATTGGCAGCCCGGTATTAGTCTCGACAGACTGCGTCAACGCAGTCGGGTTTTGGCCGAGCTGCGGCGTTTTTTCCAACAGCGCAATTTACTTGAAGTGGATGTGCCGGTGTTGTCTACAACATCGGTTACCGATCGCAATATAGAAAGTATTGCTACTCTTCAAGGAGCCTCTGCTGTAAAAAGCTATCTACAAACCTCTCCTGAATATTTTATGAAACGGCTGCTCGCCGCGGGCAGTGGCGATATCTTCTGTCTGGGAAAAGCGTTTCGCAGTGGCGAAGCGGGTGTCCGCCACAATCCGGAATTTACCCTGCTTGAATGGTATCGCTGCGGTTGGGATGAGCACCAGTTGATGACTGAGCTCGGCGAACTGATTGAAACTCTGCTGCCCACTATCGCGATTAATAAGTACAGCTATGCCGAGCTGTTTGCCAAATACTTCAATATTGATCCCCATCAGGCAGAGCTGAGCAGCCTGCAAAAGCTCGCCGTCGAGGCGGGATCAAGTGCCTGGTCTGATGATAGTCGCGCCAACTGCCTGGACCTGTTGTTTAGCGTTGTTATTGAGCCTCAGCTCAGTGATGGCTTGGTGCTGGTCTATGACTATCCGGCCTGTCAGGCGGCGCTGGCGAGATGTTACAGCGACTCTCAGGGGCGCAATGTCAGTCGTCGCTTCGAGGCTTTTCTAAATCGTGTTGAGTTGGCCAATGGCTATTTTGAATTAACCGATGGGCAGGAACAGGCGAGTCGTTTTGCCGAGGATCAGCAGGCGCGGAAAATAGCGGGCAAGCCGCCAATGGAGATTGACCAGCACTTGCTGGCAGCCCTTGAGTCAGGATTGCCGGACTGTTCTGGTGTCGCTCTGGGGGTGGATAGATTGTTGATGCAGATTGAGGGTGCGGCCTCCCTGGATCAGGTGATGCCCTTTAGCTGGGATCGCTGTTAGGTCTCTCTAATTGTGCACTCTAGTCGCACTTAAAATAATGATCCATAGTTCGGGATGGCTCTGTGCTTCTGGTATCGCCAATCACCGCTGCGGGAACCCCGGCAACAATCGCATGGGCCGGAACAGGTTTTAATACCACGCTCGACGCAGCCACCATCGCACCCTCAGCCACTTCAATATTGCCCAGTATTTTTGCTCCGGGGCCAATCAGTACACCTTTGCGAATTTTCGGATGGCGATCGCCGGAGACTTTACCGGTGCCGCCAAGGGTTACCGACTGCATAATTGAGACGCAGTCTTCGACTACCGCAGTTTCACCAATCACCAGCCCGGTGGCGTGATCGACCAAAAGCCCGCTGCCAATCTGTGCCGCCGGGTGAATATCCACGGCAAACTTTAGCGAGATACGATACTGCAGCAGCAGCGCCAGAGAGTGGCGATCTTCGAGCCACAGCTGGTGCGCGGCGCGATAGGATTGCACGGCCAGAAATCCCTTAAAGTAGAGGAAGGGTGTTAGATAGAGATTGCAGGCTGAGTCGCGGGCGACGGTGGCCTGAAGATCGGCGGCTACTGCCTGAATAATGTTATCGGTTGAGAAGGCTCTATCCATCAGCTTGCGCAGCATGGATGCCGGCGCTGCACTGCTGGCCAGCTTATTGGCCAGATGGTAGCTAAGGGCGCTGCCGAGACTCTGGTGATCGAGAATGGTCGATTGGAAAAAGCTCGCCAGTATGGGCTCATCGCGGGCGGCAGTTTGCGCCTGTTGATAAATCTGCTGCCAGATTTTGTCTGGCTCTTGTGAAGATGAGTTCACTGTAGATATGCTCACTCTGGATGAATTCTCTGTGGATAGTTTTATAGGTGCCATTCTGAGTTACTGGCTCGAATTATTCCAGCTTGTTCTCGCTAGAGACCAAATATCCACCTGATCGGCTCCGGCATCTACGATCTTGCTGGCAAGGGCATTTGCTGTGGCGCCGGTGGTCACAACATCATCCAGTATGGCGACGGTTTTTCCTTTAAGGCTAAAGTCTGATCCTGCGTCTATGGAAAAGGCATCTTTAACGCTTCTGGCGCGCTGCTTTTTATCCAGTGCCTGCTGAGCCTGGCTATTGCTGGTGCGTTGGCAGATATCGCTGAGTACTTTTAACGGGGTTTTGTGCTCATACAAAAAATAGTTGGATAGCAGATTGCCGATTATCTGGCTCTGGTTAAATCCGCGCTGGGCTATTTTTCGCCAGTGCAGGGGCATTGGGATTACCAGCTCTGGCAGGGATGGCTTTTGCTCTTGTTTTTGTTCAGTGGACTGATAGCAGCGAAGAATTCGCTCGGCCAGCAGTGCGGTCAGCTGTTTGATCTCGGCGACATAGGGATCTTTTTTTAAACGCAGAATAATATTGTCGATCGGTGCCTGATAGATAAAAGCAGAGATACAGCGGCGGTAAGCGGGCGCTTTTGACTGGCAATCCGGGCACAGGGCATCAGTGGTTAGAGGAACGGCGCACTGTTGGCAACAGTCTCCCAGCCACGGCAGTTCGCTGACGCAGGCATCGCAGATACACTGGTTGACGGTTTCCAGCGCGCCGCGGCACATTGAGCAGCGGCTGGGTAGAAGATGGGGTAATGTTCGGTCAAGTATTGAATAGTT
>Ga0209119_1004631_pt1 | contig 11206 bp, 7 predicted proteins | sample COG_03_FD_184747 | JGI IMG/M metagenome (GOLD analysis project Ga0209119, IMG submission 184747) | Pelagic Microbial community sample from North Sea - COGITO 998_met_03 (SPAdes) (version 2) | ecosystem: Environmental > Aquatic > Marine > Neritic zone/Coastal water | place: Helgoland, sampling... | reverse complement strand
CTAAGCCGTGAGATAGCAATGCGAAAGGTGCATTGAAAAGCTGCTGTATTAGAGAGCCATTATTATCCGGCTGGATTAATGGTTTTTTTAATAACTGCTGATAGCTGTAGCAGAGATTGAGGGCGTGTTGCTGGTAGAAGGCGGTATTTAGATGGGGGGACATTGTATATGGCTCTTTTTTTACAAGCAGATAATATAGCATAAGACGTATCTGTGAGTGCTTTTCTAAGCTGCCTATTCGGCAGTTAACCAGTCTACGATGGCGGTTTCATCTATTCGATGTTTCTAAGCTGCCTATTCGGCAGTTAACAATTTCATGTCAAAACCTCATAAACTTCAATATTTCTAAGCTGCCTATTCGGCAGTGAACTAATTTTGATGTCGGTGCAAATATCACTTTAATTTCTAAGCTGCCTATTCGGCAGTGAACAAAGCCAGTTTGATTACATAAGTGTGGACACTTTTCTAAGCTGCCTATTCGGCAGTGAACACTTCTACATCATCAACGATGCCGCGCAATGCTTTCTAAGCTGCCTATTCGGCAGTGAACAACTGACGCGCACATTAGAGAGATTGCCAATTTTTCTAAGCTGCCTATTCGGCAGTGAACCCGGTACCCACGTCTTCAGTAAATTCATACCATTTCTAAGCTGCCTATTCGGCAGTGAACCAAAAACAGGCAGACAATACGGCCCGCCCATATTTCTAAGCTGCCTATTCGGCAGTGAACGGTTTGTAAATTCAGTGACTCGGTAGGAAGAATTTCTAAGCTGCCTATTCGGCAGTGAACAATGAATGACTGCGGATTTGAGCAGATGCACTTTTCTAAGCTGCCTATTCGGCAGTGAACCTAGCAGCGCAGCCAGAGCCACATCTTCGTCTTTTCTAAGCTGCCTATTCGGCAGTGAACAAATCATAGCTCAAGCACTGTCAATCGCCAGCTTTCTAAGCTGCCTATTCGGCAGTGAACTATCACCTCCTACCAACTCTAATACAGCAGCATTTCTAAGCTGCCTATTCGGCAGTGAACGAATATTTATAGGGCCTTCTATTGCTAGCCAATTTCTAAGCTGCCTATTCGGCAGTGAACACTCACATAAATAATCATAGTCAGTCCATTTCTTTCTAAGCTGCCTATTCGGCAGTGAACGAAAAATCAGAATTTATTTTTGATTGGTCGAATTTCTAAGCTGCCTATTCGGCAGTGAACATCGTCACCGATCATTAATGTTTCACCTATGCTTTCTAAGCTGCCTATTCGGCAGTGAACTAGCGACAATCCAGATTCTTTCTCGCCTGTGCTTTCTAAGCTGCCTATTCGGCAGTGAACGCTCAAAATTACCGTATTCTGGTCGAATAATCTTTCTAAGCTGCCTATTCGGCAGTGAACCTAAGTACCTCGCCGATACCGGGTTCACGAAATTTCTAAGCTGCCTATTCGGCAGTGAACCATAAACTGGCGCATACCGCATCGCCGTTTCTTTTCTAAGCTGCCTATTCGGCAGTGAACTAATAGACAACTCTAATGAAGAATCGAACATATTTCTAAGCTGCCTATTCGGCAGTGAACTTAAATGCCGCCGAGGCAGTAGTTGCCAATGCTTTCTAAGCTGCCTATTCGGCAGTGAACGCCCTCGAGTCTCACATCTCAGATCCCGACCATTTCTAAGCTGCCTATTCGGCAGTGAACTTAACATCTGTTCAAACGCACTGCTTCGTATCTTTCTAAGCTGCCTATTCGGCAGTGAACATGAAGTCAGAAATTTCTAACTCACCGACACCTTTCTAAGCTGCCTATTCGGCAGTGAACTTTAAAAGATGCTACGGGCAATCGACGCTATTTTTCTAAGCTGCCTATTCGGCAGTGAACATCTCTGACCTATCTGACGACGAATTAAGAGATTTCTAAGCTGCCTATTCGGCAGTGAACCCGGGAACGGTGACGAATGTCACTCCGTCGTCTTTCTAAGCTGCCTATTCGGCAGTGAACTCTTAATCAGTGGGTTGGCGCCAAAGTTTCTTTTTCTAAGCTGCCTATTCGGCAGTGAACCTCTTTTAATTGCTCTTTAATAGCCTTTAAACTTTCTAAGCTGCCTATTCGGCAGTGAACTAAATTACGAGTATCTTGCTCGCTGGCTTTATTTTCTAAGCTGCCTATTCGGCAGTGAACAAAAAGCGGTGCTAAATCTCGGCCCGCCCGACTTTCTAAGCTGCCTATTCGGCAGTGAACTCCGCTGTTTTGACACTATCCGACGCTACTGTTTTCTAAGCTGCCTATTCGGCAGTGAACTCCGTCGATTGTCGGGTCTTTGTCGAACGCTATTTCTAAGCTGCCTATTCGGCAGTGAACGTAAGAAGGATGGATAGTGGTCGTTTAATAGCTTTCTAAGCTGCCTATTCGGCAGTGAACGGGCTATAGATTCAGCTCAGACTTTATCGCTTTTTCTAAGCTGCCTATTCGGCAGTGAACATATCAACTATACTTACAACGAATATAGGAACTTTCTAAGCTGCCTATTCGGCAGTGAACAACCAGAATCTTCATCCTCTTGACGCAAAATATTTCTAAGCTGCCTATTCGGCAGTGAACGGCCAGCCGGTGCATCATACGGAGCCAGCATATTTCTAAGCTGCCTATTCGGCAGTGAACCATCGCCTTCGCGTTTTCTGCGACTCCAATAATTTCTAAGCTGCCTATTCGGCAGTGAACTAAGTTAAAGAATAAGCAGCTAACAAAAGAAATTTCTAAGCTGCCTATTCGGCAGTGAACATAAGCGTCTTCTTTGCCATCTCATCAAAAAATTTCTAAGCTGCCTATTCGGCAGTGAACGGAAAATCGGCGTATTTAGAAAATAAAAAAGTTTTCTAAGCTGCCTATTCGGCAGTGAACATTGGTTCACGCCTCATGATGCGTAAACCGTATTTCTAAGCTGCCTATTCGGCAGTGAACCGAAGAAAAGCGCTTAAAAAACTCTAGCATACTTTCTAAGCTGCCTATTCGGCAGTGAACAGATATTGTCGATGGCGATGGTCGGCCACTTTTTTCTAAGCTGCCTATTCGGCAGTGAACGTTGGTAGTTCTGTTGGCGGGATTCCTTTATCTTTCTAAGCTGCCTATTCGGCAGTGAACTCAGGGAGCTGTTGCAGAGGTGTGTACTGAATTTTCTAAGCTGCCTATTCGGCAGTGAACGAAAAAAATCACTTAAAAGAGCAGTGTCAGCATTTCTAAGCTGCCTATTCGGCAGTGAACTCAGTAGAACTGCGGCCAGTGATGATGAAATATTTCTAAGCTGCCTATTCGGCAGTGAACAGCAAAAAATCTATAACGCACTTAAGCAAGCTTTTCTAAGCTGCCTATTCGGCAGTGAACTCAAGATGGTGCTAATCCAACAGATGCTCTATTTTCTAAGCTGCCTATTCGGCAGTGAACAAGTAGTTTTTTTAGTTTCCTCTTCAAATCTGTTTCTAAGCTGCCTATTCGGCAGTGAACGATTTGGCTGATTCGGATGTGCCTGAGTCTGTTTTCTAAGCTGCCTATTCGGCAGTGAACACAAGATAGATATCGGCCAGTGGTGGTGTATATTTCTAAGCTGCCTATTCGGCAGTGAACTTGTCCCGCCACCGCAGGCTGATGTCGCGTTCTTTCTAAGCTGCCTATTCGGCAGTGAACTGGCGTCCGCAATGGCTTTAAACTGCTCTGCTTTTCTAAGCTGCCTATTCGGCAGTGAACAAGACGCTTTGATCGCTGCGGCGCAGGCAGGTTTTCTAAGCTGCCTATTCGGCAGTGAACCTAGAGACGGCGCAGTTACCGTTATATTTCAATTTCTAAGCTGCCTATTCGGCAGTGAACTTAAGCAAGAAGATATAACCATTCTTCAAGACTTTCTAAGCTGCCTATTCGGCAGTGAACGATTCGCTCGCTTCTCGCTCCCGCGTGTTTGCTTTCTAAGCTGCCTATTCGGCAGTGAACTTGGCGACAACATCGGAGGTGCTGCCATTGTTTTTCTAAGCTGCCTATTCGGCAGTGAACATTTAGCTAACCCAGACGAAACCCAGACGAAATTTCTAAGCTGCCTATTCGGCAGTGAACCCTCGTGTTGCTATCTGCTTTGATGACGGCACTTTCTAAGCTGCCTATTCGGCAGTGAACACAGCTAGATCAGCTGCCATTGCGTTATAGTCTTTCTAAGCTGCCTATTCGGCAGTGAACTAGGACGTCATCAGACAGCGAAAGGTGTTAATTTTCTAAGCTGCCTATTCGGCAGTGAACAGGAGTATAACGCACAAAAAAACAGCCACAACAAAGACTTATGTCCAATTGGTAGTTTATACCAATGAACTTAAGCTCTGTTGCAACTTATTGATTATATTGAATTATTAGGGAGCTTTAAAAAAAGGGTTAAAACCAAGGTATAGAAGCGGATTTAGAAAGGCCAAAATGATCAAAATCACCTGCTATAGGTGAATCCATCAACTCACTGAAACAAATAAACCTACGATACTTATTGCCATTTGAGGTGCTTGTAATCTCAACATATGGATTATCTAAACCTTTAGTGAAAACTTTAGCTTTGTAATTTTTAATTTCATCTTCAGGAATAGAGCCACGTTTTATTAAACGGTTTAATTTTGAGTGGCTCATATTGACTTGTACTCTTGATACAATACGAAATTGAGTATCTGTTGGCACAGCTAAAATATCGGACATATCACAATAACCATGCATACCTCCAAGCCATTTTTTATTTTTGAAATTTTCTAATTCATCGTCAGTACTATGAAGTCTTATAATATTACCTAATGTGACCCGGTAAGCTGGGAAGCTGACTCCAACATTACATGATGTTAGATCATAAAGGCTTTTATGTAATTTAGAATACACTCTATTCATTAAATCATTTAATGGCATTTCAATATCAGGATTTAATTTTAACTCTATATATGATTCCATTATTTAATCTCCCTAAAGTCTAATGTCAGATACATAGGCGAGTCCTTTCTTACCCAAATAGAAACTAGAAACACCTGCATTATCTATTTTCTCTTTGAGATCTATCGCTCCTGCTGAATCGACATTAATCTCGATATTTAAAGTTCCTTCAGCTTTAGCCATTAAAGATACAACCTCCCCAATACCCTTTATCTTTTCTTTTCTGATATAAGGGTTACCCCATATTTTCTTTTTATCACCTGAGGTGTATTGACTCATGAAATCTTTTTTTGTAAACCCATTATTAGAAATACCACTCAACCTTCCAGCTTTTGTTTTTGCAGATGAAACATCATATTTTTTAGATAACCTTTGAAGCTGAAGATAAAGAGCTGAACAATAAAAGCTTACCGGTATAGCCTCTTCCTTACGATTAAGACCATTAAACTTTTCAAATTTATTCATTAGATAGTTGTAAGCATCCTTTACTTTCTCTTTATTTTCGATAGGTTTAAATTTAAATATAGTTTCCAGTCGATTGATAATAGTGATTGGATTACATTCAATTTTTTTGGTTACACTCTGCTCATTAAGAATGAAATCACATAATTCGTCTAAATCTAGCAGTAAAACCCCCCACAATTTCTCAGCATAATTGGAAGAAAATATCGGCGCATCCGTCTTAATCATTCCTGTATAAGAGTTTTGATCTTCGCTGCCTGATGTATTCCTAATATAAGTAACCTCTTGATTCATACAATGAACATTATCTTCAAAAGAAATATCCTCCTCTATATCTCTAAAATAGTAGGAATCTTGTGATCGTGACTGATAAAGCTTACGCTGATCTCCAATTAAACGATTCAAAACACCCATAACAGTATCATGGGTGATATTTCGACAAATATAATTATCTGCTTTTTTAAGACTTGTCATTGAAGCAAAAAATTTTCTACCCCCTTTTGGTAAAGGCTCATTATTAGAACCATCTAAAAAAGAATTCCTCCAGCTCGACTTATATTTTATTTCAATTTTCATAGGGATAAACCTTTTCTATTTTTGATAAAAATATACTGCAAAATCATTTTCAGGCATTTCGCTGATACTACCTTCATCATGCTTTATTCTCATCATCTTATGGCTGTCGTTGTAATCTACTAAAAGGCTATCGACATACATATATGATTTAGCCTGGCGAATGGATAATTCAGATATCAACTCAATGGTGTAATCAACCAGAGCTTGAATAGCATCTTGGTTTAACAAAATACCCACTTCTCCCTCTTCAAAAATAGTACCCTTACGAACATAATTTTCATGAAAGGTAGCCGCAGGGTTAAGCTTAGGATTCAAAGATAAAATATAATCTTGTACAGACTGAGCAATTAATTCGCCTTGCCCTACCTTTATCTCCATTGCCTGCCTATCGAACTTCTTATCCAATGAGATAAACTGCAACTGCTCAATACTTATTGAACCATATGACTCATATTCAGTATTACCGAATGTAGTTTTAGAGTAGAAAGAAGAATTGTCACGCTCTCCAGCTCGGCCAAACTGCTCAAAATTTCCATTCCCTAATTGATCAACAAAGTCTTCCAATAATAATGGACTAGTTCGCTTGTTCTGACTTGATGGAACCACATAACCTCTTACTAAGCCTGTCACGGAGGCAAGCATATGAGTTAAATCTTCAATCTTACTTTTGTTCGCATAATGAATATCAAATGCTTGATCTCTAAACATATGATGACGAATACAGTTTTGACTTATGTAGAGCGGATTTTCTTTGAAATCAATATCGGTAGCTTCTTTTCTATACTTATAGCCCGTTTCCTCTTTTACTTTTCCTGATAAATTAGTATATCCACGAAGCTTTGGCAATGTGTGGTTATCAACTGTCTTTCCATCGTCGCCAGTTAAGGATGTTGGGCCATTCCAATTAACAACGCCATGCCCTACCGCTTTAATTTTAAAATCTACACTTTTAATGCCTGTTACTTTTTCCATGATTAGTCCTTTTGTGTAATTAAATGTTTAATTGAAATAGCGCCTATGGGTTGTTTTTCACAGACAGCGTAGTAAATTGCAGAACTATGACGCGATGACTCCCCCCCAACAGCTAGTAGATCATTTGGGCTATAGCTCAAATAAATAGGAAACTCAGGATCTTTTGCCTCATTAAGTAGAATAAAGTCTTTAAATGCCTTCACCCCCCCCATAATATTGTGATGTTTTTTCATCATATGAATTAATAAGTTATTACTACTATCGCCATAACCAACAATCGATTCACATGATGCGGTTAAATTGTCAATTTCTATATTTTCAGAAGTTGGAAAATCATATGCATAACTTTCTATAAAAACTGGATCATTTATATTATCGACATTACAAGTTGCCATTTGTACAAAGCGGCTATCTCCACGGAGAGAATTTTTACTTATCTTTGCTCGAAGCCCCTTATCCTTCTTCTTTTTAACAAACACCTGAGGTTCTAAAATTTTTGATCCAATCACACCAACACTTTTTTTCATAGCATTGATAAGATCACTTTCAATATGCTTTCTTACTGTCGATTTATCATCATAGAAATCACGATATATTTTATATATGTCACTCAACTTCAATAAGGACTCCCCATTATCCGTTGCCTCTATTAAAAATTCTAACCATGCTTTGGTTGAAGAAAAGCTATTAGTAGACGATAAGAACCTAGCAACTGCGCCTGTGCCTTTCCCTGCATATAAAGTTGTGGGAACAGCAATTTTGTAAGTATTTTCGGACACTAGGTTTTTTCCAAAGCGGTCTAACCTACCCAAGCGTTGCAAGCAATTTTCAGGATTAGTGACTTCAGAAATCATATTTTCACAGCTAACATTCAATGATGCTTGAACAATAGGACCACTTCTCAACACATCATATTGTTGATTTCCATCGCGACTGAAGGATTTAAATACTTGCTGAAATAATGACTGCTTGTCCGTTTTCTTGTATTTAGAATGTAACAAAATGGAATTTTCGTTATGTTGATTTTGAATAAAGCTTTTTTGAGCCGTGATTGCAGTATTGCTAATAACGAATGTTGAGGGTAATTGCTCTTGATATAAAGGGTTCGCTTTATCCAGTAGCGATTCATCGTACTGAACAAAGTCGAATTTATAACTAGCTTTATTAAATGAAGGCATTTCCTGTATGTCATATTTAACATCTACATTTAAAATAGATTTAAGATATGCATAATGCGGTGTAGCAGAAACCAATAACGCATTACAGCCGCGGTTTAATTCTTTTCTTGAAGCAACAAGCTCAGCAAACAGTAAGTTAAACGCTGGCATATTGATGTATTCATGATATTCATCAAACACTACATGAGCATTTAAATAATGAAGGAGTTGGTCTGCTTTTGTATGACTAATAACACAGCTTAATATCTGATCTATAGTTGTAATCACAACATCACCACTAAAATAGTCGCTTTCTTGCGTTATATTTTGGTAGCTATTCGTACATTTAAATTCGCCTGTATAGAGCTCAATGTCAGCATCGGGTAAATATGCTTTGTCACTATCTCTTAACTCTGTGAATAACCCTTGGCAAATCTGTACACGCGGACATATCCAAAGTATTTGCTGTGCATTACGTAACTTTGCCCACTCAAGCGATATTTTTGTTTTTCCACACCCCGCTGCTCCAGCTAAAACACCAACATGATCAACATTCTCTGAAAGTTTTTTAGCAATAGCAGCTTGATCTTTTGAACGTTTATCATGCGGAAAAGACGATAAACACTGGTCTATATATCCAACCAAATTACTTTCTTTTTCTAACTGTTCAGAATCTATTTTTTCACTTATAAAACCATCTAGGTTTTGATTCTTTATTGCTAGGCTTAATTCTTTCGCAGATAGCGAGGAAACCCACCTATCAGCTGTGATCAAACAAGCTCTAAACTCATTATTCGCAGAATTCTTATTAGCCTGCATCATGTAGCCATCTAGGCTTTCAAGGACTCCGTATTCTTTATATTCAGGAACTAGCATTGATTCAATATAAGCGAGGTTGTCTGGGTCTACCGTATCGAGTGAACAGCCACTCAAAATACTTTCTGAAATCCCTTCATACTCGGTATGGATACTGGTAACGTTAGCGATCATAAGTAATGATTTTTCCACTACCTCACAGGCATCAATCTTTAAGTTGTCATTTAATTTTTTATAAATATAACCACAGGTTTCAAACCCACCTTTTGACCTATAGGGTTTTGCGTGATGCCAATAAATAGCATGCTTAATACGGCGTTTATTTTCTACACTGATTTTTTTTAACTTAACATCATCAAGTAACTCATATATCAAGAGCGATATTTCATTGTGACGCGGGTGCTTCTCAAAACTGAACTTAGTGGTTTCTATATGCTGGCCGTCTTCTACCTCAAAATTTTTACTCTTATCACTTACAACCCAGTCTTGGAAATGAGGGTCTAATTTACCTATATCATGCAAACATCCAGCAACAAATACTGCATTTGCTTGCGTTTTTTTTGTAGGGTAAAGATTAAGATATAACTTCTTGGCCACGAATCCTACGGCGAATAAATGATGATCTAAACGCTGTAAAGCTGTATTGGCATAGCTCATACCCTTTATTGGCTTGACAACAGCAAGGTCCATAGGTACCTCTTTTGATGTTTTATTCACCGGCACATTACCTTTTGTATTAAATTCATTTTTACGTCCCACCACCCAAACCAAATCTGTCCTCGACCGGCTTCTAATCCAATGACAGCTCACCGCTGTATTCTTACTCGCTGTTTTACGCAGCAATTTCTTAACCGCTAACAACCCTTCTTGCGTAATTACTGTCTGCCAGGTGTTATCGCCAATACGATTGGCAAAAGCATCAAGTACACGACGCGATCTATTCAGCGCCTTTTTCTCACACTGAGAAACAAAGGTCACCATCATGACTGCTGTACCCAATCATCTTTTAACGCAATGGCTTTTACCTGCTCAAACATAAAATTTAACGCCTTATGCTGCGTAAACGCTTGTAAACATTGCTGTCTAAATTCCTGCTCACTCGCGCCCTCTTTTGCACAAACAAATGCCCAAGGTAGTATCAATGCATCTTTAATCAAATCTGCCACATCAAAAACCAATGCGCCGCGGCGCGTTTTTCCATGCATAACCGCAAAGCCATGCGGTATGCCTAATACCCATAATGTGGTTGCCGCCAAACCATAAGCTAAATAATTGCCATGGTTTAAAAAGGCATTGGCGGCATCAAGTGCATCACGCTCTCGTGTGAAATCACCATATTGGGTTCGCTGTGCCGCAGTCTTATATAGTTGCTTGGTTAATTGCGCTTCAATCTGTAGTAATTCACCCACTTTATTGGCATTCAGAGTCTTAGCTTTAAAGTTTTTTAGCGCACTAGCAATATCTGAATCATCAATCGAGAACCCCTCCATTCGTAGATCTCGATCCTTTGACCAAACTTGCTCTAAAAACTCAATGCGGCGCTGCTGAAACTGCTTAGCTGCCTGTAAACGCTTATCACCATCAAACCAAAATGACATCCACCCTTGTATATACTCCGTAGGCCTATACTCACTTTGTGGCGACAACCATTCAATTTCAGTTGCCATAAGCAAAGGTGTGCCACCGCCGCCACTAAACCCAACCAAAACGCCCGCCTGCGCTAGCATACGCATTGCTGCTTGGGTAATAGAGGTGCCTGTACCTAATAACAAACAGGTGGTGTTCGCTATGGGGATATTCCAATACTGGTTTTCGTTTTTTGCTTCGGTGAGATATAAAACGCGACCATCTTTTTGCATTACCCGACATTTCTCTAGGTAATAAATATTCGCCCGCTTGGAATGCAATATGGCCTTTAGGTCTGTAAGCTGTTCCACTAGAAGTGTTTAAAAAAACAATATAATGGGTATTGATTAATAACCATAAAATGCTTCCCGCTCTCCATTTTCCTATGCCAACAATCTGTGGCGCTACTCGATAAGATAATCACTATCACATTTATTGGGCAAGAATGCTTTAGTCACCCAAAAAGAACTAACTTTGTGTCTGTAATTCTTAACTGCCTACAATACGCTCACGATATTTACGCACAACATAAAAAACGGTTTCATTTGTAAAAATTTAATCCAAAAAAAACGACAAGCATTTCTACTTGTCGTTTCTCATTCAGCATAAACATTATCTAAGCAATATTTTACTGCCTAAAGACGCTAATAACTATTTCTCGTATTAA
>Ga0209119_1004630_pt1 | contig 11208 bp, 11 predicted proteins | sample COG_03_FD_184747 | JGI IMG/M metagenome (GOLD analysis project Ga0209119, IMG submission 184747) | Pelagic Microbial community sample from North Sea - COGITO 998_met_03 (SPAdes) (version 2) | ecosystem: Environmental > Aquatic > Marine > Neritic zone/Coastal water | place: Helgoland, sampling... | reverse complement strand
TGAGTGGATTATTCTTTGTAGGATGCCACTCTTTAGCAAGCTCTGGATTTACTTCAGCTAATGAGTTCTCTGGGAAGGGAGATGGGAAGTAATCAATATAAGTGAGGTATGTCTCTTCAGCTACAAACTCACTCTTCTCTAGATACTCTGTAACTTTATTACTTTTAGCATTAGATAATTTTAATACTTCATCCATTGTCTTCTTAGTAAGAAAACTACCCATAGGAATGATAATGTTGTCATCCTCTAGTTTAGGTAATGGATGTTCTCTAATTCGAATTAGCTTTATCTGTCTATCAGAGAAGAAAGATGTCTTCAGTTTATCTTGTTCAGCTTTATCTCTGTGCCAATACTTTCCATCATATTCTAGTGCTACATTTAACTCGGGGATAAATATGTCAGCTTCTACACCTTCAATCTTATGTCGATGGAATAGGTCATCAAAGACACTCATTAACTCAGTATAGATACGGATCTCATTTTTGGATGATTGGTTACTACAGCTAGGACAGCCGTTCCCTAAAGTTGTTCTGTTCCCAATAACGGCTTCCCATTCATGACCCTTGGCACACTGCCACCAAACTTTGTGGTTTGATTGAGGTCTAAATTTCTCTGGTTTCTCATCGCCGTTCTTAGTTGGATGCCATTCATGCATTAAATCAGGATGAAGAACTTTTAAATTGTATTCAGGGCTAGCTAATGTCTTGCCACAATATGGGCATCCATTTCCCCTTGTCCTACTATCTATATTTGCTTGCCATTCATGGCCATGCTTACATTTCCACCAAACCTTATCATTACTTTTAGGCATGTAATAAGTGGGAGGTTTTTCATTCTTTGCATGGTTCCATTCATTTATAAGAATTGGACTCTCTGTAGCTAAGTTGTAGTCACCAGTAGCTTGGCGCAATCCATCTCCCCTGTCGGCATACTCACACTTTGGACAAGGAAACTTTTTCTTGAATAAATTATGTGGCCGATCTTCCCACTCATGGCCATGCTCACATACCCATAGAAATTTCTTTCCAGACCTTGGAAGTACCATTGTTGGAGGCATTTTGTTTTTAGGAGACCAATATTTAGCTAATGATGGATTAGTCACTGCTAGATTATTATCAGAACATACAAGCCTGTTTGAACAATAAGGACATCCCTTCTTTTTTGCTCTATTGTCTATGGATGCTTCCCATTCATGCCCATGCTCACATTTCCACCAAACTTTTTTATTTGATTGGAATAAATAATCATCTGGATGTTTGTCACCATTCTTAGTGGGATGCCATTCAGCAATTAACTCAGGATAATCAGATACATACTTCTTATCACTAAGTAGCTCTGGGAATAGTTCTGATTGGCGTTTGGTCATGATACCTAATTTTTTTATAAGTTATTAATCTTTCCAGCCATAATGTGCCAAACAACTATTTCTTACAGCGGCTCTTGCACCATTTGCTTTCAAAGCTCTATTCATAACCCTATTGAACCCACCAGCAAAACCTCCAGTATTTGGTGATAATGTGCATCTAAAGTCATAAAGTAGCCCTTCATTACAACTAAGGTTATAAGAGCTGTAATTATCTAATGGTGTATTATAGTAAGCTTGAGCATAAGCCGCATTTGCTTGTATGCGACATAACTCATAAGTTTCATCGGCACTCTTTAAAGGATTCGAGGTAATTGCTTTTAGGCCTTTTGTATTATTATTTCTTGGTTTGTTAACTTTATTATTTCTTGGTTTATTAACTTCATAAGTTTGAGGTTTATTAACTTTATTAGTTTGAGGTTTTGACACTACAGTAAATGAACTTGGGACAATAACTTCAGTAATTATTTTATTATAAACACTATAAGGATAGCCTGATTTTATGCCTTTTGAACGAGTATACAACCGCACAGCTTTTTCAGTTCCAGCTCCATACAACCCATCAATATTTCTCCTGTAAAAGCCTAATTGCTTCAAACCATACTGGAGCTGCTTTCTTTGTGTTGTATTTAATTTTGCGAAATCATTCTTGTCGAATAAATCTTGTGCAACACTGCAAGATAATTCACGTCTTTTAGCCTCAGAGACGTGCCCACGACGACTATAGTCCCAAATTTTTGATCCATTCTTGGACTTTGTAGCTACGAAGCATAAAAAATTATCATTGCATATTTTGTAATCTTTTACGCATGTCTTTGCATCTTGTGTTCCGACATTACATGTATACCCACGTCTTTTGGCTTCATCTACATATCGCTTAGATTTTACAATTTTATCCCAAGCATTGGGTTTTGACCCAGTTGTTGCCATATGGCAAAGCTCTTTCTGATTGCAAACTTTTACATTTATATTGCACCCTTGTACTGATGTCTTAGTTTTATTTTTATCAATAATACTAGCATTCATACCAATACCACATGATAATCCACGTTTTTTGGCTTCAGTAATATAAAAAGCCCATATAGGACGTTTATCCCAAGATTTTTTACCATTTATTTTTTTGGTAGCCATCTGGCAAAGAGCGATATTGGTACAGCTCTTTGCATCTATAGAACACTTCTTTTTGGTCTCTATTTTTTTGACTTTAGCTTTCATACCAACGCCACAAGATAAACCACGTTTTTTGGCCTCTGCAATATGCTTGGTATAGTATCTATTTAATGTCCATTCTTTTGGGTTGCTTCCAAACTTTATTGAAAAATAACATAGCTTCTCATTATCACATTGGGCAGCATCTTGGCTGCAATTTTTTTGTATTATCTTTTTAGTCTCTACCTTTATGGCCTCTGTTTTCATATCAACACCACAAGACAAACCACGCTTCTTAGCTTCGATTACATAATGTCTTAAAAACCGATTTTGTGACCAAGTTGAAGTTGAAGTACTTGCTATAAGACAGAGGTCTGTAGCATTACATAATTTAGGTTCTTTCAAGCAGCTCTTCTTATCAACAGTATCAATTTTAACAATTGTCTTTGTTTTCACACCAACGCCACAAGATAAACCGCGCATTTTAGCTTCATTAGCGTGTTTGATCCATTTGCTAGTAGTATCCCAAGTCTTTGTTTCAGCACCATGTATTACACCCATATCGCAGAGTTGAGTATCATTGCAATTTTTAGGTTCTTGGGCACATGATTTCTCTGTAATTTTTGTTTCTACATCACATGAGAGATTATATTTTTTTGCTACATCTATGTATACTTGAGCACTTGTATTCCAAGCCTTATTTCCATTTACAACTTTTGTAGCTTTTTCACATAACTGGTTTATTTTACATTTGTTTGGATCATTATCACAAAGGTCAGTAACAACAGTAACACCGCAATCCATCCCTAAGTTTTTAGCCAATGCGACATGTTTTTTGGCTTTACGCAAATTAGACCAAGAAAAAACATCATTCGAGTTTACAGTTGCTATTTCACACAAATCTTTTGGAGTGCATTCACTTAGATCATTGGCACAAGTGTTTGCATGGGAGATGTTTGCTACAAAAAGCAATGAAAAAGCTATAAATGTTATTTTTAATAATTGAAGCATTACGCACACATATTGAAATATCAAAATGAGATTACGTTTTTTTCTGTCACATGTAAAATAATATAAATATGTCATAAAAATAATGACTTTTTTAGATTTTTATGGTATAATTATATTATTCTGTAAGCAATGTAATTGCCTTCTAAAGGCATAACATTCTTACAATATTCATCTGACAATCTACCCTAAAATAAAGGAGCTTTATCATGAGCACTAACTTGGAGAATGGCATCCAAGAAGACCTCCGTACGTACCCGATGTACCAACGACTTCGTAAAATTAACCCTTATGCATACTATTCATTAAATATACAAAAACAGATGCAATCTGATCTACGCAATCACGGATCATTAGTATTTTTCGAACAAAATCTTGAAACAATGCCAGAGCTTGACGACCCAATTCTAGAGATAGGGTTAGCTGAAGCTCTTTCACAAGCTGAACACTTGGTTGATACAGGCTCACTTGAGTTCAATGACATGACTGAAACAATACTTGGTGCACTCTATGCAACTGATACATTGCCTATTAGGCGGTCAAATTTACATGGTAACACTCATAAGGTATTTGCTGCATTGATTGCCTACATGCAAGTTAACTCCGTGATGATTGAAGTAAATGAATACAATACTACAAACCTTAGTATCTTTGGTTATAGCAAAAGTTTCATGCAGTACTTGATTAAGGCTGAAACACGGTCAGTACTGAATGTATTACATCGTACAGATCATTGTGCATATTACTGTGTCAGTGAAGGTATGGTAGGAACATTGATTTCTGCCAATTAATGAAAACCAAAAGACATTAAAATTTAATATTTGAATGTAATTAAAACTTTCAATGGTGAGTTATTTCTTCTGTAAAACCCACGCATCATTTCTAGATAACCACTGCGAATATTCTGAGTCAGCATTCACAACTTCATTAATGTCTAGTGTGTGTGGTGGACTATCATCTGAGGTTTTAAAATCGATTATCTCTTGCTTAGCTGGTATGTCACTTCCAAACCTCTCATAGAATGATCTACGCATTGACTCTTCGAGTTCTCCACCAAAACCATGATGCATTATAAAACTGTCATGAACAGGCAAAGCTGGTGCATCCATTGCTGCAAAATGCAGCATAACACTTTCGCAGATACAACTGTCTTCAAATTGTAACCTATTACCAATCCCATCAAAGAAGAGATGCGCAATAGACTTGTGGGATTCAATTATTCTATCACGAAGTTCAGCCCAAGACATATCTGCAATTGATGGATCAATATCCCTCGGGCAAGTGTTAAGATGTACTGAAGCTTGGATCATTGCATTGAATGCAGACTTAACCAAATCACGATGCTCACCGTCAAGAACACGATCATAAGCGTCCTCTGACCCCAGTTCTTTATTGTATCTAAAGTAAATCATATGAGGGTTTAATTGCGAGAAATCATACTCACATGTCCGCTTCATATCTATGGTTATAAACTTACGGTATTCACTTGGAACATTCTGCCACCAACCACGATAGAACCTGCCACCTTCTTTGAATGAGCCATTCGAGAATATTCGAGTAAGTGTTCTTGCAGAAAAATCTATTGGTTGTTTTTCATTATCTGAAGAAATACGATTTTCTAAACCTTCAATCGCCGTATCTTTTATTTCTAGGTCAGCCCAGTGTCTTAAAAAGCATTGATTAATTGTTTGCAGATTATTTCTGTACAGATCAGTTTTTGGTGTATCAGTGTAGTCTACTGTTTTCCTCTCACCATCAATAATATCTCGTAAGACAATAGTTTCCCTGTCAATGTTAGTTGGTAGTGTTATTGCTGGATGCCCATCAATATTCTGTAACTGTTCTGCTAGCTCATCTCGTGCAATAAATTTTGTTAATGCTCCTTGAAGAGATGTGCGATCAAAGTAGCCTTCTTTTGTGACTTCAATATATCCAAGCATAAGCAAGCCATCGAATGCTGCCATGGTTTGTTTATATGTCATCAATGGATGTTTATATCGCCTGTTTTCAGAGTAATAACCATTTCGTTTATTAATCAAACATTCACTTGCTGGAACTGTAAATGATGCTTTCCACAAATCTACAAGAATACCCGTTACAGCATATTCAAAGCATTGTTGAGCTTTTGCACTTCTAGCTCTTTCACGAGTTTCATATTGCTGTATCTTCGATACGGTTTCTTTAATTAAATCTGTGATTTGTGTGCTCATAATCTTTAATAATATCTAGTGATGAGCGAATAAAGATAAAGTTTTTATGGTCAAAAAATAAAAAAGACTAATAAATTTATACTTATGAGTGCATAAAATATAAATTTGACCATGCTATTATACTATATTTAATAGTTATAAATATAAATGACCATATTAAAATGATTTTGACCACATATACTTGTCGTATTGAAATGAAGCTAGTGCTAAAAGTATTGAATAGAGTTTAAGAGAAAGGATTAGCAATGGGTAAACGAGTAAAAATAGCAGGCAATATAGCAAAAAAAATACGAGAAAGTAAAAATATTCCGATGGACACCGTAATTGCCGAAGCAAAAGAAAAAGGTGTTAAGTTTTCCCAATCTACTTTGCAAAGAATTGAAAAAAACGATAACAAAAAAACATGGAATATTGAGCATGCTCATTTTTTAGCTGACTATTATGATATCCCTCATGCATTAATACTTCCTGATGAGGGCATTCCTACACAACGCACAATACCATTATCTGTTGTAGAAACAGGCGCGCAATTTGTTGAAATATTGGACTCAAGTGAAGGATTTTCTTTAGAAATAGATGGAGAACCAGACGAGGCACACATTAGAAACCTAATTTTAAAATTACATGATTTTCTGTCTGAGCATTATGGATCTAGAAGAAAGTGGCATGGTGACTATAACCCAAATAATTTAATTCAAAAAACGCGTCGCGAATATGAGTTAAGGGACTTTATTGATGAACTTAATTTGTCAAAATATTCTCTCTTCATGCATAATTTTTTCAGATATGAGGCTTATATCGATCCTGATGAAGATGGTGTTACTTGGATGGGAATACAAACTAAGGATAACCTAAAGGAATTAGCAAATCCTCAGGAGTTTGATTCATATTATGAGGGTGACGATAGCAAATATCATCCAATTGAACCTGATGGCGAAGCCTTTCGTGTCATTGCACAGATAACAATCAAAAAATGTGATGACCAGATATTAAAATGGACTGTTGATACTGACCCGGGCCAAATTACAAGTAAAGATATATGGAAGAATAAGACACTTAGAGAATATATGCTTAATGGCGAAACAGTCACGATGAACCATGAAGAGTTTCTTACAGCTATAAATGAAGAAATTTCTAATCCCTTTGCACAGGAGCTGAATGCTTTGGATGATACCATGAAATAGAAAAAGCCGCTATTAAGCGGCCCTTTCATTCAATCGGGTTAACGACTGAGTAGATGCGATCTGTTTACCTGATGAAAAAATTACTTTCAATGAAAAACAGGAGGGCATTATGCCACTACCAGATCAAATGACTGTTGTCTGCGGACACCTTCTTTCACAAATATTACAACGACTTTTGATATTTTCAGAGCTATTAAAAATTGAAATTATATCATTTAAAAAACTTCATTCAGGAGGTGGATATGCCAAAGTATAAATCTACACCAACACAGTATAATGGTGTAAATTTTCGATCCAGATTGGAAGCTAACTGGGCTGTATTTTTTGATTTATGTAATATCTCATGGAAATATGAACCCGTTGAATGTGAAGGATGGGTTCCTGACTTTATGATTAAAACTAGTTCACAGACATATATGGTCGAAATAAAACCAATTTGGTTCAATACCATTGGTGGAGTTGATAAAAGAGATCAAATACAACTTCCAGACACATTTAAGAAATGTCATGATGCTACACTCTGCTTAGGTATTGGCCCATGCGGACATGGCAACAACATGTTAGGACTGAAATCAAATTTAATTGGTTACCAAAAGTTTATACATTCAGACGTGTACAGAAAAACTGAGAAGTTTTATCCAATAGGTTTTTACCAACCTAATATTTTTTCATTGGTAAGTGATTTTCCAAGTTTGGAGCCAATCTGTTTGATGGATCTTTGGAAGCAAGCACAAAATGCAACTCAATGGAAATCTGTTGCACAGAAAATACCAGAAAAATCTAAATTTTTATCAGCCGAGGCATGATTAAGTCCAACGTTGGACTTATTAGCTATATCTTGCATATCTCACTTTGACACCTTAGCTTGAAGTATCAGTAATAGATGGGAGAGAGAAATGGCAAAGTACGCAGTTCACACTAAGTGGTCATGGCCTGATGGTGTTCCAAGCGCAGAAAGTATGCAAGACGCACACAGAGAACTCAAATCAAAAACTAAAGCTGAAGACATTATCTGGTTTAAGATTGATGAAAACACTCATCAGTCAGTAATCATTTATTCTTCTGAAGCAGATGCTAAGGAAGAGAATGCTCAGCGACAGGAGATGCGTAAAAAGACAATTTCAGATACGGGTCACTCAATGGTAGAAGAAACTATGGGTGAAGTTCTCTCAATAATGTCTGAAGTATAGCTATGTTAAGAATATTTGCAATAATTGCTCTTCTGTATGATGTGAAATAAATATGGCTACTAGAGTATATAAATACGGCTTAATACCTATCGGTTATCCTCCAAAGGAAACCATTGATGAGCTTTTTAAGGCAAACGTATTATGGAATAACCTAGTAGCCTTACATAGAAAAAACAGGGAAGATTGGGATGATGCTCGAAGAGCCGCTTCTATTCTCTACTCTGATAAGATTGATGAGCTTGAGAAAAAAGAAGAAGACTTAGATGCAGCATGGAAAGCATTTCAGCAAGCTCGGATGGACGAAGGCACAAGAGATGAGACTAATAATAAAAGGCTTAAATCTGAAAGAGCATCTATTAATAGGCTAAAAGCCGAGAGAGCTGAAATATACAAAGAGCTTAAGCCCTTAAGGAAAGAGGCGGATAAAGAAATTGATAAGAAGCAACTAAATGATAGTTTCAGAGCACAAGTAAATGAAGCTCTTTCTGTAAATAATTCTGGGGTTTACAGAGCAATAGCTGATCAAATCTATGAGAACTTTAAAACTGCAAAAGACAAATCAATTAAAGAGAATGCTACATTAAGGTTTCATAGGTTTGATGGTACTGGATATTATCATTTTAGATGTAGGAGAAAAGGAACTAATGTTGATGGCATAAGTATTGATGATTTTATGTCACGAAACTTTGAAGCTTATCCTCGTTGCGCTGTACAAAACATCGACAATAGCAAGAAGAAACCCCGCATCCGCATCAATGCAGTTCTTGCAGGTGGTAAATCAAAAGCATCGAAGATTCATCAAGAGTTTGATTTAATCTACCATAGGCCATTACCAATAGATGCTCAGATACAAAATGGAAAAATACTTAGAACAAGAGTTGGTGATAAGTTTAAGTACGACTTAGTCTTAACATTAAAGATCCCAGATAAAGAACCTATAAGCTATAATAATTTGAAGGGTACTATAGGGATAGATATTGGCTTTAGACGATCAGTAAACTCATTACTAATTGGGACTGTAATGTCTAGTGATGTGACTGAAGAAGCGTATGAAATCATAGTACCACCAAAAATAGTTGAAGCCTTTGAGCATGTTATTGACTTACAAAGTGAGCTTGATGATGCGGCTACAGATCTGGGTAGGATTATTACGCCTTTGCTGAAAGCCCACCCATTAGATGAAGACCACAGTAAATATAAGATGTGGAGGTCATTAGCACTTAGGCCAGCACATGTAACTCTATCTTTTGAACAAGCATATAAACTTGCTATTTGGCTTAAGCATGAGCCTGATACATTTCCTGAAGAAATAACAAAAAAAGTACACACTTGGTGGCGTAGTTATAGTCGTAAATATAGAGAGCTTCATAATAGAAGAAGAAACCAGTTAACCCATCGTAAGCATTTCTATAGAGAAGAAGCCGCCAAAATAGTTGCCCTTAATAAACTGATAGTCCTCGAAGAAATAAATCTCACTGACTTTGCAGAAACCAAAGAGAAGAATACTAAGCTAAGCAAGAAAGCTAGAGCGCAAAGATTTATGGCATCTTTATCGGAGTTTCGTGATGCTATAAAAAATGCGGCACAAAGAGATGGGATAGGAATTATAGACGTAAACCCCGCCTATACATCTAAAACATGTTCAGAATGTGGTAATCTAAACAAAGACCTTAGATCTGAAAAACAATGGTCATGCCCCGCATGTGGAGTTGTACATGATAGAGATGAGAATGCCGCAAATAACTTACAGAAGATGGGGCAATCATACTTAGAAAACATAAAAAAAGAGACATCTGAGATCATAGAATGACAGATATGATCCTATATTTTGCAACTCAAAAGACATCTTTATGTAATGAATACAATAAGCTATACTGATATCACTTTAAGGACCCTGTACGTTGGGGTGTAAACGTAACTGTGCATCTATGCTTGATTTTATTAGAGCGCTTTAAGGACCCTGTACGTTGGGGTGTAAACGTAACCCAACAAGAAGCGTTGATCATTGAGCCATTCTTTAAGGACCCTGTACGTTGGGGTGTAAACGTAACTACCCGTACCGTATACAACTCTAACCCGAGCTTTAAGGACCCTGTACGTTGGGGTGTAAACGTAACTAAGGTATATAGTATTAAAAAGTTTAAGGACCCTGTGCGTTGGGGTGTAAACGTAACTATCCGCAGATCTCTGATCAGCTATTGCTTTAAGGACCCTGTACGTTGGGGTGTAAACGTAACAAAGGTATATAGTATTAAAAAGTTTAAGGTTCCAGTGCGTTGGGGTGTAAACCTAATATAGGTGTAATAATATAATAAGAGGTTTGGCTATAAGGATGCTGAGAGTAGGGCTACAAAGATATAAGGCACTATGTTAGCCTCAACTACTCCTAAATTTCATTTTTCTAATATCTGGTCTATGATTTCCTCGACGTTCTTTGAAATCCAAATCAAAGTAATCAATATCTGGATCTCCATCTACAATGTTTTCTATTTTTGCCTTCAAAGCCTTATATTTTTCTGTAGTTTCAACAAAATTACCTTCATATTCGTAATCAATATATAATACTGCTCTTTTTTTCATTTTAGCTTGCCCGCCATTTTATATCATTAAAGTTTATTTTAGTATTTCCACTAGTACTCCTGCGTTGCTTTGCGCCAGAACTATAGTGACTAACCCGAGGATCTCTTGCTACGATCAGTTCTACTTGTGTTTGAATGAGTGCTTCTATTTCGCCGGCTTCTTTAAAACCATCAACTTCGTAATCTATTATGCATCCTGCACGGATCTTCATGATATTTCTCCTTTAAATTGGACTACTGTCCATTCATTATAAAAATTTCACATTGGACTACTGGATGTAACTTTATAAGTTACTTTCAACCACAATAAAGGATATTACCTTCGGGTTCTTTCATCAAAGGGCTTTCCCTTTAGCTAAGCTAAGGTAGTATTTCATGCCCGCTTAGTCTCTTGCTGATACTATTAAAGCCGCCACTTAATTAATTGTCAATAGTTTCTGTTTCATTCTTTAATTATTATCTAGTCAAAGCCCACCCCCCCCACACACTCACAAACCCTGATCTGTTGCAGTGTACATATATACT
>Ga0209119_1004625_pt1 | contig 11216 bp, 10 predicted proteins | sample COG_03_FD_184747 | JGI IMG/M metagenome (GOLD analysis project Ga0209119, IMG submission 184747) | Pelagic Microbial community sample from North Sea - COGITO 998_met_03 (SPAdes) (version 2) | ecosystem: Environmental > Aquatic > Marine > Neritic zone/Coastal water | place: Helgoland, sampling... | reverse complement strand
TTCAAGTCTTGTATCGGACACATTGTAGAGGTCATAAGGCGACCTAGAAATTACAGAGAGTTTACTCGACATAATTTTGGAAGTGCCCTTGTGGCACAAGTCTTGTATCGGACACAAATAAAAAAAACAGTTAATAAATTAACTGCTTTTTTTATTTGGCTTGATTGGCTGCTTGTATTGCAGACTCCTTGCTTCTAGCTTTACAGATAAAACGAGCTTTGTGACAGAAAAGTAGCCCAGGTATACCAGAAGCTTCCTCTAATTCCTCATTATGCAAACCTCCCCAAGCAGAAGGAAAGGTTACTCGATTTTCAAAAGTACCGTGGTGTTTTGGAATAGCTGAAACACTCCAAACAACTTCCTCTCCATTAATAGACGGATGTATTACAACGTTTACATCAGGATATTTTATCAATGCATGAGAACTAATTTTCACATCAAATACCAAGACTGACTTGTCTTCTGCCGACTGATACACTTCATCAACCAAGGTCAACATCGCTTGGTCACCTGTAGCTTTTGAGATAAAGCGCTCTAAGAAACTTTTGACAAAAGTAACCACTTCAAGAAAAGCTTTGTCTATATCATCGTCACTGCCCCAAACTGGCTTAAAGCTATCAAGCACATGAAAAAGCAAGACGGGCTCAACTTCAAGCTCATTCACATCAAACAGACTCACTCCGTTGTCTGGTGCATCAATCGCCTGACAAAGACGTTCTTCTACCACCCTTGCCACTTCTGCGCTACCTGCAATTTTTTCTCCAAAGTGGCGCCACACCAAACCAAATGCCGCGTATGGAATTCCATTTTCTCTAATTGGTGCGCCATGCTGATGATGATCAAACCGTAAGCTATTTGCATCATACTCACCACCTACATCAACCACCCAGTCGGCGGTCCGGATTACTTCCTCTTCACGAGTTCGAACTACTTCGACATTCTCCTCTCCTTCTAACAACATTACACAAGCCACTGCAAACACGTCATCTGGATGGAAGTTTCCACTGTGAGTTACTACTGTTTTCATATGTTGCCTACTATACATGATTGCGTAAAAACGTGTGTTTTGTATAGTGCATACATGCTTATCTTAAGTATTGAAACTTCATGTGACGAAACCGCTGTTAGCCTCATTAAAGCTGATGGTGATTTCCCGCATGCTCATTACGAGATACTCGGTGACGCACTCTGGTCACAGATTGATGTACATCGTGAATTTGGAGGAGTTATGCCAAGTGCTGGAAAACGTGAACATATCGCGACCATCCTTCCCCTCCTCGAACAAGTTATTCAAGAATCAGGCATTGAATCATACGATTACTCTCCAGCTCTTACTCCAGAAGAGGAGGCAGTAATTAAAAAACTTCTTGTACGTGAAGATGGTCTGGCAAAACAAATCCTTACTTTTTATAAAGAACACGGGCGCTATGCCATCGACATGATAGCGGTGACAACCGGACCGGGACTAGAGCCAGCTCTGTGGGTTGGTGTTAATTTTACCAAGGCACTTTCAAAACTCTGGGATGCACCTGTTATACCGGTCAATCATATGGAAGGTCATATTTTGGCGAGCATCTACGACGTTGAACGTGACAATCAACTGGCTGACATTCCCTTTCCCGCTTTAGCGTTACTTATTTCTGGAGGACACACAGAATTAATCTTAATGAAAGATTGGGGGCAGTATGAAAAAATCGGACAAACCGTTGACGACGCCGTTGGAGAAGCGTTTGATAAGGTCGCTAGACTGTTAGGTCTTCAATACCCCGGTGGACCAGAAATCAGCAAGCAAGCAGCGATTGCTCGAAAAAAGAAACTACCTGAGTTTGCCAAACTTCCTGTACCAATGGTTGGTTCCGGTGATTTGAATTTTTCTTTCTCAGGATTAAAGACAGCAGTGAGGTACGCCATTGCTGGTAAGGAACTGTCAGAAGATGAAGTGGCGGCAGTTGCGCGAGATTTTGAAGACGTGGTAGCAACTATTCTCACTAAAAAAACTGTCACGGCAATCGAACAACACGACATCAAAACAGTCGTTGTCGGCGGTGGGGTGAGCGCAAACCAACACATCAAACGCGTTATGGAAGCGACACTACTTGTCGAGCATCCTGACGTTACCGCCTACTTCCCAACTCCAGGTCTTTCTACCGATAACAGCATCATGATTGCACTCGCTGGACACGCTCATAAGGCATCTGCCTTATCTCCAGCTGGAGCAATGTTACTCTCAGCTGAAGGTAACAAAAAACACCGTCAGATTCCCCTCGGCGACCAAATCATCTAAACAATATTTACGGCTTTAAATAGCGCTCTTTTCGTGCTACGCTTTCTTCTATGACTGATGAAAAATCAAATATCCCGGAGGTATTTTTAAAACCGTATGAACCAGCAGCGCATGAAGCTGCTATCTACAAGATGTGGGAAGAATCAGGATACTTCAATCCAGACAATCTCCCCGGTGAACGAACTGAACCATTCAGTATTGTCATGCCACCTCCAAACGCCAACGCGTCACTCCACGCTGGACACGCTCTCTTTGTGACAGTGGAAGACATCATGATTCGCTACCAAAGAATGCGGGGCAAGAAAACCGTCTGGTTCCCAGGTTCTGATCACGCTGGTTTTGAAACACAAGTGGTATACGAAAAGAAACTCGAAAAAGAAGGTCGTTCCCGTTTTCAAATGACCCGAGAAGAATTGTATAAAGAAATCTATGATTTTGTGCAAACCAACAAATCTTCAATGGAAGATCAAGTGAGATCACTTGGCGCTTCTTGCGACTGGAGTCGCGAGTTATTTACACTAGATGACCGCGTGGTAAAAACTGTCTACAACACCTTTAAACAGCTTGATGATGACCAACTTCTTTATCGAGGAGCACGAACGGTAAACTGGTGCCCGAAGCACCAAACTTCTTTCTCAAACCTTGAAGTTGAACATGATGAACGAAAAGATCCTTTCTACTATTTCCAATATGGACCATTCGTTATTGGTACTGCACGTCCAGAAACAAAGTTTGGTGACAAGTATGTAGTCATGCACCCAGACGATGAGCGCTATGCTGAATTTGCACACGGTCAAGAGATTGAACTAGAGTGGATTAATGGACCAATTACAGCAACGGTAATCAAAGATGAAGCTGGAGACCCTGAGATGGGTTCTGGTGTGATGACTATCACCCCATGGCATTCTGGTATCGACTTTGACATTGCCAAGCGTCACGACCTGGACTACGAACAAATCATCGACTGGCGCGGAAAGCTACTGCCAATTGCACAAGAATTTGAAGGAATGAATATTAAAGAAGCTCGCAAGAAAATTGTCGAGAAATTAGACGAAAAAGGTCTTTTGGTAAAAATAGATGAAGACTACCAACACTCAGTCCCTTGTTGCTACAAATGTAATCGAGAGATTGAACCACAAATCCGTGAGCAATGGTTTATTAAAACTGCCCCTCTCGCAGAAACCGCTCTCAAAGCACTCGACGATAAGCGGTTTTCATTTGTTACTGAACGTGACGAACGAGTGTTTAGGCACTGGATGGAAAACATCGAGGACTGGCCAGTTGCTCGTCAGATTGCTTGGGGTATCCCGATTCCAGCAAAAATTTGCACCGAATGTGAACATGGAATGGTTGATATTGATGATTCAATCACTAGTTGTGAAAAATGTAACGGTAAAGTAGAAGTAGATCCTGATACGTTCGACACATGGTTCTCATCGGGTCAGTGGCCTCTTTGTGTCACCGACTTCCCTGCTGGCGACGACTTTAAAGACTTCTATCCAACTTCTGTTATGGAAACAGGTAAAGATATTATTTTCTTTTGGGTTGCCCGCATGATTATGCTTGGGCTATACCGCACCGGTGAAGTTCCGTTCAAAAAAGTCTACCTACACGGAATGGTTCGAGACAAAAAAGGTCTTAAGATGAGCAAGAGTAAAGGTAATGTAATCGCTCCAAGCGAAATCCAAGAACGCTTTGGTACTGACGCCTTACGTATGGGACTGATTGTAAACAACGCCCCAGGCACTGACATGAACCTCGACCCGGACAAAGTGAACGCATACAAGAAATTCGCCAACAAACTCTGGAATATATCTCGTTTTGTACTAGACAATACGTCTGATTACACACCCGGAGTTGAGTACACACCAGAAGACAAAGCATTTGCAGATGAATTCCTTCACCCCGCTATTGCTGACATCAATACACAAATGGAAAAAGACCGATACGATTTGGCAGGTGAAAAAATTTATCATTTTGTATGGGATCATTTTGCCAGTACTGTACTTGAAGGATCCAAACCTCTCTTGGCGGAAGGTGGCGATATTAAGGCTTCTCGACAAAAAATGCTCCTAGAATACCTAACCACTTCGTTAAAAGTACTGCATCCATTTATGCCATTCATCACTGAAACCATCTGGCAGGAATTATCCGATGACATACGAGACTGCGACATGCTAATGGTCGCAAAGTGGCCAACGACCTAAACTCCCCATATCACAGTCGCGCATGCTAGAGATGCGCGACTTTTTGTTACAATAAAACAAATGGAACCTACGTACTTCGCCATTGCGTTTTTAGCTGGTCTTATTCCAGCCCTCTTCTGGCTATGGTTTTGGCTGCGAGAAGACGTTCGAAAACCCGAACCATTCTTTCTCATTGCAATCACCTTCATTGCTGGAATGGCTGTAGTGCCGATGGCCTTGCCACTACAAAAATTAGCCCTCGATTTATACGAAGGAATGAACATCACTCTCGGTGAGAATGGACTTATGCTAGTTTGGGTAATTATCGAAGAACTACTGAAGTACGCTGTAGCACTGATAGTGATTTTCTGGAATCGAGAAGTAGATGAACCTATTGACATGGTCATTTATATGATTGTGATTGCGCTTGGATTTGCAGCACTCGAAAACGCCCTATTCATCTTTAATCCGCTTGTAGCCGGTGATTTGCTAAACTCTGCTCTTACGGGTAGTTTCCGCTTCTTAGGGGCTACATTACTGCATGTACTGGCTTCTGGGACCATAGGAGTCATTCTGGCACTAGCATATTATCAATCAAAGTTCACCCAACTCTTGGCTGGAACCGTTGGGTTATTCATTGCTATCGTGTTGCATGCCTTATTTAACTTTTTTATAATGGGAGCAAGTGAAGAGACAATACTTGGAGTATTCTTATTTGTCTGGATGGGGGTCATCATTCTGTTTCTTCTTTTTGAAAAGGTCAAAATGATCGAACGCACCCATAATCGTAATCTCGCACACAGTTAAAATTTTATATGAAAAAACCTACTTTCCTAGAACGCCTTACCGGCAACAATCAATCAAATCAAGACTATGATCGTATCTTAGATGAAGATCATGAATTTGGTGAAGAAGATGAACTAGACAACGAAGAATCGCATAAAGAAGGAGAATCTGAGGAATGGGAGGAAGAAGAAACTGACTACAGCAATCAACAAGATGGTGAGCTGCCAGTGGATATGTTCCAAACTGAAGACGCGATTGTTATTCGTGCTCTCGTCGCTGGCGTCAGCCCAGCTGAACTCGATGTTTCAATTACTCGAGATATGGTAACGCTTCGCGGTGTACGAGAAGAAATTCAAGAAGTGCATGATGACGGATACTATCATCGCGAACTCTTCTGGGGCAGTTTTTCACGAACGCTCGTATTACCAGAAGAAGTAGCCATCGATGAGGCTGAAGCTCAAGAAAAACACGGAATGCTCGAAATACGATTACCGAAGCTCGATAAACATCGTTCAACTCAATTGAAGGTCAGGACTAATGCGGGACATAAGTAAAAGAAAAACCAGAGTTTAAAACTCTGGTTTTTCTTTTTGTGCTTGGGAGCAGGGTCTCGTCCTGACGGTCACAAATTCGCTTACGCTCATAAGTGCCGCGGGACACGGCTCACTCGTATTTGCTTTAGGAAAAGCAAAATACATCGTTCCGCCGTTCGAGCCTGCACGAAAAGTACGCAGGTACTTTTCTTCCCAAACCCAATAGAAAATCCCCTTACGGGGATTATACTATTGTGCTTGGGAGCAGGCTCGAACTGCTGACCCTTCGAGCTTCAATCGAATGCTCTACCAACTGAGCTACCCAAGCATTGTGTGGGCTATTGTACTGGTTTTTATGATAATTTCAATCTATTCTCCCCCAGATATACCAGCACCTCTAATCGACTCATAAAACTGCTTCCATCCGGGAATCTCCTGCAATCCAGCCTGGAATGTTCCAAAGGATGAACCGAGTGCGTCAAAGTAAGGTTGGAGAACGTAAAAGTATAATACGAACGGTAAGCCAATAATAAACAAGAACCAAACAATACGAAGCCACATAGCCACTGCCGAAGTGCGTTGAAGCTTTTTGAGGACTTCGTTATTTTCAGCTAGTATTTTTTGATTTTCAAGAAGTAATTTCTGGATTTTATCAAGCTCGTGATTGTTTTCTGGTTGCATCTAGAAAGTATACCAAAGTCAAACTCATAAATTGATCAATTTGCGTCACTTAAATGATGTCGAATTAACTGAGCAGATGACTAATATAATCTTTCGAGTTAGTATTACCGTCAGTAAGAATTGTCCTAGAGACAATTTTGCCCCTGTAGTTTAATGGATAAAACGACTCCCTCCTAAGGAGTAGCTCTAGGTTCGATTCCTAGTCGGGGCACCGAAATAGAAAATTGAATAAATAAAGTTTAATACCCTTAATGTTAGAGGTAGTTTTGTGGTTCCAAGTTTCAAAATTTACTTCCTCATGACTGAAAGAAAAATTACAGATTTTTTGTGAATAGAATATCTACTTGGTAGTCATTTATTTCTTCCAGTCTCTTCACCGTACCCTTTATGTACTCATTGTCTGGGTCTATAGTTCCACCACTTCTCATTACCATTCTCTGTACAACTTCAATCAAACGCAGCAGAACAAGTGTCTGAATGTCTCGCATCATAGTTTGCACATCATCACCTGACAAGCCATAACCTTCGCAGAATTTAGCGATATTATCTTTTCCATTATTCCAAGTGTATATTTCTGCCAAATCAGCTTGTGGAGCTAAATTACCTGAAGCTGTTTCCCAATCGAACAGCCAGAGCTCCCCTTCTCTATTGAGAATCACATTGCTTGGATGCAGGTTGCCGTGACATAACACAGGAGAAAATTTCCACACTGTAGTCTCCTTTAAACGGGCTTTGACTGCTTCTGATAGTTTTGAAGGGAAGATATTTTTCTCGACAAAGAAATCACCATCGAACAAATCATTTATTTTTTGATTGTAGTCGAGGATGATTTCTGATGCTGGTATCTGATGAATTATTTTTGCGACTTGACCAAGTTTAAACCAAACCTCTTTTTCATCAGCTTCAGTACCATGTGTTCCTTCTATGTATTCTTGAAAAGAATACGACCAACCTTCCACAAAACCTGTGTGGATGATTTCTGGTGTCTTCACCCCAGCCTCTCTAGCAATTTGTGCACACAACTTTTCTTTTTCATATAAATCTAATTGTTTCTCTGAGTTAAACAGACGGAGTATGTACAGAGCATCATCAATCTCAATTTTAAAAACTTGGTTGTTTTTACCTTTTCCAACTACTGGTTCCAAGTTTTTATAGCTTGAACCAAAAACTTTCTTTACCATGTTACTAATTATTTCTTCCATTCTAAGCAGTATAGCAATACTTACTTATTTGTCCTTATGTACCAACTTCTTTAAGTCCAACCAACCCTGTAATTCCTCAACAATCTGGTTCCAACTAACTCCTTCGAGGGGCACAAAGTTATATTTTTCAATTCTTAATCTTATTGCAACAAAATATTAAAACTGCTAAGTTACCCTTAGGTTTCAACGAGTACATGACCATGAAAAAAGTTTCTTACGGACGAATCGCTGGTGTTGCTATGTATATAGATGGAAAAATTGAGAGCCTCCCAGCTCCAAATCGTCACCATGACATAATTGCGAAGTTTCCTCGACCAAATCATACTCATGGTCAACAAGGTTTCTTAGATGGATATGGCAATTTTCTATCGCGAGAAGACGCAATGAAAACCGCAAAGATACTTGGACAAGTAGACGAGTCTCTCACATCCACCTCCCTCCACAGTGAAGATTTGTGGTAAAAGTACATATTTAGTAAGAAGAACCCGCTTCAATTGAAGCGGGTTTTTTCTTTCTAAGAATTTACATCTTCAGTAATTCTTTCACCTTCTCTTCATCGAAGCCGATGACTACATCGTCTCCTATTTGAATGACTGGGACACCCATTTGTCCGGTCATTTCAATCATTTCTGTTCGCTTGTCTGCGTCTGAAGCTACGTCGTGTTCGGTGAACTCAACATTATTTTCCTTAAAAAACTCCTTGGCTGCCTGACAGAAGTGACAGACCGGAGTGCTGTAAATAGTTACTGCAGTATCCATATGTTTATTTATATTCTTAACGTAACACTAGTATATCATTATTAATGCCAGAACTCATACCACCGTCTTTCTTTAGTACTCTCTGGCTCAATGTATGTTTCAACCTCTTCCTCCTCATCTTCGACTATCACTACCACTGTTTCCCCTTCCTTTGCGACATCGAACTGTCGACGCATCTCCGCTTCAATACCTCGTTCGTCTGATAGATAATTAACTTCGGTTTCAAGTGCATTCTTTCGTTCCTCAAGCGCCTCAGCTTCTTGTTCCATCAACTCACGCCTGTCTTCCATTTCTACCGCTATCTGATACCGAGTGTACGCACTTACCATCACAAAAATAGTCGCCACCAACACAATGGCTTGTACATAGTGTGAACCAAGCACCACTTTAAATTTTCGCTTTTGGTAAAAATCAAACATGATTGAACAAACGAGCGCAAAGCGCGACTATTGTGAAATTATACAGGCGCTTAGCATATTTCGACCCCACTTAAGGGAGAAATAGGCTGTAGCGAGCTGTAAAGGCAATCTTATCATTTCCATAAATTTATTATATATTAGATTTATCACTTCATTTATATTAAACATAAGGTACAATATTATTCTATGAGCATTCTGTTTAGTAAAAAATCAAAAAAGGCTATCAAATGGGTTTGGATATTTTTTGCCACCCTTATTATTATCAGTATGATCTTTGCCTACTCAGGCGGATCTGGAGGAGTGTTTTAAATCTAAAAAGCATGGGACGAGTCTCATGCTTTTTTTGACATAATAAATGTACGTGTTATTATAAGAGCCGTTGTAGCCCAAGGAGACTCCTTATAATGCACGTTGTGCATGCTTATGGGACGCATTAATGTCGGCAGCTCCTGAATCCGAACATGCTTAGGCAACCCATCCGTAGACGTGCGGTAAAGACTAATCTGGCTATGTGCTTGATATCATTGGGAGGGCGCTTGAAGGATTAGACATCTTTCCTTCAAGTTTCATTACAAGAAAAGATTAGTACGTACCAAGCCTCATAAACGAGGCTTTTTTATTACAACAAACATAACCCGCGGAAAAGTCCGCGGGTTATGTTTTATTTAGTTATTACCTTAGCTTGAGCCTAGTCATCCTTGATCATCTTCATAAATACGTCAGGTGGAATCTGTACATTACCAATTCCCCTAGCTAGCGCTTTCTTCTTTCCCTTCTTTTGCTTATCAAGGAGTTTATTTTTCCGAGAAACATCTCCACCGTATAAGTGCCCAGTCACGTCTTTACGCATGGCTGACAGCTTTTTAGTAGCAATAATCTTCCCCATGACCTTTCCTTGAAGTTTAGTATCAAATTGCCGACGTGGCAGAGTTTTATAGAGTTTTTCGGTAATTGCTTTTGCATCAGCTTCAGCTCGCAATACACCAACTACCCTCGAGAAGGCTGGAACCACTTCTTCTGCTACCAATATATCTAAGCGAGTAACAGTAGCTGGACGCATTTCAGCAATCTCATATGAAAGTGAAGCGTAGCCACTGCTCGCATTTTTGAGTTTATCAAAGAAACCACGCATTAATTCTCGGAGCGGCATCTCAATCGCCAACAATGTACGACCGTCGCTAAATAATTCGGTATCGACAACTGAACCTTCATGTTCATAGAGCAAGGTCATGATGTTGCCGATGTAGTCTCCTGGCAGAATAATCTGACCGAGTACCCATGGTTCTCGCACCGTGACCTTATCGCCATGATCTGGGAAACGTGTCGCAGCATAGATGTTTTCCACCTTTCCATCTGCTTCCCAGGTCACTTCATACGAAATGGATGGAGAGGTAATAATAATATCGATGTTAAATTCACGTCGTAAGCGTTCAGTGATGATTTCCATATGAAGCATTCCCAAGAATCCACAGCGAAACCCTCTCCCAAGCACTCCCGAAGATTCTTCTTCGAAAGATAGAGAGGAGTCAGACAACTTGAGTCGATCGAGTGCTTGTCGAAGCATTGTAAAATCGTCCTGACTCTCAGGAAAAACCGATGCCCAGACCACTGCATTTGCTTCCTGGTAGCCAGGAAGTGCTTCGCCTCCACCTTTTGCCAAGGTCAGAGTATCTCCAACCGAAGCTACTCCTGGCTCCTTAATTCCGGTAACAATGTACCCAATCTCACCTTCTTCCAATACTCCAGTTGGAACTTCTTCAGGAGCAAGTACTCCGACCTCCAGGGCTTGAAATGTTTTACCGCTGATAGCAAATTTGAGCTGATCACCTTTTTTTACCGCTCCATCAAATACTCGCTGGTAGACGATAATTCCTCGGTGATTTGAATACTGGAAGTCAAAAATGAGTCCGCGGTATGTATCGACCGTACTTGGCTTTGGGGGAGGAATTTGTTCACAAATAGCTTCGAGCAACTCCGACACTCCTTCACCCGTCTTACCTGATGCTCGCAAGATATCTGTCTCATTACAATCAAGTAGTGCAACAATCTCTTGGGACACTTCTTCGATGCGCGCATGCGCAACATCTACTTTTGATAATACTGGGATAATCTTTAGACCTAAATCTTTTGCCATTTGCAGCACACTTAATGTCTGCGCCTGCACACCCTGAGTACTATCGACAAGAAGTAACACCCCTTCAACTGCATTGAGTGCCCGAGACACCTCATAAGTGAAGTCAATATGACCTGGTGTATCGATTAAATTGAGCGTGTATGCAACACCATCTTTTTCGTAAAGCATTCGCGCTGGCTGCATTTTGATAGTGATTCCCCGCTCACGTTCAAGCTCCATCGAATCAAGCACC
>Ga0209119_1004617_pt1 | contig 11223 bp, 10 predicted proteins | sample COG_03_FD_184747 | JGI IMG/M metagenome (GOLD analysis project Ga0209119, IMG submission 184747) | Pelagic Microbial community sample from North Sea - COGITO 998_met_03 (SPAdes) (version 2) | ecosystem: Environmental > Aquatic > Marine > Neritic zone/Coastal water | place: Helgoland, sampling... | reverse complement strand
TTCAACAACACTTTTACATAGTTCGAGAAAAACAAATGTTTAAACGCTCGAAAACTCCCATTATTTAATTTGGTTTGTACGATATAATTACTCCATTTATCTATGTCCCAAGTATCGTTTTCAGGCACAAAATGGGAATTAACGCCTTGTCCATCTTCAATGTACAATAATAGATATGCGTCATATCCCAAATCCCTTAAGTACCGCATCATTGTAAAATGATTATTATTTAAGTTGCCAATTAGGGCTATCTTAATATCTTTATTTTTCATTTAAAACTTTTTTAAGCTTTTTAGTATCTGAGAAATTAATTTTGTTTTTTTATAAAATTTAATTCCAATATTTAAACCAACTTAAAAATGAATAAATTTGATAAACTTTATACCATTCATTATGCTTTTGATTATTAAAATTATCTACAAATTGAGTTAAATAAGTTTTATTTAAAATATGAGTAGGGAATTCATTGGAATACAGTAAGTTATTTAATTCATCTTTTAAGTATTCTTTTAACCAAATATCAACAGGACCACCAAATCCTTTCTTCGTTTTATCCATAATATTATCTGGTATATATTCCTTATTAATTTCTTTTAATATATACTTTGAAATACCATTTTTATACTTAAAACTAGAATCGAGAGTAGCGCAAAACTCTAATAATCTGTGATCTAAAAATGGTTCTCTTCCTTCAATACTTTGAGACATTGTGGCTCTATCAACTTTAGTAAGTATATCATTTTCTAAATATGTTTTATAATCTATAGCCAATAATTTATTTATATAATCATTAGAATCATTTAAGCTATCAAATTCATCAAAAGATGAATTATAATAACTATAGTTATAGTTAATCATTTCAGACAACTCTTCATCTGTAAAAACAACAGTTTCCAAACGAACTTTTAGTAAGTCGTTAAAAGAATTGGAGCTAAACAAACCTTTTCTATGTTTAAACCTTGAATATTTTTCTAAAAAACTAAATGGCTTTTTTAGAAAATTTGGTGTTTTACCAAGAGCTTTATATAAACCGGCATGTTGATAGTGTTTAGGATAACCTGCAAACAGCTCATCTCCTCCATCAGAAGATAGAACAACAGAAACATATTTTTTTGATAATTTACTTACTAGTATCGATGGTATTGCTGAACTATCTCCAAAAGGCTCATCATAATAATAAGGTATATCATGAATTATATTTTCTAAATTATTTTTTTTCAGATGCAATGTTTCGTGATTAGTGCCCAATTGCTTTGCTATTCTTTCAGCAGCTTTACTTTCATCGTACTTTGTGTTATTAAAACCAATAGTAAACGTATTAATTTTTTGTGCATTAGTTGCTGATAAAACTGCAGCTGTTGTACTACTATCATAACCTCCACTTAAAAAAACACCTACTGGAACATCCGAAACCATCCTATAATTAAATGCAGAATTAAATAATTTACTCAATTCATCTTTTGCTTGATTAAAACTAATATCTAATTTTGGTTTATTATAAAAAGTTATTGGATCCCAATACTTGTGTAATGTTGTAGTTTTATCTTTTAAATTAAACACAAGATAATGTCCGGGTTGTAGCTTTTTTACATATCTATAAATTGAATTAGGACTATCAATATAACCATGTCTAAAAAACATGGCAACAGAGTTAAGATCTATTTCTTTATTAAATTTTTGAGTTGTATGAAATGATTTTATCTCAGATGCAAATAAAAATAATTCAGCTTTTTGATAATAAAATAAAGGTTTTACACCAGCCCTATCTCTAAATAAAAATAATCTTTCTTTTTTTTTATCAAAAACAGAAAAAGCAAACATTCCAATAAACTTATCAATAGCTTTAACACCCCATTCTACATATGATTTTAATACTACTTCAGTGTCTGAATTTGTGTCAAATTTGTATCCTAAATCTAATAATTCCTTTTTAATTTGTTTGTAGTTATAAACTTCTCCGTTATAAACAATCCAATATTCTTTTGAATTATAGAACATAGGTTGATTTGAACTTGCATCTAAATCTATTATAGAAAGCCTTCTATGTCCAAAAGCAATATTATACTTACTTTCACTACTGAATTCAAGACCTCTAGAATCTGGTCCTCTATGAATTAGTGCATCAGTCATTAATTTAATCTCCTTAAAATTTAATAATTTTTCGTAATCAACAAAACCGGTTATACCACACATAAACTTAGATTTATTTTTAAAATTTAAAATGAGTATCAAAAGGTCGCTCTGTATAAATTCTGATACCCCATTTTCTAATATAATCTCTAAAGTTATCTGTTTCTTTATCTTCAATACCACTGTACTCGAATGTAATTACATTAAAATTAAATTTGTTAATAGTAATATGTGGAAACTTCAAATTAATTTTAGGGGAAATATTTTGATATTTAGAAATCTTTTGGTATTCATCAATAATTGAATCTAATAGCTTTATCTTATCTTCATATTTGACTTCTTTAATCTTCCTAATAAATTTTGCAGGAGAACCCGCATATACACTCTTTTTTAAATCTAATCTCTTAGTTACTAATGAATTAGATCCTAAAACTATATTTTCAGCAATACTAGCACCCATTAATAATGTTGATCCAAATCCTAAAATAACTCCATTTTCAATTTTTACCCCTTTAAAACTGACAGGATAACCTTCAAGTACTGATTGCCAAAAACCATGAGTAATTACTTCAACTCTTCCAGAAAATCCAACGTCATCTCCAATTTCAACTGGTTCACATATATTTATAATATTATTATGGACCACACAACGATCACCAATTATTAAATTAGCATTAGGATACGTTTGTCCCCCAGCACCAACTATCATTGCACCAGAATTATAAAAATGTTTACCAATTATGATATTATTTCCTTCAAAATTACAATTATCTCCTAATCGACTAAAATCTCCTAATTTAAAATCTCCTTTTGTAGTAATTCTAATATTTTCTCCAAATGAAACTTTGTTACCAATTTCAATATTATTAGCTCTTATGTAAATATTTTTTTCTTTATTCTCGTAAATCATATTATTTTTTAAGTTATTTAGACTAACAATTAGGTATAAAAATTCACCTAATTACCATTTTATAATTGCAGCTCCATAGGTCCATCCACTTCCAACTGCAGCAAATAAAATATAATCCCCTTTCTTAATTTTTCCAGATCGTCTAGTCTCGTCTAAAATTAATGGAATAGTTGCTCCCGAAGTATTGGCATAATTATCCATATTTGTCATGACCTTATCAAATGGTAATTTTATAAGTCTAGCAGTCTCTTGTAATATCTTAATACTTGGTTGATGTGGTATCATTAAACTAATATCCTCAATAGATAAACCAGTATCTTCTAGTACTTGATGAATAGCTTTTGGTAAAACTTTTGTAGCTGTTTCATAAACAGCCCTTCCATTCATTTGAAAAAATTGTTTACCTTCTTTTAATATTTCTTTAGTTATTGGCAATTCTGATCCACCTGCTGGTACTGTATAGTTCCATTTTCCTCTTCCATCAGTATATAAACGATAAGCTATAAAACCTTCATTAACATTTCCTGCTGACATAACAACTGCACCCGCTCCATCTCCAAAAAAGACACAGTCTCTTCTACTCCAATCAGTAATACGTGAGAAAGTATCTGCTCCTATTACCAAAACATTATCATATACTCCACTTGCAATAAATGATGACGCGACTGACATAGCATACAAGAAACCCGAACAAACTGCAGAAATATCAAATGCAACAGCATTGTAGGCCTCAAGCTTATCCTGAACAATTGCTGCAGTTGAAGGAGCTAGGCGGTCAGGTGTAGCAGTAGCAACTATAATTAGATCTATGTCATCTTTTTTTAAACCTGCATTCTTAATCGCATTTGATCCAGCCTCTGAAGCTAAATCACTTGTTGCTTGATTAACAGCCGCTATACGTCGTTGTTTAATACCAAGATTCTTGTAAATCCATTCATCATTAGTATCTACAAGAGTTTCTAAATATTTATTTGTAAATATTTTTTCAGGGACATATGAACCAGTACCTATTATTTTTGCTTTTCTAACTAATTGTTTCATAAAATTCTTTTTTATTTATTAAAATAATCCTCCATTAATATCTAAGGAACTACCATTTAAATAGTCATTCTCTATAAGAAAATTAATAGCAGAATATATCGCATCAGGATTACCTAAATTTTTTGATGGTATAGTTTCCTTGATAACATCTAAAATAGGATCAGGCACACTTGAAATCATACCAATATCAAAATAACCCAAATTTAAGTTATTGATAGTAATTCCTTTTTTTGCATTTTCTTGAGCAATACTTTTAGACATACCCCATAAGGCAGATTTAGATGCAGCATAAGCGCTTGTGCCAGGTACACCTTTTTGAGCTACAACTGAAGAAAAATTAATTATTCTACCAAATTTTTTTTCTCTCATATAAGGGAGTGTAGCATTTATTAAATTAAAAGTGCCAATAAGGTTAACATCAATGACTTTCTTCCATTTTTTAAAATCTGCTTTGTGTGCAAATGAATTATAATTTAAACCTGCACAATTTAAAACAACTAATTTATCATCATTATTAACTTTTTCATTAACCCATGTAATAACTTTTTCATAATCAGAAACATTAGCTTGAGATAAATGTTTTTCATATTTTTTATCAGGTAATGTATTAAAATACGTTCCAAAAACTTCATGACCATCTTCAATGAATTTATCCATTAAAAATCTTCCTATTCCTCTTGATGCACCAGATATTAATATTTTCATAATATTTTTGTTTATATGGTTATTCATAAATATGGTTTTTAAAATATGTGTCTGGATGAATCAATAAATGAATTAATTGATGTTCATCTTCTAGGTGCTCACTTGGACTTCTTCTATCATTTTCTAATAATGCTCCTTTATTATAACATTTCCATTGTGTCCATTCTGAATCAGAGATATAAAAGGCTTCTTGAAACAAATTATATTCAGGCTCTTTATCATAACCTTCATATAATAAATTGAATTCTTTAGGCTTTCTATTCTTCCAAAAATCTAAATTATTATATCCTGTGCTACCCCCATGAGAAGCTACACTTTTAACTTTATAATTAAAAATATTACTTAAAACTTTTAAATCTCTTAACAAGCATTCTTCAGCGTCTTCATTCCAAATAATTGACTGATCAACAATTTCAGAGTGATAACCTAATTCATGCCCCGAATTAAGTAACCGTTTTAACACACGATAGTTTTCGAACGAAAAAGGATTATATTCAGGTGCATGTAACCTTAAAAAAAAGGTTCCTTTAATGTTTAACTTATCAAAAATATCTAAGATGTTAATCACTTTTTTTACTGAAAAGTCAATATCTATTCTATTTACAACAACTTTAGCTGGAAGATTTTCTTTTATTCTAACATATTCTTCACACGTAATTATTTGATATCCTTTATCAATTATTGTACTAAATTCATTTTCTAAATTGTTCCAAGTAAAACTATATTTCTCCATTATTTTAATACTTTGTTAAGTTTTTCAGTGTCTGGGAAGTTCACTAAAACCCCCATTCCTTTATTTTGATAAACTACCATGCTTCCTAGGCTAACAGCGGATGCATTACCTTTTTTTACAGCTTTTCCAATATCTTCAATTGAAGATGCTCCTCCATTTGCAATGACCGGAATATTTATAGCATTTGAGATTTTCTCTATAATATTTATATCAAACCCATTCCAAGTACCTTCTTGATGAATCGCTGTTAATAGTATTTCCCCGGCACCTAATTGTTCTAATTCTTGTGCCCAAGCCACAGGATCTACTTTTTGTTTTTTTGTTCCAGAATTAGAAAACACTTGGTATTTACCAAACATATTTTTTTTAACATCTATAGATGCTACTATTGCCTGATTTCCAAAATGCTCTGCTAGTTCTGTTATAAAAGCCGGTTTGCTAAAAGCTATCGAATTAATAATAACTTTTTCTATACCAATTTGAAATATTTTCTTAGCATCTTCAAAATCATTAATTCCTCCACCGTAAGCTAATGGCATAAAACATTCTTTAGCTAATTCTGCTAATATTTTAAAATTTGGTTTTTTTTTATTATTAGTGGCAGATATATCCAAAAGTGTTAGTTCATCTACTTCAAGTTCATTAAAAATACGAGCAGTGTTTGCAGGATCTCCTATGTAAGCAGGTTTCTTGAAATTCACTGTTTTTACTAAACTATCGTCTTTTAGAAGTAAACACGGAATAATTCTTGTTTGCAGCATAATTTAAATTTTTGAAAAATTCTCGAGCAATTTCATGCCAAATTTATGGCTCTTTTCTGGATGAAATTGAGCACCATAAACATTTTCATGCTGAATAGCAGAATCAAATTCTAATCCGTAATTTGTTTTTAATATTGAATTTTCTTGATTCTCAACTTCTACATAATAAGAATGGACAAAGTAGAATCTTGATTCTTGAATAAACCCATCAGTTAATTTACTCTTAGTGGATTTATGAACCAAATTCCATCCCATGTGTGGAATTTTCATTTTATTATCTTCAAAAGAAAATTTCTTAGCAGATGCATTAATATATCCTAACCCTTTTTCTATACCTTCCTTGCTACTATTTGTTAATAATTGCATCCCTAAACAAATACCTAGAATGGGTGTTTGTTCTGTTAAAACTTTATAGTCTAACACTTCCTTAATTTTAGAAGTATTTATTCTTTGCATGGCTTTATCAAAAGACCCTACACCTGGTAACAAAAGTTTGGTTGCAGTTTTTATTTCTTCTAAATCTGATGTTATTTTGGAGGCTACTCCAATTTTCTTAAACATATTGAAGACAGAGCCTAAATTACCCATACCATAATCTACTATTGTAATCATTATTAATTATTTTTTGAAGGAAAACAATATTTTAAATAAAAACTCATTGGCACTAAATTTACTTTCGCTAGCATAAAAAATAAGGGTCTTAAACGCTCAAATCGTTTTTTATAGGTTGGGAATTCATACCAAGACTTAGGCTTTTTATTCATTCCATCTTGGAACTCTTTATCTGTTAATGATAATCTTTTCTTGAAGTATTCTATTAGATTAGCCTCTAAATGAGGTTCTGTATTATATTCCTTCCAAGCTTCAACTCTACTGATTTTACCCATTCTAACCTTAGCTGAAAGTGTATTATTTCTGAAATCAGTATTAAATTTTTTTGGCATATAGTAACTATGAAAAAATGCAGTCATTCTGTTTTCTAAATGATGCCCTCCATAATATTTCCAATCGTATTCTTTTTCTAAAAAAGAACGTGCTTCTTCTTTATTATAGTCAATATACCAAAATGGCCTAATTTTTTTAATTCGTTTAAAAACAGTCCAATATAAAAACCTGGAAAAGGTCATTAAAGGATACGATTTTATAGGAAGTTTTCCGAATTTTTTATGAATAGATTTAATATATTTTCCATCAAAATAATTTCTTCCAACAGGTGTTATTCCTTCAGTAATAAAAGAGTGACCTTCAAAAACATACTTAACTCCATATTTAGAGGCAGCTCTATACATAGTTTCTGCTAATGCCAAATCCGTGGATGCTTCAATCTCTGCTACACTTGCGTTAAAGAAAGCTTTGAAAATATCATCTGCTTCTTTATTATCCGTTACATGTGTATACAAATCTACATTCAATGCAGAAAGTACTTTTCTAATATTCTCTGTAGCAATTGCACTATTCCATGTATTATCATAATGAACAGCTAAGGGTCTTAGGCCCCATTTTAATGTCAGAAAAAGCATATAAGAGGAATCGGTACCTCCACTTACTCCTACTACACAATCATACTTTTTACCTTTACCAGCTTTTTTTACATCTTCAACAATTGCTTCTAAAGCTTTTTCACCTTTTGAAGATCCTGTGCCGTATTGCGCTTTTAGTTCATCTATTTGCTTACAGTAATTACATTCTCCATTTTCATCAAAAGTAATAGCATTTACTCTTTCATCATAAATACATCTGGCACATATTTGTACTGATGCTTTTTCTATATTTGGTTCTAATTGAATCATTTTATAATTGTTTTGCTGGGTTACCAGCTATTTTACTTCCTTTAGGGAAAGATTTATTAACAAAACTATTTGCTCCAATTATTGTCCCCTCTCCAATTGTTACTCCTTTAGAAATAATTGTATTTGGACCAATATAGCAATTGTTTCCTATAATCGTTTTTTGATACTTATATGGTTTCTCTCCACCAGAAATTGCCCATTCTACAGTTTCATGACTATAAATCTGTACACCTATTGAAATAGAACAATTACTTCCAATTTCTAATTTGCCAGAACCATCTAAAACTGTATTTGCTCCAATCCAAGTATTAACTCCGACTTTTACATCTCCTATCACTATGGAACTGTCATAAATACTTGTTCCTTTACCAAAACCTAAAAATTGAGCTTTTTCCCACCTATCAGTTAATAACTCATTAAGTGGTAAAACCCTTTTGTGGACTTTATTCATTTCTTCCCGCTTAGAAGTAAAAATTTGATGTATTTTTTTAAACAGATTCTCCATTAATAAATATTTTACACCACCATTCAAAATTCATAAAAGACCAAATCAATAAACGGTGATTTACACCTTTATTAATGTGCTCGTCGACAGTTTTAATAATATAATCCTTATTTATATATTTTGTACTTACTGTATTTTCCGACAATAATAAATCTTTAATATATTCAGCATTTTCTCCTCGATACCAACTTTCGTCAGGAGCAGAGAATCCCTGTTTGTTTCTGTTAATAATTTCATCAGGAATAAAGTCTACCATTGCTTTTCTTAAGACATTTTTACCATCATCAAATTCTCTATACGAGATTGATTTTTTACTTTCAAATGTTTGATTTTCGTTTATTTGAGCAATTTCTTTTGTAAGATTTCCCAGCTTGTGCTTTACAGGAACCTTCATGGCAAAATCTACCAAATCATTATCCATAAAAGGAAAACGTTCCTCTAGGCCATGAGCCATTGCTAATTTATCTCCTACCAAAAATAGTCCTGGTAAAAAAGTTTTAATTTCAAAATACAACGAATTATTTATATGCTCTTCTGGAGTATTATATTTTAATTTATCATTAAAAGTAAATACACGTTCAAATACTCTCCTAGGTTCCTCGTTATCAATTTTATTAAATACCTCTTTAGTAAAAAGTTCTTCTTTTTCTTGGTCTGAGACCAAACGTTGCCAAAAATCATAATATTGATCGAAAAACTCTTTTTGACTTAAGGAATCAAATACTTTATAATAACGCCATGGATATCCACCGAATAACTCGTCTCCTCCAGTACCTTGTAAACAAACTTTTACAAATTTTGAAGCTAATCTTGATATATAATAACTAGGATAGGACATTCCAACACGTAAATCTTCTAAATGATATACTAATTTTGGTAAAGACCAACGTATATCTCCGGCATTTATTACTTGTTCAAACTGTTCAGTTTTGAAATGATTAGCCATTAACTCTGCATCTCTACGCTCATCAAAATTAGCTTCGCGACCGGTTGTTTCACTCATATCAAAACCACATGTAAAAGTTGACAACCTTTTTACATGTTTTGAGGCTACAGCTGTAATTGATCCCGAATCCATTCCGCCTGATAAGTATGAGCCGACTGGAACATCAGATATTATTTGACGTTTTACAGCTTGTTCAAAAAGACGCTTTGTTTCACTTTGAGCAAATTCAAAAGACATGGATTCATCTGTTTTAGTAAAATCATAGTCCCACCAAGAATGATGTATTATTGAATCACTTTCACAATTAATTTTCACTGAATTAGCAGGAGGAAGCATGGTTACTCCTTCAAATAAAGTATTGTAAGAAAAAACGTTTTGAAATGTAAAGTACTCATTTAGAGCTGATAAATCTACATCGATTTTATAATCTGGGTGCTCAATAATGGCTTTAATTTCGCTGGAAAAACAAATAGTTTTTCCATTAAACCAATAATACAAAGGTTTAATTCCAAAACGATCTCGACTTAAGTATAGTTCATTATTTTCATTATCCCATGCACCAATTGCAAACATTCCATTTAGACGTTCAAAAAAAGAAATTCCGTACTCATCTAAACCTTCACAAATTACCTCCGTATCAGATTCAGAATTAAAAATATGACCCTTAGCTTTCAGTTCTTGCTTAAGCTCTGAAAAATTATATATACAACCATTAAATACAATTGTCCATTTATTATTTTTAGAACTCATTGGTTGAGCACCTTTTTTGGAAATATCCAATATTGCTAATCTATTATGAGCTAAACCAATATTGTCTTTTAGAAAATAACCTTGACCATCGGGACCTCTATGGGCTATCTTGTTAGACATAGATTTTAGGACACTCCTATTGACTGTCTGATTATTTAAGTTAAATACTCCAACTATTCCACACATCTATAGACAAGAATTTAATTCATTTATTATAACCTCTTGCAGTTCAAACGTGAGATCATTGTATAATGGTAAAGCTAAAGCATGTTCAAAACACCATTTACTATTTGATAGATTTCCTTTAATTTCAATATTTGGGTTATTATTATAAGCATTATGCATATGAAGTGAATAGGATCCAATTTGAACTTCAATTCCTTTACTTCTCATTTCCCCCATTATTCTATCTCTATCTTCAACATAAACTACATAAGTTTGAAATGAATGTTGACAATTTGCTTTAGGGTTTAAAACTTTTGGTAAACTTATTTTCTCAATGTCTTTTATTAATTTCTTATAATTATTTGCTAGTGATATTCTTTTATTAAGTAACTCTTCAATATTTTCTAATTGTCCGAGCCCAACAGCAGCTTGAATATTAGTTAGTTTGTAGTTTGTACCTATAATATTAAAATGTATTCCTTCTCTACTAGCACCAGTCATGTCCATTCCAAAATGTTTGTATGAATTAATCCAATCACCCCAATTTTTGTTATTAGTTGTTACTATTCCTCCTTCGCCAGTTGTTATAAATTTTCTAGGATGTAATGAAAATACAGTAATATCTGCTTGATTTCCAACTTTAATTCCTTTGTAAACGGCACCAATAGAACAAGCCGCATCTTCAACGATATAAAGATTGTGCTTTTCTTTAATTGCATTTAATCTTTCATAATCTAAAGGAGCTCCAAATAAAGAAACTGGAATAATAGCTTTAGTTTTATCATTA
>Ga0209119_1004602_pt1 | contig 11243 bp, 8 predicted proteins | sample COG_03_FD_184747 | JGI IMG/M metagenome (GOLD analysis project Ga0209119, IMG submission 184747) | Pelagic Microbial community sample from North Sea - COGITO 998_met_03 (SPAdes) (version 2) | ecosystem: Environmental > Aquatic > Marine > Neritic zone/Coastal water | place: Helgoland, sampling... | reverse complement strand
CAGGTTTTATTCTGCTGCCGATTGCAGTAATCTGTGTTCAAACAGTGAACGATCAGAGCCGCCGGCACGCCCGCCGCTCTCAAACCTATCAGTTACGGCAAGCTACCCTGTTATAACAAAAGGTATCGCAAAGGGTATCGCAAAGGATATGGCAGAGGATATGGCAGAGGATATAGCAAAAGATATGGCGAAAGACTCTCCAGTTGAAGGTCGAGACGAGCTCAAGTTGCGTGTGATGCGCGTGCTCGAGGGTAACCCCACCGCGAGTCAGCGCCAGATCGCCGCTGAACTCGGCGTCAGCCTCGGCGGCATCAACTTTTGCCTGAAAGCCCTCGCCGAGAAAGGCCTGATCAAGATAGGTAATTTTGCACGTGCTGAACGCAAGTTGGGCTATGCCTATATCCTGACGCCGGCTGGCGTCAACGAGAAAGCGCAGCTGACCGCGAGATTCCTGAAACGCAAACTCAATGAATACGAAGCACTGCGGGAAGAAATCGCTCTGCTACAGCGTGAAATCAACAACAGCAGCGAAGCCTGAGCGCAGGCTTCGCCACGACCATTCGCCCTGGTGTCAGGCGAGCTTAAAGCCTTGCTCGCTGAGCGGCATTGATCGAATACGCACACCGGTTGCGGTATAGATGGCGTTGGTAATCGCTGGCGCCAAAGGCGGCAACGCTGGTTCACCCAATCCAGTCGATCGATTGTCGCTCTGTAGAAAGTGCACATCGATCTCTGGGGTCGATGCGATACGCATTACTGGGTAATCATCAAAATTGTTCTGCTGAATCACGCCGTTCTGCATTGTAATCTGCTGCAGTGCCATGGCACTAAGGCCATCAATCACAGCACCCTGAACCTGGCTTGTCGCACCACTCATATTGATAATAGGGCCCACATCAACGGCTACAGTGACTTTGTTGACTCGAAAGTTTCGGTTCTTATCCACAGTGACTTCGGCAATCTCGGCCACATGCGCCGCATGGCAAAAATAGAACGCAAACCCCAGCCCAGTTCCCGCTGGCATAGACCTTCCCCAACCCGCCTTAGCGGCCACCAACTTGATCACATCTATGGCGCGACCGGTGTTCAGTGAATTCACATTGCCCTCTTTAATCCAACGACGGGAGCCTAGGAGCTCAAGCATGAATTCCACGTGGTCGCGATCTGCCAGCACCGCCAACTCATGAATAAAACTTTGCTCAACGAATGCATTCGTATTCGATCCTGGCGCGCGCCAGGCACCACAAGGGGTATTCACCGGCATCATTGTTTGCGTCACGCGGGCATTGTCCAGCGCTGCCATGGAAAATTCATTGCCCCGCAGACCAGAGCCGATGACTGGCTTGCCGTTATGCGCAAAGCCAATATAGTGCTGATCCCACGCCTTAAGCTTACCGTTAGCGTCCAGTGCAGCTTTCATGTTTTCAAAGCCACCGACTCTGAAAAAATCATTGTGAATATCGTCAGTCCGAGTCCAGGTCAACTTCACCGGCAAACCCGCACGATAGGAAATCGCCATCGCCTCTGCGGCAAAGTCATGCACAGCCCGTCGCCCAAACGCGCCACCCATTCGCGTCAACGTGACATTGACATTGTCCTGCTTGACGCCAAGTAGGTTCTCCGCGATTTCCTTCACTTGGGCTGGAAACTGGCTAGGGATCCATACCGCCAAGGTATCTCCTTTGCCATCACTGCCTTTGCGATAGTCTGCGGTACAATTCATCGGCTCCAGGCAAACATGGGCCACATAAGGAAACTGGTAAAATGCCTCATGAACCTGGTTCGCCTTATCATTCAACTCTAGATCAACCGTGGCCCCATCAAGGCTCACCTCACCCCCACCTGCACTGGCAATTTTTTTCGCCTCGGCGACCATCTGCAACCAATCATCGCTGGAAGCGGAGGTCTCGTCCCAAGCAACTTTGAGCTTACTTTTCGCATCAAAGACTGCCCAGGTATCTTCGCCAATAATGGCAACGCCGCCGCGCAGGACGGCCAGGCCCTCCAGAAATGCTCTCGACGCCAAGCCGGATCTGTCATCAGGCTCAAGAATAAACGCATCAATAATGCCCGGTAGCTGTTTGATTTCTACCTCATTGAAACTGATCGCCCTGCCTCCCACTCGAGGACACCGCGTGTAGGCGGCATACTTCATACCGTCTAGGTCTACATCGATACCAAATTCCGATTGACCGGTGACGATCACGAGATTATCTACGCCGCCGACGGATGTGCCGATGATGGTGTAGGCTCGCGGATCTTTATAGGACAGCGTCGCCGGATCAGGAATAGGCTGGCGCACGGCCAAGGCGGCGAGCTCGCCAAAGGTCAGACTTTGACCTGACGTGTGGACTACAGTGCTCTCTTGAGCCGTGAGGTCCTGACGTTCAACCTCCATCGACTCCGACGCAGCACCAATCAGCATCTCTCGTGCTGATGCACCCATCTGCCGCATCATGTCAAAATTTCGAGGAATCGATGTTGAGCCACCCGCCCCCTGCAAGCCATACTTGCTGGCATTAATGGGCGCCTGAAGCACCACGACATCTTCCCATTTGGCGCCCATCTCTTCGGCGATAATCATCGGCAGTGAGGTTTTTATACCCTGCCCCATTTCTGGATTGGCTGAATAAATAGTGATTTTGCCATCCGACGCGATTTGCACGTAAACATTGAGTTCTTTCGACCCCACGAGCGTACCGAGGTCCTGCCCCAATACAGAAGTCGGCAGAGTCAGCTCCAGCATCAAACCACCACCAGCGAGGGCTGAGGCCTTGAGGAAACCGCGGCGATTCATTTGATTGATATTCATTCGGCAGCTCCTTCGCTTGTCAGGTTGTTGGCCCCTGTCTCGGTCGTACTCGCGGCATTGTAGTAAGCAGCGGCCGTATGAATCGCGGCGCGAATTCTGACATAAGTACCACAGCGACAATAATTGCCGGCCATGGCACCATCAATCTCAGCATCGGTCGGTTGACGGTTGGCGGCCAGCAGCGCGGCCGCGCTCATAATCTGGCCCGATTGGCAGTAGCCACATTGTGGTACATCATGTTCAATCCAGGCGCTCTGCAAGGGATGCAATTCACCACCCTGACTCAGTCCTTCAATAGTCGTCACGGGACCTGACACACCGGCAACAGGCAGCACACAAGAACGCACCGGCTGCCCGTTAATATGCACAGTGCACGCGCCACACTGGGCAATACCGCAACCATATTTTGTGCCCTTTAATTTCAGCTTGTCGCGTAACACCCACAACAGCGGCATATCAGGGCTCACCTCAACCTCACGTGCCTGACCGTTAACTATCAATTGGTATTTAGACATGGATTTCTCCTTCTCCTGAAGGCCGGCGTCGCCGACGGGATAAAAGTGACTCGACCGCCCTCGACCATCGACAACAAGCCACCTGGCAGCACAGCCACTGGCCTACAATAGCTTACACCAGCTCGCGGCGCTTGAACGAGCGACCAGCGGGTGTCTCGCTATTGCGGGACTAAAATGTTTCGGACTAGGGCTTTACGCGGATCAGCTTGCCGGTCTCACTATCTGTCAGCAGATACAGAAAGCCATCGGGTCCGACCCTGACGTCGCGAATTCGCGCGTCCAGCTCTGAGAACAAGGGCTCTTCTGCCACGGCCTGGCCATCCTCCATGTCCACTCGTCTAACTTCTTTATTTACCAATGCGCCGACAAGGAAATCACCCCGCCAGGCGGGAAATGCATCACCCTGATACAGGGCAAAACCGGACGGTCCGATACTGGGCACCCAGTACTTCAACGGCTGTTCCATGCCCGGCGCTGATTGAAATGGTGAAACATAGGCACCGGAATAATTAATACCGTAGGTGATAGCTGGCCAGCCATAGTTCTTGCCCTTTTCTACCCGATTGATTTCATCGCCGCCTTGGGGGCCATGTTCATGGTTATAGATCGTGTTGGTCGCCACATCAACCACAAGCCCCTGGGTGTTCCGGTGACCGTAAGACCACACATACGGATTGCCGGTTTTACCATCTGCAAAAGGGTTGTCGGTGGGGGCAGACCCGTCCTTGTTCAGGCGCAGGATCTTGCCCAGTTGGCTGAAGGTATCCTGAGCGGCTTCACGATAGTCGAAACCATCACCTGTCGAGAGCATAATCGTACCATCGGCTAGCTGAATCATTTTGCCACCAAAGTGTGCGCCTGCAGCTTTGGTCGGCGATACCGTGAATAGCACTTCCGCATTTTCCAATCCCTGCTCACCTAGGGTGGCCTTCACAATGCGCGTCGCATTAGCGTCAACGGTGCCCCAGGCGAATGACAGATATACCGTTTGATTATCCGCAAAATCTTGATCCAACATAATGTCAAAATAGCCACCTTGGCTTTCCACCAAGGCTTCGGGTGTGCCACTGAGAGGCGCGCTCACTTCACCCGCATTAGAGATACGAAGCAGCTGACCCGGGCGCGTGGCCACGAGATAATTTCCATCGGGCAGAAAAGCCACAGACCACGGAAAGTTGAGCCCCTCAGCCACAGTTTCCAGCTGATACTCAGCCTGTGCAGGTAGCATTGATAGTGCCAATAGCGGTGTCATTAACAGGGCGACAAGGTAGCGAGATATCATTTAGTCTGTCTCTAACGTAGAATTTACCCCATTATACGCAGTCACAACCACATCAGGACAGAAAAATGACAAGAACTATTGGCGCCTTCATCGTGGCAGTTATCGGCACCTATATATTAGGTGTTTTCTTCATCGGCCAAGGAAATCTGGCCAACGTTGCTGAAATGGGGCTGACCGTCGAATTCAGCGATCGAATAGCCACCCTGATTCATGATTTGACTCACATGACAGCTATTTACTTACCCCTGGTGACAGTCAGCTCTATTATCGCTTTCTCGGTCGCCGCTGGCGTCATTCACTTCACCCCGAATCTGCGCCGCATTGGCTATGTATCCGCCGGCTTCGTTGCGCTTATTGCACTGCATCTCATCATGAAAATGACTCTAGGCCTCACCGGTGTTGCACCGACTCGAACGCTAATGGGCTTAATTGCTCAAGGTGCAGCGGGTGCTTTCGGTGGTTATCTGTTTCATATCCTGACGCAGAAAAAGACCTCACTGGTTTAAGTTCAACCCTGCCCTAAGAGGTCTGTGTCTGCGGTCTGTGTCTGCGGTCAGTGTCTGCGGTCAGTGCCAGACGAGGCCCTGTCTCGGCTGGCCTGGCGACTCGCGGTTGCGTTGATTCAACCGATCTCCATTCAATCCCCTATCAATGCTTGATAGACCCGGCTTCGAAGCTCGCGCCGAATGGGATAAGTGGATGAAGGGATCAGCTGGGTCAGAAATATCACATATAAGTCTTCCACTGGATCTATCCAGAAGAATGTACTCGCGGCACCACCCCAATGGTGCTCACCAACGGAAGTGATAATGTGGGCCTTAACCGGGTCGAGAACCACAGCAAAGCCCAAGCCAAAGCCAATACCGTCGTAGCTGGTTTCGCTCCAGACGGGCTGGCCCATATCCGCCATGTCGCCATTGTTCGGCAATTGGTTTGTGCGCATATACTCCACGGTTTTTCGACCGAGTAGACGCTTACCGTCGAGCTCGCCTTTGTTGAGCAACATCTGACAGAACCGGGCATAGTCAGCCATGGAAGACACCAAGCCACCGCCACCGGAAAACAAAGATGCGGGTTCGAAGTAGCTACTTTTCGCTGAACCTTCCTGCAACTTAATGCCCGGCGGCTTGACCACAGCGAGCGCATCACCGGATTTCGCCACATGACTCATGTCGGCACCGGACAAGGGCGAATAAAGCGCAGCAAATCGCGCCTGATTTTCTGCTGTCACGTGAAACCCTGTGTCGAGCATTTGTAGCGGATTGAATATTCGTTGTTGAAAAAAATCCTCCAGTGACAACCCAGACCAGACTTCTACCAATCGACCCAACACATCGGTGGAAATGCTGTAGTTCCATTGCGAACCGGGCTGACAGATCAGTGGTAACGCTGCAGCGCGCTGCACCCATTCTTCGAGATCTTTGACATCACTCGGCTGCTCGACACCAGCTTGACGATAGGCCGCATCCACAACATTCGCCTGCATAAAGCCATAGGTTAAGCCGGAAGTGTGTGTCATCAGATGCCGCACGGTCATGGGTGTTTCTTGAGGAGTAGTTTCCTCAAGACTCGCATTCCCGCCCGCCCATACCCTGGTCTGGAGGAACTCGGGCAAATACAGTGCAACCGGGTCATCAAGCTGGAAACAGCCTTCTTCGTACAGCATCATGGCGGCCATCGTCGTGATCGGCTTGGTCATAGAATAGGCGCGAACGATGGTATCGTTGGCAAAGGGCTTCGCCGTTTCCAAGTCGGCATGCCCGACAGATTGCTGATAAACAACCTCACCATGGCGAGCGACCAAGGCACTGCAACCGGCCAACCGATTAGTCCCCACTTGCTGCTCAAGCCAGGCAGTAATTCTGCTGAGTCGTTCTGATGACAGACCCACTGCTTCTGCTTTTTTAATAGGTTTCTCCTACGCATAAATAGAGTTTCAAACGCCATTATTCATGCCAAACTCTTGCCAGACAAGGAGTAATTCCCAAGGAGGGGAAAGATGAGCAAAACCAAAATCTACACCAGCGATCTGTATTACACGGGCACCAACAAGACCATCCTGGTGTTTCTCGATGGCACTTGGAATGACGAGAATGGTCATGACGGCGATGGGGTCACCACCAACATCTTTCGCCTGTTCGGCTCGATAGCCGGTAACCTCGACACGTCTAATCCCCCTTTCGTCAAAACCCATGGGGCACATACGGCGCTGTACTTCCGCGGCGTCGGCAACGATGAAGACCATGGGATTGTCGGAACGTTTTATGGCGGCATCTTCGGCGCAGGAGAAAAACGCATCCGAGACAACGCCTACTGTGAGATTCTGCGCCATTACAAACGCGGCGATCGGATCGTGATTATTGCCTTTAGTCGCGGTGCCGCCTGCGCCAGATTACTCGCCTCAAAACTTGAAAAACACGGTATCAAACGTCAGCTGAAAGTCACTTATAAAAAACATCTTGGTGAAAATTTCTTCCTGAAGTATGAGCATCTTGATGAAGACCATGTCGAGGTTGATGTGGCATTTTTGGGCCTGTTCGACACTGTCGGTGCCTTTGGCATTCCATTGAACCTGCCGGGCCTACCCTTCCAGAAGCTCAATCTGTTCAAGAACCTGGAACTCGCCAGGAACGTCAAGCAGGCTGTACATTGCGTCGCCATTGATGAAAGCCGAGAACCGTTTATCCCGACGCTCTGCAACAAAGCGGCCCACGTCGACGAAGTTTGGTTTGCCGGCGTTCATGCAGATATTGGCGGCGGCTACCAATATGCGGAACTGGGTAAGATCGCCTTGGCGTATATGGTCGACAGGCTCAACACCGTACTGATAAACACGCCCATCAGTTATAACGAGCCAGAACTAAAAAAACACACCGACTACGTCCTGGAGACGGATGACATTCGCATGCACTACCACGGCGATGGGATCAAACATCAACCCAGAGACATTTACGTCTCGGTGAATAATCAACAGTCCACGTATAAACCCAAGGTTCATCACTCTGTGGCGCAGCTGCTGACGTCAAGCAAGATCTCTGTCGCAGAGCAATTCGCAAGCTTTACCACATTGACGCCCATCATTTATGCACCCACTAACTTGAAGGCACTGGCACAGCCACTGAAGCTGGTAAAGTAGCGTCGAACAACCGGCCGACATCCATCCAACGGCCAGCTTTGAATCGAGTATGAATCAGGCATACTCGACGGCGGAACAAGGTATCGAGACCATCTATTGCCTCAGACTGAATGGCGGTTTTACCCCGGCACTTTACTCCGACCCCATCAATGATGAATTAGGTATACTGCTAGCTTTAGGCACTACATCGAGCGACATGTGACAGACTTGCAGGACTTTGAACAATCTCTAATGACGGCGCTACGAGCGGCAGTAACATTTCGCGATGAGGCACCGGCGATTCCAGCATTCCCAGCCAGCAGCGCCACAGAGTTGCGCGCTCGATTCGATATACCCCTCGACGACAGCGGCCGACCGGGACCAGCGGTCATCAGTGACCTGATTGACGCAGCAAAGGGCGGCCTGGCCGGCAACACCCAACCCAACTTCTATGCCTGGGTACAGGGTAGCTCACACCCAACGGGGGTTGCCGCCGACTTGCTGACGTCAGCCTGGGGCCAAAATGCCGGCTTGTACCAGACCGCACCGGCGGCTGCCATCGCCGAAGAAGTTGCCAGCAAGTGGCTTCTGGACCTATTGCACCTGCCGGCAACCGCGTCTGTCGCGTTCACCACGGGCGCCACCATGGCCAATTTTATTGGTCTGGCCGTGGCCCGCAGCGAGGTCCTGAGACGTATTGGCTATGACTTGGAAATGGAAGGCATGATCGGTGCGCCACACGTTACGATCATTGTTGGCGCCGAGGCGCACTCTACCGTGATGGCTGACCTGCGCCATCTTGGCTTCGGCACACGGCACCTGGTCATCATTACCAGTGATGCTCAGGGCCGAATGTCAGTCGCCGATCTTGCTGATCAGCTAGCCAAAATCAGTGGACCCATCATTCTCGTGGCTCAGGCAGGACATATTAATTCTGGGTCTTTTGATCCTTTCAACGAGATCATACCGTTAGCACACGAGCACGGCGCTTGGGTGCATGTGGATGGCGCCTTTGGATTATGGGCCAATGCCGTGGAACCACTCAGGCAGCTCAGTCAAGGTGTCGAACTGGCTGACTCCTGGTCGGTAGACGGGCATAAATGGTTACAGGTACCGTACGATGCCGGCTTCGGTATTGTCAGAGATGCCGAGGCACACCAACGCGTGATGAGTATTACGGCGAGCTACCTGACTGCCGGCGCTGACGATGGCCGGAGTCCATCGGCCTACGTACCAGAGCTATCTCGACGCGCCAGGGGCTTTGCTGTCTGGGCGACGTTGCAGGCTTTGGGCCGCCAGGGTGTGCGTGACATGGTCTTGAGGCACTGCCAATGCGCTACGCATCTTGCTGCACGGTTGAGTGAAGTCGCAGGCATTCACGTGCTAAATGACGTGGTGCTAAACCAAGTAGCCATCGCTTTCGGCCATAACGGACCTGACGACGAAGTGACAAAAGCCATCATCGATCACCTACAAGAAGAGAATCGACACTTCGTCCTTAGTGCCCGCTGGCGCTCTCACACGATACTGCGGATTTCCATCATCTCGATGCTTACCCAAATTGTCGATATCGACTCATTAGCAGATGGGATTATTCGCGCCTGGCAAGGCCAAAATCAAGCACTCTCAGGCAGGTGAACAAAGGCTTTCGGTCTATTACGGCCGAAACCTGTGCTGTCGCCATAACAGCGTGGCTCTCGTCTGTAAGATCGATAGCGCTTTGGTCCACTGGCTTCCACAGGCTAATCCGGACAACCCATCTGATTTGAGCTGGCGCCGTTATGCTGACCACGTGATAACGCTGGGCAACATAGATTTGGCAATCCTTCAGACCCTGCTACACTGCAATGGGAAAAGAGTCATGCGCGAGTCACTGAGATGAAACCTAAGCTGCAAACCAGACTAAACAATCTATTCAACCAGATCTTCAAACCGAGCATTAAACGCGATCATCTGGCCGCCTCTCGCCACCTGAACCGTACGCTGATAGACAGCCCCCAGGGCACTAAAAGCTTGCTGAAAATTATTTTTCAAGGGCCTACTGCCGTTCTATGTATTGCGTTCTTGTCTGCCTGTGGTGGAGGCGGTGGCGGTGGCGGTCCAGCAGTGCCCGTGAACCGCTCACCGGTATTTAATCTGGCGACCAGCCTCAGCGTCGCTGAAGGCACGACCAGTATCACCACTATTTCTGTCTCTGACCCTGACCGTGACCCAGTAACATTGAGCTTTTTCGGGCCTGATGCTTCCCAACTCAGTTTAACGGCCAACCAATTATCTTTCAAAATCCCACCTTCTTTCGCTGCGCCAACGGATGCTGACCGGGATGGCACTTACGAAATCAGCATCAGCGCGGCCGATGGCCTGGGTGGCGCTACGACTGTTGCAACCCAAATTACTGTCTACAACCGGCTGGATGGACGCATTGTCGACGGTCCGGTAGCCGGCAGCCAAGTATTTCTGGACGCCAACGCCAACAGACGTCGGGATGCCAACGAACCGACTTTCACCTCAGATGCATCGGGTTATTTTTCTGTTACTGATGTCGGCTCAGTGTGTCCGGCAACAGGCCTGTGTGATGCCCTTGTGGTCGCTCTAGGCGGCAGCGATACCGCTACTGGCCAGGAATTGCCGGGGCTGGCTTTGTTTGGCGAGTCTCTGGGCGACGAAGACTTCATTATCAGCCCTGTCTCAACGTTGCTAACCTTGAGCAGCACACCCGCCGCCGTATTAACCGCCTTGGATTTAAACATTAACCCGGCAGCAATCACCCGCACTGACCCTTGGGAAACAGCCACTGCGGATAATTTAGCGGGACAAAAACTGTTACGAATCAACCAGCAATTAGGTTTATTCATGACCTCTACACTCGCCCTGAACCTCAACGCGACCGCTGCCGCGAATACTATTGCCGTCGCTAACGCCTTCGATACCCTTATCGCCACTGACGCACTTATTGACCTAACAGTTTCAGATACCCTCAACACTCTGCTCGCCAGCGCATTGGGCGCTTCTGATGCCAGTACCAACGCCGTCGCTCAAACAATGGCTGACTTCAACACTGTGATCAATAGCAGCACTATCGATCCCCGCGGGGCCCAAGCGTCAGCAATTTTGACCACCATCCAAGCCAACTTTCTGGAAGGCATCAAGCAGCTGAGTCAAGGTACACAATCAGCAGCTCAATTTAACGCACAATTTAGCGCCCAAACTCTTGTGACAGCGATAGGCGCAGACGTTGGCTTACCGGATCAGGACAGCGACGGCACGCCTGACCTTGTCGACGACGATGATGATGGTGACGGCGTGCCAGATTCTACCGATGCATTCCCGCTGGATTCAACGGAGACCATCGATACTGATGCAGATGGCACCGGTAATAATGCCGACACCGACGACGATGGTGATGGTGCGCTCGACGTTAACGATGCCTTCCCTCTCGATGCCACAGAAAGTCTTGATACGGACAATGATGGCCAGGGCAATAATACTGATGAAGACGACGACGGTGACGGCGTGCCA
>Ga0209119_1004599_pt1 | contig 11246 bp, 9 predicted proteins | sample COG_03_FD_184747 | JGI IMG/M metagenome (GOLD analysis project Ga0209119, IMG submission 184747) | Pelagic Microbial community sample from North Sea - COGITO 998_met_03 (SPAdes) (version 2) | ecosystem: Environmental > Aquatic > Marine > Neritic zone/Coastal water | place: Helgoland, sampling... | reverse complement strand
CTGCCAATGGACTAATTAACGAGTTCATAAGATTAAATATACTTGAGGAGATAACGGGCTATCAGCGTAATAGAATGTTCCTATTCAGAAAATATATACAGCTCTTCCGGTAATTTACTTACAAAGAGAAAGGTACACTATAGTTTTTTATATTATACTTTAGCAGCCTTATAGTACAATATAAATTGATATATATTACTTTCACTAATTAAAGTAATATATGCCCCATTAAATAAAATCCAATAAAATCAATAATATAGAATTCTTTTTTTAGAGTAGAAGTAGAAAAAAGAGGGAAAAGCGGGCAGTAGGAATATTCTTTGATCTACTACTAATTAAAGTTACGCCATGGAATGCGCTTGAATAGAAAGTTAGTGAATCTACAACGACATAATAAAAGATTAAAGGCCCTTTAAGGTTCCCACTGATAATCTTTCAACACAACTTTCCCATTCCGTATAAGCACACCTTCCTGTGTTAATCGTTGGTGTTGTTCTTGATAACTTGCCGAGGATGGTGGCAATGAAATTCTTCCCTGTGCGTTAATAACTCGATGCCAAGGAATACGTGTTGCCGTGGGCAAACCTTTTAATGATGAGCCTGCAAAGCGTGCCGCTTTTGGTAGTCCTGCTAACGCCGCAACTTGCCCATAAGTGGCAACCTTGCCACTGGGAATCATATGCACCACTTGCCAAATACTTTCGCGCTTTATTTTTACTTCAGCGCTAGCTTCCTTACTTTGCGTTTCGTCCAACGCTTTATTTAACTCAGTACTTATCATTGCCCTGGATATAAAGGTGCTAGCGGTGATTGCTTAAGGCCGTTCTTGTTGTTACTGCTGGCGGTAATTAATGCTTGAATGGCTTTTTGTAATGCTAATCCATCCCAGCTTTGTTCGCTGCTATGCTTGTTGAATAAATGATTGTCTAACGCGGCAGTTGCCTTATTCAGCGCACTAGATAAGTCGCCGTCTATGGAGTAGTCTTTTTTATAGCACACTAACCATGATTGCAGTTGCTGTTTGGCGCTTGCTGCATCATTCTTTTTACACGCCTCTTGTAACTGCTTGCTCAGCGTTTTTAAAATATATTGATCACTACTCATCGGCGAGGGATATGCCTCTTCGGCCGATTTTGAGCGTGAAGGCTTTAACCATAAATAGAGCAGGGTGATTATCCAACCGCCGAGTGCAAGCAACGCAATAGGCATCCACGCAGAGTTTTGCGCGGTATTCATTGCGAGTAAATCAGTGATGCTGGGCTCTTCATTATTCGGCTGGTTGATATTCTGTGAATCATCGTCAAGAGGGTTACTCGTAGCTTGAGCTGATGGCGTTGCCGGTAATACCGTTATTGTTCTAGCCGGTAATGAGGCGGTTTCCCAACGCTGACTGCCAGTATTCCACCACGGCAAATCAATAGCCGGTAGCGTAAATGTACCCGCCTGTGTTGGCACCATTGCTATGGTGTCAGAACGTTTACCTGCAATGCCGCCAATAAATTCTTGGTTAACCAGCTCCGGTTTTTCAGGGTAACTATTAATGCCGTTAGGTGTTGCAGGAATTAAAGCCGGCAATAACTCGGCCGGTAAGCCTTGCGCCATAACACTAATCGAACGGGTAATGGGTTCGCCTACACGACTGCTATTGGTCGCTTGTGCCTCTTCTTGCAGTTCGATTTTAGCGGCAGGCAGCCAATGAGTTAGCGGGGATGGCGACTGCGGTTGCGCGAGCACATCGATGGTTAATGCTTTTGATTCTAGGCGCAGCTCACTGCCTCTTGCGAAAGGATCAAAGCCAAGGTTACGTCGTTGATTATTACTTAATAGCGCGGTTAATGACTGACTAGGAATCATTTTTAAGCCAGCCTGATGAAAGAAAATGGCATAACGTTTTTCGGTGACATTGTAGTTTCTGCCATCGATGACGCGCATATAATTTTTATCTTCAAGCGGTGTAAGGTCTGCACCTTCAATGCTGGGTGGTGTAATCTCTGCGTTATTCAGTTGTACGCGATAAATAACCCGAAAGGTATAAATAACTTGGCCGCCAACAACGACTTCCGATTTATCTACCGATGATTCAAGTATCACCGATTGATCATTCAGCTCGCTGGCCGCCGGAATAGCCTTAATGACTGTGATCTTAATGGCCTTGGATGTCTGCTTGTTAAGCGTTAGCGGAGGGATTAATGCTGAGCCTAAACGCAGCGGCACTAAGTTTAGTACCCGTGTACGAATGGATTCAGTGCGGCCATTAATCATTGTAAATGAAGACTGGGATGATTCATTGACGACGCTAAAGTTGGCTTCAATACCGCTGATATCAATATCGCTGGGATCATCTCCTGCATTGTCGACAATGGTGAGACGCAATGTTTCATTAATCGGAATAATTTGACGCTCTGCTGTTACGGTAAGCGCAAGCGCGCTAGCCGACCAATATAAGGCCGTTAGTAGAGTGACGATAATAAATGAATAGCGTTTTTGACTTACCATAATTGTCCTTGCTCACGATCGTCGATAACGTTTCCTTGTCGTTCACGAACGCTTCTCTCGTATTGGAATTTGCGGCGTAATAAACCACCAGGATCATCGGGAATCTTTTTTAACCATTGCTCTAGTTGGGCCTGTTGTTCAGCGTTCAGTTGTTCTTCAATCGCTTCTAAGCTTGCTGCTTCGCCTTCAGTATTTTCCTTAGCGTCAGCTGCTTGTTCACTAGCAGCTTCTTCTTTAGCATTTTTTTCAGATTCTTCATCGGCTGCTTGCTGATCTTTTTGTTGCTGAGATTGCTGTTCTTTTTCTGTGTTTTGTTCTTGCGCTTGTTCTGCTTGTCTATCGAGTAGATCATTGGAGGCTTCACTTTCAGATTCTGATCCTTGCTCTGACTCTTGTTCAGACTCTGACCCTTGCTGAGAAGAGTCACTTTCGTCAGACGATGATTCACTCTTTTCTGAATTATCACTTTCTTGTTGATCGCTCGATTGTTGTTCGTTATTTTTTTCGCCTTCCTCGCCTTCTTTGCCGTCTTGTTGTTGCTCTTCTTGTTGCTGTTGCAGCGATTCGACAATGCTTTTGGCTAACTTAGCGTTTTCCATATCAGGGTTAATCGCCAGTGCTTTATCATAGGCAGCAATGGCTCCGGCTAAATCATTATTGCGCGCTAAGGCGTGACCATGGTTGTAGTGTGATGTGTCACTGTTATGCTTTTCGGCTAATGCAGATAATGTTTGCAGTGCGTCTTTATAGTTACCGGCTTGATATTCTGCAACGCCTTTCCATTCTGGATTTTCAAATTGTTCAGCGGCTTGTTTGTGTTGTTGCTGGCGCTCTAACGCATAGGCTTGCTGATCTGGCGTTTGCCAGAGATCAATCCATTTAAACGTATCTGTCTCGCTATCACTTTCTGTGTTCACTTCGTTATGCATTCCGATATCGGCACTCGCATTATCGGTGTAGCTAATATTAATAGTTAGCATAAGGCTAAGTATCCAGCCACGGCGAAAGGCTAGTAGCGTAAAGGGCAATAAGATTAAGGCGATATAAGCACCTCTGTCACGCCAGCTGTCGGTAATGCTAGGCGCGCTTTTTTGTTGCGGCATATCAGTATTATTCTTATCTTTACTATTGATTTGATCAAAGAGGCTTTCAGATAAGATTGCATTAATATCGCTATTGTCAGATTGTAAGTCGAAATAAACGCCGCCGGCATTGGCTGCGATATCTTTGAGTCGGCCTCTACTCAGCGGCGCATTAACAATGCGGCCACTGGTATCTTTAATAAATTTACCCGAGGGCAGGGGAATAGGTCCGCCGGCTTTACTACCAATGCCAATAATTATTAATTGATAGTCATTACCTTTAATCGTGCTGCTATTTTTTTTGCTGTTAAGAATATTGTCGATGGCTTTAATATCACTGGGCAATGCTTCATCGGTAAACCACACAATTTTTGCACGGCTAATGCCGCTGTTTTTTAATAGTTGAGTAGCACTATTCAATGCAGCAACGGCATTGCTGCCAATGCTCGGCATAATATCAGGTGAGAGTGAAGGAATAAGCGCTGCAATAGTGCTGGCATCATCGGTGAGCGGTGAAACAACGTGGGCATCCCCCGAATAGGCGATGAGTGCTGTTTGTCCTGCCTTTCTCTGTTTAAGTAATTCCAGCAACTTGTAACGAGTGCGAATTAAACGCGAAGGTTTAACATCAGTGGCATGCATAGAAAGCGTGAGATCGGTAATAATAATCATCGCATCCGTTTTTTGCTCTGTCACGTTGGGAAGCCGCTCCCAGCTAGGTCCAGCTACGGCGATAACCGCTATGCAACAAGCCAATGCAGCGGCAATTAATGGTATGTTAGTCCGTCGGCTGGCTTGGTTGTTGGCCGGATTGTCGAGTAGGTGCTCTATGAGAAGTGGGTCGACAACGTCGTACCACTGGCTGCTTTTGCTGCGCAGTAAATGCAGGCTAATAAATGCGCCTAACGCGATTGGGAGTAACCAGAAAAACTCGGGACGCAAAAAATGTAGCTGTTGAATAATGTCCATCATGGCGATTGCTCATTCAACGCTTTGCTATCGAGTAACTTACGTTTCAATTGAATAAATATATTCAGCAATAGCAGCAAAAACGTTGTGCCAAGCGCAATGCCTAATGGGATATAAAAAAGTTGTTTTATGGGTCTATAAAATTGGGCTTCTTGATCAACCGGTTCGAGTTTATCAAGTTCACTATAAATGCCTTGAAGGTCTTCAGTGTTTTTGGCGCGAAAAAATTGACCACCTGTTTGTTTGGCAATACTTTTGAGCGTCGTTTCATCAAGGTCGCGGGAGGGGTTGCGCGTTCGGTTACCAAAAAAGGAGCGTTCGACAATAGTATCGGCACCAATGGCAACGGTATATATTTTAATAGCATTTTCTGCAGCTAACTTCGCCGCATCTAAGGGTGCAACATTGCCCGCATTGTTTGCGCCATCGGTTAGTAGTATTAAGGTTCTCGATTCGTTGGGCCGCTCAATTAAACGCTTTATCGATAGACCAATAGCATCGCCGATGGCAGTTTTTTGTCCAGCGAAACCCAGTTGTGCTTCGTTGAGTAATTGTTTTACGGTGGCTAAATCATAAGTGAGTGGTACTTGTAAGTAAGCTTGATCGGCAAATAAAATTAAGCCAATACGATCACCGCTTCGCCTGTCGGTAAAGTCACTTAACACGTGTTTAACGGTATCAATGCGTCTAACGTTTTTGCCGTTGAGCATCATATCTCGCTCTTCCATGCTGCCAGATATATCAACGGCTAGCATCATATCGCGCGCTTCGGTAGGTAGCTGAATGGCGTCTCCTGTTGCTATGGGACGATTAACGGCCACTAAAAGGCAAAGCCATATAAATGTGAGTAACAATATATTAATGGGTGATTTACCACTGCTTAGCTGTGTTTGTTGCGTAAGGCTTGCGAGGTCATCGGTAAACGGCACGCGCAACGCGGGTGATTGATCTCCCACGGCGGGCAGCCAGGCATAAATTAACCATGGCAACGGCGTGAGCAAAAAGAACCAATAGGTTTCGAAGCTAATCATGATGCTATTGATTCACCTCGCTTAGCGTAAATTTTCAATTCTTTAAACCAGTTATTTAATAGCGTGTTTAAGCCCGCTATATCAATGTCTTCAGATAGCTGAGGCTGATAAATATCCAGTAGCTGTCTGCCGCATTCCGATTGATATAAGGTTTTATTGGCGAGTATGTCTAGCTGTTGTAACCAAGCGTCTCCTGATAAGGCTGCGCAGGGCAGGTCGGGGAATTGTTGAAGGCAGAAGCGACGTAATAATTGATTGTGCTGCGTGAGATAACGATGGCTATCTTGATCTAGCAAATAGTGTTGATACAGCTGTTGGCCTTCTGTTAAGGCGGCACGTTTTAAGGCTTTAGCTTTATAGCGGTAAACGCAGTAAGAGATTAGCGCTATTAAAATCAACAAGCTCATAGCGATAAGCAGCCACCAAGCCGCTGTCGCCGGCCAAGCGCTAATGGCTTCAGGTAATGCCACCGCAGGCAGTTGGTCGAGCGGATTCATTGGCTCGTTCATGCGGAGTTGCCTTTCGCGGTTAGCTTGCTGTTAATGTTGGCTGCCGTTGCTTTGCTATGATACTGACTGCGCAATACGGTTAACGCGTTATCGTTAGTACTAATGGCTATAGTAGGTATGCCATGAGCGGCCAGTTGCTGTGTGAGATGCGCCACTCTTGCTGTAAAGCGTTGCTTAAATGCAGTCACTAATTGTTTATTGTCGGTGTTAAACCATTGACGTTTTACGCCATCCGTAAACTGATAGCCGCCGCGTGCGGGCAATTGTTTTTCCATGGGGTCACTAATAAAAATAGCGTTAACATCGCAGTGTTTTTTAAGCAGGTGAAGCTGCTTAATGCCGTCTTCATTGAGGCCGATAAAGTCACTAATAATAAATAAAGCGCTACCGGGTTTAGCAATACGTCGCAGCTCTTTAATGACTTCATTAATGCTGCCAGCTTCGTCATTCGGCTTATGGCTGTTTTGATGCTTACTGTATTCGTTAGTATTGTATTTATGAATGGCGCTAAGTAATTGCAGTACCGCTGATTTACTACGAGCAGGTCGAATTTCTTGATGTTGTTGGCCATTAAATACCAAACCGCCGACACGATCATTTTGTCCTAATGCGGCCCAGCAAAGAAGGCTGGCGACTTCTGCGGCTTGTACCGATTTAAAGCTGCATTGTGTGCCAAACATCATACTGGGTCTTTGGTCCGTCACCACCAGTACTGGGCGTTCACGTTCTTCTTGATAAAGTTTGGTATGTGCTTCGCCAGTTCTAGCCGTAACACGCCAGTCGATAGAGCGAATATCATCACCCGGTTGGTAGTGACGAATTTCTTCGAAGTCTATGCCGCGGCCACGAAAGCTCGTTTTTACATTGCCGGCTAATTGACTTTGTGCTTTATGGCGCGCAAACAGATTTAACTCACCCGCGCGATAACGCAGGTCAATTAGCTGTTTTAGATGGGTTTTAGCGCCGCTAGCCATGAGTTAATTATCGTGTCATAAATCGATTGAAAGGATTTAAAGTAAGCCTTAGCTTACCGGTACTTTCGCTATTAATGTACTGATTACTTGGTCGGCACTAATACCGTTGGCTTCGGCTTCAAAGCTAACAATAATTCTATGGCGCAATACATCGTGAGCAACCGCTTGTACGTCATCGGGCGTCACAAATTCTGAGCCGCGTAACCAAGCGTTAGCGCGTGCGCAGCGGTCAAGTGCCAATGTTGCTCTTGGGCTGGCGCCGTAGTCGAGTAGGTTAGACAGTGATGCATCGTATTGCTCAGGTGAGCGGGTGGCGATAACGAGCTGCACAATATATTCTTCAACGGCTTCAGACATAAAGAGGCCGAGTGCAGCTTGTCGTGCTTCAAAAATACTTTCATTATCAATAAGCGTTTTTGAGCTTGGCGCTTGGTTTTTATCGCCGCCTTCACTGTCGGCAGCATTAACTGCCATCATTTCTTTTCTGACGAGTTTTAAAATGGCGCGCTCAGCGTCGGCATTGGGATAGTCGACAACGACATGCAGTAAAAATCGATCAAGCTGCGCTTCGGGCAGAGGATAGGTGCCTTCTTGCTCTATAGGGTTTTGGGTTGCCATTACTAAAAATAGCGGTGGAAGCGTATAAGTCGTTTTGCCAACGCTAACTTGTCGCTCGGCCATTGCTTCGAGTAGTGCGGCTTGAACTTTAGCCGGTGCGCGATTAATTTCATCGGCCAATACTAAATTATGAAAAATAGGGCCAGGTTGGAATTCAAACTCGCCCGTTTGTGGCCTAAAAATATCGGTGCCAGTGACATCGCCAGGCAATAAATCGGGGGTAAATTGAATACGTTGAAAGCTGCCATGAATTTCATCGGCAAGGCTTCGTATGGCGCGTGTTTTTGCTAACCCTGGTGCGCCTTCTACAAGCAGGTGGCCATCGGCCAATAGCGCCATAATTAATCGGTCAACTAATTTTGGCTGGCCTAAAATACTCGCTGATAATTGCGTACGCAGTTGTTGAATAGGGTGAATTGTTTCTGCTGTCATATTGTCTCTACTGTAATAGTCTCTTGTGCTAACCGTTGCTTGTGCTAACCGTTGGTAGTTGTATGCGCTATCTGTATGGCTGTTGATTTTCGCTGCTCAATCTGTTTTTGTCTTCTTGATGTTTTTAGGCATTAGCGGGCGTTTACCCACTAAAAAATTATTATCATTATAATTGTCGTTGTTATTGCCATTTACTATAATCTGGCGGCGAATATCGAAGGTGGATATTGTATAGAACCTCTCTGTTTTTGCAAAAAAATGTGCAAAAAAATGTGCAAAAAAAACGCCAAGAATTAAGACCATCTTAGCGTTAAAAGTTCCCGAGTCTTATCGACGGCCTGTTAGGAGGCTTATTGAATGGTATCAACAGAGATGAAGCCAAATCGGACCATTATTGTTCGTTTAAATATTGATAGTGAAGAGCTGTTAAAGCTTTATCGTGGCAGTGCTCGCGAGGTGGTGGCTAGGTCGTTGGATGGGCAAAATGTCCGCTTTCCCGCCGAGGTGCTCAAGCCGTTTGTCACGCATAATGGCGTGCAAGGGCAGTTTGCTTTGGTCGTCGATGCCAGTAATAAGCTTATTGATCTTCGCCGCTACTGATGTCTAGCGCGTGTGTAAAGTGCGTGTTTGCGAGCGCACATGCTTTGTCCGTATTAGCCATTAGTGCTTAGTTTGCTCGCCATTTCGTAAAATCTTATCAGTCAGTCCTTTCACCACTTGCAAGCTCAGAAGACATTCGCCATAATCCGCGCCCTGCGTCAAAATGAGCAGAACGTTATGGTGGCCTCAATGGGTCCCCTCGCAACGATAGATGGTAAATTCCGCCAGGCCTGGAAGGGAGCAACGGTAGCTATCGACTCGTGTGCCGGGGTGTGGCTGGTTGGGGTTCACCACCAATTTCTCTCTTTTATCCCTTTTCTGATCACTCCTTAGTCGACACACCTTTTCTTTGCTTTAGTTGTCTCTTTAGCCGTCTCTCTTAGCCCTTTTTGCGGTTTATTACTTTTATTTCAGTGTCTTTCACGTTAAATGGGTCTTATTTGCTTGTTAAGCGTCTTCCTCACGCTCCGCTTTAAGCCCCGAACGGTGTATACTTGCAGCCTTTATGTGCTACCCAAAATTTTAGCTATAGGCTAGGATCGAGTAGCTCATTTTTTAGCGAGTTGGATACACATATGTCATATCAAGTGCTGGCGCGTAAATGGCGTCCGCAATCCTTTGAAACCATGGTGGGGCAGTCCCACGTTCTTAAGGCGTTATCGAATGCGCTGGAACAGGGCCGTTTGCACCATGCTTATTTGCTTACGGGTACGCGCGGTGTGGGTAAGACTACCATCGCCCGAATTTTAGCCCGCTGTCTTAATTGTGATGAGGGTGTATCTGCTACACCTTGTGGTGTTTGCCCCACTTGCAAAGAGATTACCGAAGGACGAAGCGTCGATTTAATTGAGGTGGATGCTGCCTCGCGGACTAAAGTTGAAGATACTCGAGAGCTGTTGGACAATGTTCAATACGCCCCTTCACAGTGTCGTTATAAAATATACCTTATCGATGAAGTGCATATGCTGTCTAACCACAGTTTTAATGCTTTGTTGAAAACCTTAGAAGAGCCACCTCCGCACGCTGTATTCCTATTCGCAACTACGCATCCGCAAAAATTACCGCCAACGGTATTGTCGCGTTGTTTGCAGTTCCATTTAAAAAATCTAACGCCACAACTTATTGTTGATCATTTAAAAACCGTCTTTGAAGCTGAAAGCGTTAGCTATGACGAAGATGGTCTTTGGATAATTGCGCGTGCAGCCTCCGGCAGTATGCGCGATGCCTTGAGTTTGGCCGACCAAGCGATTGCCTTTGGTGGCGGATCGGTAATGGGTGATGCGGTTAATGAAATGCTGGGCACGGTTGATCACGATGTGCTGACGCAATTACTGGCGGCTATTGTGGCGGGTAATGCCGATAAAGCATTAGCGGTTATTAGCGCCTATGCGGAACGAGCACCAGATTTTGTTGGCTTAGTTGATGAGCTACTTAAATTGATTCATCGTATTGCTGTTGAACAAGCTGTGCCAGGTGCGGGCAGTGAAGGGCAGCTCTACCGTACTTTTATTCATGACTATGCCGGTTTAATTAGCCCCGAAGATTTACAGCTGTTTTATCAGAGTTTATTGGTAGGCAAGCGTGATTTGGCGTTGGCACCCGACCCGATTACGGGCATGGAGATGATAGTACTTCGTTTGTTTGCCTTTCGTATTGCGCCTGCAGATATTCAGCTTGAGCAGAGCTCTGCTCAGTCGGTTACGACAAGTTCAAGCCAGAGTGAAGAGGTTACACCCGCAAAAAAGTTATTAGCTGAAACCGCTGCCGAGCAAACGGCATCGGTGGATGCTGTATCGGAAAAAAATCAAGCGGCAGCGAGTGCTCAGTTGTCAGAGCCGACGTTAAACGAGCCTGTTGAAACTGCGCCCGTTGCAGTGGCGTCGCAGAGTGTTACGCCGCCGGCACCGTCACCCGCTGCATCTATGCGTGATAATTTTGATGCAACACCTGCGTATGTGGCACCCGTTGAATTAGCGCAGCCAGAAAATATTCAAGCTGCTATGGCTAGTGAGTCTGTCAATGTTGGTGATACTGTCAATGTTGGTGATTCAGCAGTCAATGCCATCAGTCAGGGTTCCGAAGAGGGTACAAACCCAGCTTTAGATACGCTAACGCCATTATCATGGTGTGAGATATTTGCTGCCTTACCTTTAAGTGGTGTTGTACGAACCGTGGCGTCTTATTGCGTACCCATTGAGACGTCTGATGAGGGAGCAAGCGGCCAGGTGGTATTTGCGCTAGCCGATGATAACGCGACATTATTTAATGATGAGCACCCAGCAAGATTAGCTAAGGGCTTATCGATTTATTATGGCAAGCCACTCACAATTAAAATTAATATTGTTGAAGATTGGTCCAGTTTAACCTTGCCTGGCAATGTAGAAACGCCAGCCGATTACCGTCTGCGTATAAAAGCAGAAGTTCAAGGTGAGGCCTTGGCCTCTATTCAGGGGGACGATAACGTAAAGTCGATTATCGATGCGTTTGATGGCGAACTCGATACGGATACCGTTCGCTCGCTGTAGTTTTAAATGA
>Ga0209119_1004596_pt1 | contig 11252 bp, 6 predicted proteins | sample COG_03_FD_184747 | JGI IMG/M metagenome (GOLD analysis project Ga0209119, IMG submission 184747) | Pelagic Microbial community sample from North Sea - COGITO 998_met_03 (SPAdes) (version 2) | ecosystem: Environmental > Aquatic > Marine > Neritic zone/Coastal water | place: Helgoland, sampling... | reverse complement strand
CCACAGGAAAGATGAAGTTCCAGAACAGGCTGGTACGGATACCAACGGCAGGTTCTATTTCGGTCAACTCGGCCGCCATCAGCGGCTCGCCACCATCACGGACCACCTTGCCTTCTAACTGAGCCCGCTGTTCAGCATGCTTCATTGGCCCGAAATCTGGAATCATACCCGCGGCAATTAAACCCACCATCAGCACCGACAGCATAGGATAGATATTAAAGGGAATTGCAGTAATGAAAAAACTCATGGCATCGCCGACGTCCAACACTGGACCCATCCCTATAGTGAGCCCCGCCACGAACACCGCCCAACCGGTGAACGGCACTAAAATACTCACGGGGGCTGAGGTCGAGTCACAAATGTAGGCGAGTTTCTCACGAGAAATTTTGAATCGATCTGACAGATTACGCATGGTCGAACCCACAAACAGTGGGCTGAAGTAATCACTGAAATATACAAACAGACCCATAAACCAGGCTATTAATTGGATCCGCTTGCGGGTCATTCGGCGTCGCTCAATAAAGCTCGAAAAATTCGAAATAGCGCCGGTACGCTGAAAGAATGCCAACAGTATGCCGATAAAAAACTCTAACAGTAGAATCCACGAGAAACCTTCATTGCCGAGCGCACCCACCAGCAACCTTGGAAATCCCAACAAGCCTTCGCCCGCAATCAGCACCCCCACTAGGCAAGCGGCCGCCAGTGAAAACACGGTATTGCGCGTAACAAAAGCCAGCAACACTGCGACGCCGGCGGGCACCAAAGACAGGGGACCAATATAATTTGTTACTTCCACGACTCATGCCTCTTAAACCGATTCGCACCATTGAGAAAAGTCGCCACAAGATGCAGAGCAACTACAGTTCTTGCCTACCCTGCCAGCTTTCCAACGCCGCATTGGCATGAAAGCCAATGCGCCGCAACGGTTCAGGCGGCATCCAACTGGGCGAACCAAACAGCCCAGTCACATCGGGCACACTGTGACCCAGGGCTGATTCGGCAAGGAGCTTGCCCAACAGCGTACCCTTCACCGTACCACCACCGTTGCAACCACCAGAAATAAACAACCCAGGCTGTTGCTCACCCCACACCGGAGCACCATTCAAGGTGATACCCACTGCACCACCCCAGACATGTTCAAAGTCTTGACCTTTGAGGCTAGGGAAACGCCGCCAGAGCCGATCTTGCAACAGCGCGGTGACTTTTGAGGTGGCTAACTCGCCTTCATAACTATGGGCTGAGCGCACCAACAGCCGGCCGTCGGCAGTACGTCGTAATGTGCTGCCGAGTCTGTGAGAAGGGAGCAGGCCCCAGTTAGTGACGCTGCCCAGACTGTCCAGCACATCCTGGTCCAACCTTGGCGTCAAACCCGCATAGGTATACACCGCCGCCATGCGCGCACGGCTCACACCCAGTTCTCTGGCGAATGAATTATTCGCCAGCACCAATTTCGAGCAGCTGATCTCACCTTGATCGGTAGTGACCGTCCACTGGTCGCCGGTCTTGCTGAGCTTCAGAGCTGGGGTATTCTCAAAGACCGATATCGAGTCTGGCAGCTGACTGTAGATCGCTCGAATCACAGCCGCGGGCTGCGCCAAGTAACAGTGGGGGCTATAAAGGCCCGCTTGATAGAAGTCGGTGCCCAGCTCGGTCCTTAACTGCGCCTGGTCCAACGACCGGTAGGGTAACCCGGCCTCCTCCAGGAACTGCTTGTAGTGACTTAGGGATTTAAGCCCCGCCGAGCTCGCTGCCGCACGGTAGGTGCCAACTCGCTCCAGATCAACCGCTGCGCCGCTGGCCACCACGTCTTTCGCGATCGACTGCATGGCGGTTTGGGTCAGACTGTTGCACGTCAGCATGCGCTGCATATTCGCGGGATTAGCATCTTCTGCCAGGGCAATCTCTAGCAGAAAACCCGAGTTTCGGCCGGGATTACCCTCGCCTATTTCACTGGCGTCGATCACTACCACGCGCGCATTCGGCGCCAGCTCTTGCCAGCGCCGAGCGCAGGCCAAGCCGGTAAACCCCGCACCGATAACCACAACGTCAGCCATCTGCTTACCCTGCAATGCGGGCTGTGCTTGACGATCGGGCAGCAGCGCATTCCAGCCACTCTTCAGTTGATAATTTGGAAAAGCTTGTCTCATCTTTTTATGAAGCTCTATAAACATGGCGGTTAATGAATGCCTCGAGAGCCCCTGAAAAAATCCATCGCGACAAGGCCATCAGCAGCCGACACCATAGCAGACAACACAGCTGTCCACATAACCGTCAAAATCCGCTCTCCATTGAGGCCAGCATTGTCGGCTGCAGTGGGAACAACAAGTTCTTAGCAAGAGTCTACTGGCCAATACACGACTCGCCAGCAGCACGCCACGCAGCCGAGCAACAACAGCCCATGACGCCGCCCGTCTGCGGCGTTAGCGAAATGGCAGCTGTAGGTCAGCGACGGCGGCTTGGACCTGCTTGAGGGTCAGGGACGTCATACATTGATAACTCAGGTCGCACCGCTCAGATGCACAACGGGCGCCACAGGGCAGCACACCTCTGACGACAGTCACATGGGGGCCCTTCGGGTTCCAGCGTACCGAATCACTAGGTCCGAACAGTGCGATAATCTGGCATCCGGCGGCAGTCGCCACATGCATCGGGCCGCTGTCATTACCGACAAATACCGTGGCAGCCTGACAGAGCGCCGCCAACTCGGTTATTGACAGCTGATTGCAGGCATTCACCACCGTCGCGGCAGTCTGCTCCAGAAGCTGTTCCACTCGGACTTGTTCTGCACTGCCCGCTCCTACAATCACGACTTGCCAGCCCGCGCCATCTAGCCAAGTTGCCAGTTCAGCGAAATAAGCCAAAGCCCATTGTTTGTATTCCTTACCGGCACTGGCGCTGGGGTGGATCACGGCGATCGGCCGGCTAGTCTCTAATCCCAACTTTTTGGTCACAGTGGGAACTTCCGGACTGGCCGGTAGATTCAGGTAATGCTCACTGGGCACAGAAATTCCCAGGGGCCGCAGCATGTCTGCATAATCATCGAAACAATGTTGCGTGAGGTGATTCACTGGCACCAGTTGCTGATAGATACGAGCGCGACTGGTAAAAGCCGGACCCGTCTTTACCCTCGCTCGCACCATGCCCACCAGGCGCGCGGAGACCACTGTTCCGTCCAGGTCGAGTGCCGTGTCGTACTTGTCCCGCCTGAGCTGCCAAATAAAGCGCAGATAATGTTTGGCTCTGGCCCAGGTCGAACCTTGCGCCAACTGTCTTCGCGGATAGCTGAGCACCCTGGGGTCGTCACCAATGGCGAGCCGAACCAGGTCAGTGAAATTATCATCGATCAGGAGTGTGACGTCATGACCAGAGTCCAGCGCTGCTCTGATGGCCGCCAGTGCGATAGTCATATTGCCTACAAATTTAGTCGGGATGGCGAGAAGTAGTTTCAATGCACACACTTAGGGAAAGTTAAACCTGAACTATTATAGGTATAACCGCGGCCAATGCACATCCAGGCGATAGGCTGAACTCAATGATGCTGAGTCCGATTAACCAAGACCAAGCCAAAAACCCTGTTCTGCTGGCAATTTGCGACCACTTCGAGGCAAACTATTCGGATCAATCAGACTAGGAGCGCCGCCATGGACTTTCGTAAAACATCAGTTGTCTCGTTAGCAAAAGACGTGCAGGCCGGAAACCTGTCTGCTCGAGAATTGACACAGGCCGCTCTGAAAAACATTGAACAGCTCAATGGCACATTGAACGCTTTCTGCGCGGTGAATCCCGAGCAGGCATTGGCTGAGGCAGATGCAGTGGATGCGGCTATCAAACGCGGCGAATCTTTACCACTGGCGGGCGTTCCTATCGGCGTGAAAGACCTGGAAGACGCCAAGGGTTTTATCACGACCTATGGTTCAGCATTACACACCCAGGATGCCGCCGCAGGCAGCGACTCTGAATTGGTTCGACGCCTCAAAGCCGCCGGCTGTGTCGTACTTGGCAAAACCAATACCCCAGAATTTGGTCATAAGGGCAAGACCGACAACATTCCCTTTGGTGCGACGCTTAATCCCTGGAACCTTGGCTATACCGCAGGCGGCTCCTCCGGCGGCACCGCGGCCGCGCTCGCGTCCGGCATGATTCCGCTGGGCACCGGTTCAGATGGTGGCGGCTCAATCCGAGGACCCTCTGCCATTTGCGGCTTAAGTGGGATTAAAACTTCGCAAGGCCGGATTCCAAATGGCGGCATTAATCCACCAGGTAGCGGTCTGCTAACGGTCAAGGGGCCGATGGCGAGAACCGCACTGGATACCGCCTATGTTTTGGATCAGACCGTCGGTGATTGCAAGACCGATATATTTAGTCTGCCCGATAAAACCGAGCATTGGTATGAAGGCGTGCAAGCCGCCACACTGCCAAAAACCGTGATCTGGTCGGCCACCATGGGATTCGCGACCCTCGATAACGAAATCAGAGCCAAGTCGGAAAATGCTATCGCCCTACTACGCTCAAATGGCGTCAAGGTTATTGAGATTGACAACATCTGGTCTGAAGATCCGGTGAGATCCTGGCTGGTGTTCTGGTTCTCGGCCAGAGCCCGAGCCCAGCAACACTTGATGGATACCGATGACTGGGAAAAGATCGACCCAGTGCTTAGAACCATGATCACCATCGGCGCCACTAAGATGTCAGGCCCAGATTACGCCTCAGCGATCGACGCTGCCCACCGCCTGAACTTTGAATTGGAAATGGCTTTTGAGCAAGCGCCTCTCATATTGACCCCGGGCGCCTGCGGACATACCCCAACCTTGGCTGGCGACGGCCTCGTTAATGGTGCCGAAACCACCAGCTGGCTTGGCTACACCATGGGCCTAAATATGACGCGCAATCCCGCTGGCGTGGTACCTATCGGCTTCAGCGATGTAGGTATGCCGTTGGCTCTGCAAGTCATCGGCCGCCAGCGGGAAGACCTCAGCGTGCTGGCCGCGATGCATGCGCTGGAACAAATCTTTGAGTTCAAGACTTCAGCCGCAAATGGTCTTTAGCTTGCATTGGCTTGCCAACACCCGTGCGCCAGGGCCTGCCGGTTAGGGCTGGCCGTCTGGCTTTGAAGACTCAGATTGGCTAATCAGCTCGCGCAACTTGGCATACTTGCAGAAGCTGTTGAAGCAACCTATCGAGGTATGCACCAAACCCGGCACGCCATCCAGACAGCCACGGCGAAAGAGGTAGAACTTGATGAAGCGCACCAACGGTGACAGTGTCAGCTTGGCAATGGACGCGCCCTTGCCGCGATTGAATAACTCCTCGGCTTGCAGACTGGTATATCGGTTCTGCTTGTCCAGGTAATCGCCTAACGATGCAGCTGAGTAGTGGTCTAGATCACCATCAATTCGGCCAAGGGCCTCGGCATACACTACTTTTTCGTGAACCGTGTCGGCACTCCAGCGACCATGCTGACGGTGGAACAATCGTAGGCACCAGTCAGGATAACCCTCGCCGTGGCGCAATGCGCGACCCATGAAATGATTGCAGCGATTGACCTCATAGGCTTTTTTAGCTGGCGTCTTGTCTGCGTCAAACAAGACCTCGATGGCACTTCTGAGCGCTGCAGAAACTCGCTCATCAGCGTCGATACTGAACACCCAATCATGCCTCGCTTGGTCCACAGCGAATTGCTTCTGCAAGCCAAATCCTGGCCAGGCATGACTCATCACTCGCGCACCGGCAGCACGCGCTCGAGCAACCGTGTCGTCGGTACTGCCTGAATCGATGACCAGCACCTCAGCGAAAAAACTGACACTTTCAACGCAGGCGGCGATATGCTCCGCTTCATTATGGGTAATGATGGTCGCTGTAGCCGAGACTTGGCCCATGAGATAGTCCTAATATGGTCAGCGGCAGTATAGCAATGTCGCACCACCAGGCAAGGACCGCCCACAAAGACAATATCTCGCAAGTCTCAGCGCTAGCCATGCACCTGACGTTCTTTCAGTTCTGCAAGGCTCTTGCAATCGAAACAGTGAGTCGCTGTGGGTCGGGCGTGCAACCGCTGAATGCCGATTTCAACACCACAAGCCTGGCAGAAGCCATAGTCTTCACGGTCAAGGGAGTCGATGCTCCTGTCGATTTTGCCAATGAGCCGCCGCCGCCGATCCTGAGTTCGCACGGCAACCTGTAGCTCTTCCGTCTGGCTTGCGCGATCAACGGGGTCAGCATCGTTAGCGGCACTGTTAGCCATCTGCCTGGCGGCACCTGCCACTTCCTCTAACAGATGGCCTTTCCAGTCAGACAGGACCTTCTTAAAGTGCGCCCGGTGCGCTGTGTTCATATATTCATTGTCGAATGCCGGATCCAGGGCAAAGTGCATATTCATAGTTGTCCTTAATTATGTGGCTTTTCATATCACACGGGTTTTCATGACGGGCACCGCGACTGCTGACAACAGTATCTGTCGCGATGCCTACGCCTATGCTCAAAGCAATGCTTATGCCACCTTTACATATCAGACAGAGAATCTTGTTCGAGCGACATCGCTATGATGTCTGGGCTCCCCAGACGATTGAGGATCTGATGAATTTTGCGCCATATCTGACCACGATGGTCACAAATGTCCGTTTTTGGGCAAGTCACTATGGCAGTTAAATGACCGAGCACGAAAGCCTTGAGGGTCCGTAGGCCGATTCTTAGGCTAGACCCTGACACTTTCACCACGTCGCTTGATAGTAGATTGCCAACCGCATGCGGCCAGGTAAAAAACTGCCAGCGCTATAAAGCGCATTCTCAGAACAGCTAAGCTTGCCGTAGAATCCAGGCGAATTTCTCGCCCCCCGGGGCCGAGGTTAGCGGGAAATGGCCGTCTTGAGTCGCACACTTGGCAATATCAATTGCGGCCAAGCCCGACAAGCAATCAGCACAGGGCGACTCATGCGAGTCTAGAGCCATTATCAGTAGATAATCAGCCCCCGAAATCACTTCGAGGACTGAATACACCAGCAGCTATAAACCTACTGCGAAAGGGCCGATTTACAGACGCTGTTATTGGCCAGCGATTAGTTCGATCACCAGTGCTGTCACAATGCTTGCGTCTGCGCAGGTGGTGCCAGCTCGAGCTCATCACTCATCGTTTCATAGCTCGACATCGGTGGACAAGAGCAAATCAGATTTCTGTCGCCATAGACATTATCTACTCGACCAACGGGTGGCCAATATTTGTTGGCCCGCAGCGAGGGGGTGGGATAGGCGGCGTCTTGGCGCGAATAAGCATGATGCCACTCATCACTCAGCAGCGATTCTACGGTGTGCGGTGCATGCTTGAGCGGATTGTCGAGGGGGTCGGCAGCACCAGACTCAATAGCGGCAATTTCCTGGCGAATCATGATCATAGCGTTACAGAAACGATCTAGCTCTGCCAAAGACTCGCTCTCTGTTGGCTCAATCATTAATGTGCCTGCAACCGGAAAGGACATGGTCGGGGCGTGAAAGCCAAAATCAATCAGGCGCTTGGCCAGATCGTCTACACTCACGCCAGTCGTATCTTTGATCGGTCGCAAGTCGATAATGCATTCGTGCGCAACGCGATCATTGGCGCCAGTGTACAGAATCGGATAATGCGCTTTCAGCCGCTCAGCGATGTAGTTAGCATTAAGAATCGCTGTTTGCGTCGCTAGCCGCAGGCCATCACGACCCATCATCTTAATATACATCCAACTGATCGGCAGAATGCCAGCACTGCCCCAGGCGGCTGCCGACACGCTGTTGTGGTCGCTGCCCATGCCTGCATTTTTCAAAACACTGTGACCTGGCATAAACGGCTTGAGATGTTCACGCACCCCGATGGGACCAACACCGGGGCCGCCACCGCCGTGTGGAATGCAGAAGGTTTTGTGGAGATTCAAGTGCGACACATCACTACCGAACTTACCGGGATAACAAAGGCCCACCATGGCATTCAAGTTAGCGCCGTCCATATAGACCTGACCACCATGTTCATGGGTAATCGCGCAAACTTGCTTGATCTCAGTCTCAAACACACCATGGGTAGAAGGATAGGTCACCATCAGGGCCCCTAGATTGGCGCTGTGTTTTTCTGCCTTGGCGCGCAAGTCTTCAATGTCGACATTGCCCTGTTCGTCACACTTGACCACCACCACTTGCATGCCACACATCTGTGCTGAAGCGGGATTGGTACCGTGAGCAGAACTCGGAATCAGGCAGATCGTACGATGGCTCTCGCCGCGGCTTGCATGGTAACCCATGATCGCTAACAGGCCTGCGTACTCGCCCTGAGCGCCGGAGTTAGGCTGCAAGGAGATACCGTCATAGCCGGTGGCTGTTGCCAGCATTTGCTCAAGCTCGGCGATTAACTGCAGATAGCCTTGCGCCTGAGACAAGGGTGCAAAGGGGTGCAGGTTGGCAAATTCTGGCCAGGTGATGGGTATCATTTCGCTGGTGGCATTGAGCTTCATTGTGCAAGAACCAAGAGGAATCATGGCGCGATCAAGGGCAATGTCCTTGTCAGCCAAGCGTCGCAGGTAGCGCATCATCTCGGTTTCAGAATGATAGCGATTGAAGATCTCGTGACTGAGCACCTTATCCTGTCGCAGCAGCGCCTCGGGCAGGGTTGGCACCAACGCGGCCGCCATCTGTTGTGCGGTAATATCTACGGATTGGTCAAGGGCGAACACTGACCACAAGGTTTCAACTGCCGTGGCAGTGCTCGTCTCGTCCAAGGAGACACTAACGTGCTGATCATCCACCTCACGCAGATTAATGCGCGCGGCGCGGGCGCGTTCAATGATCGCGCTGGTTTGTGTGCCGGTATGAATCGTTACAGTGTCGAAGAAATTATCAGCCAGGGTCTTGAAGCCGAGCCGACTAATGCCCTGATTAAAAATCCGCGTCAAGTCATGGACTCGGTGGGCAATGGTTCGCAAACCATCGGGGCCGTGATACACCGCGTACATACTGGCCATCACCGCCAACAGCACCTGGGCAGTACAAATGTTGCTCGTCGCTTTATCACGGCGGATATGCTGCTCGCGAGTTTGCAGGGCAAGGCGATAGGCAGGCTTGCCATGACTGTCAATGGAGACGCCGACAATCCGCCCCGGTAAAGCTCGCTTATAGCTTTCACGGGTTGCCATATAGGCGGCGTGCGGGCCGCCGAACCCCAGAGGCACACCAAACCGCTGACTGGTGCCGATGGCGACGTCGGCACCAAGATCGCCCGGTGATTTGAGTAGCATCAACGCCAACAGATCCGCCGCCATGACGACCAAGGCTTGCTTGGCATGCGCCTGTTGAATAATTCCGGTGTAATCACAGACTTCGCCGCTGGCGGCTGGGTACTGCAGTAACACGCCAAAACACTCAATGCCCGCCAGGTCTGTTGCTGGGTCGCCAACGATCACCTCAATGCCCAAAGGGGCTGCGCGGGTTTGAATGACGTCAATGGTCTGTGGAAAGCAGTCGCGGGCGACAAAAAATGTTTGGCTTTTGGATTTGCTTTGGCGCTGGCACAGGGTCATGGCTTCGGCGGCAGCAGTAGCTTCGTCTAGCAAGGAAGCGTTCGCCATGTCCATGCCGGTCAGGTCAGCAATCATGGTCTGAAAGTTCAGGATGGCCTCTAGGCGACCCTGAGAAATTTCGGGTTGGTAAGGCGTATAGGCCGTATACCAGCCGGGATTTTCCAGCAGATTGCGCAATATGACACCGGGCGTATGACAGTTGTAGTAGCCTTGACCAATGTAAGACGTGAACAACTGATTCTTGCTAGCAATCGCCTTGATGGCAGCCAGGGCATCCTGCTCGGTGCAGTTGAGCTCAAGGTCCAATGGCGCGTCAGACAAAATAGCCGCAGGTACAACTTCCTTGATCAAGTCTTGCAGTGAATCGATACCGAGTATTGCCAGCATTTTTTGCCGATCCTCAGCACTGGGCCCTATATGGCGACTGACAAAGTCGCCAAACGTGACGTAGGCAGCATTAACTGAATCGTTTGTCGGCGCAGCAGATTGACGGTTAGATAGGGTCATGTCGTTACCTTGTTCTGGTGAATATTGCAGTTGTTATCGATTGTCTCGGCCAGCTGTCAGCTATTGCCGCGCCTTAATGGCGTTTATGAGTCAATGCACGCCAGTAGTTCTGACGTTCACATCCGATGCTGACGACAAAAATGCGTGTCGCTCAGGGTGCTGGAAAAGTGTGCTTCCTTTTGCCGTCAGCAGATTGTTATTACCGCACACCACCACCCAATAGTGTTTACTCCTGGATGGCGGCATGATGACGGCACTGTTGGTCATACGTGCTACATGGTGCGACTTTTGATGTCGTCAACCGCTTGATCAACATAGACCGGGAAGGCGCGGCATAGCGTGACCACCTGCTGTTTGATCTTTTCAATAGACGCCTCGTTGTGGATGTCGTCCAGCACATCGCACATCCAGTTCGTCAATTGCACTGCTTGCGCTTCTTTGAAGCCGCGGGTGGTCATGGCAGGCGAGCCAATGCGCAGGCCACTGGTAACAAACGGCGACTGGGGATCGTTGGGGACCGCATTCTTGTTGACCGTAATGTTCGCACGTCCCAGGGCAGCGTCGGCTTCTTTACCCGTCAGACCCTTATCCACCAGGTCCACCAGGAACAAATGATTATGTGTGCCGCCGGAAACAATGTTGTATCCCCGCGCCATAAAGGTGTTGGCCATGGTTTGTGCATTCTTGACTACTTGCAATTGGTAGTCTTTGAACGACGGTTCGAGCGCTTCCTTGAAGGCCACGGCCTTCCCCGCAATAACATGCATCAACGGCCCGCCCTGATTACCGGGAAAGATTGATGAGTTGAGCTTCTTATCAAGATCAGGCTGACCCTTCGTCAAAATCAGCCCACCCCGTGGACCACGCAGGGTTTTGTGGGTCGTGGTGGTGACAACATGGGCATGGGGCAGCGGACTGGGATAGACGCCCGCAGCGATCAGACCGGCAACGTGCGCCATATCAACAAACAAATAGGCACCGACACTGTCGGCGATCTTGCGGAACCGCGCCCAGTCACAGATACCAGAATAAGCAGAGAAACCGGCAATGATCATTTTCGGCTGATGCTCGTCGGCAAGCGCCTGTACCTGGTCATAGTCAATTTCACCGGCATCGTTCAGGCCATACTGCACCGCGTGGTAAATTTTTCCGGAAAAGTTCGGGGTGGCACCATGAGTCAGGTGGCCACCATGGTCCAGGCTCAGCCCCAAAAAT
>Ga0209119_1004588_pt1 | contig 11263 bp, 8 predicted proteins | sample COG_03_FD_184747 | JGI IMG/M metagenome (GOLD analysis project Ga0209119, IMG submission 184747) | Pelagic Microbial community sample from North Sea - COGITO 998_met_03 (SPAdes) (version 2) | ecosystem: Environmental > Aquatic > Marine > Neritic zone/Coastal water | place: Helgoland, sampling... | reverse complement strand
AATATGAATCGTACCCTAAACCGACAATGGTGGTCAAGTAGTAAATCTACTAAGGTGATTGAGTAAACCCTACTTAAGGAACTCGACAAAATGCTTCTGTAACTTCGGGAGAAAGAAGGTCGAAGAAGTAAAACATCTTCGATGACACATAATTGCTTGGAACGACTGTTTACCAAAAAGTGCGACAAGAAGCTGATAACGGGAATGCCGAGACGGGGAAGGTAGCCAAGCTGGAAGGTTTGCCTTCCGGCCGGGTGGTGTAACCACCCAGCTATCTACACCCCGGAAACGGATAGTCGTAGACAACGGACTAACACAACGGGCAAAGTTGGGTAAGAAAAGACCCGGCTTTAAGCGCTCCCCGGATTAAATCCCGGGGCGAAGCCTCCCACAAATAGGGAGTGGTGCAAGGCAACAAACACCAAAAAGCTGGCAAAAAGTCACAACTATGATAGGTCAAGAAAATCATAGAAGCGGCGAGTGTAATGATTTCTATGGTGAATGAAAATGAATCTGTATACGTATCGTAACAACAGCCCCCCAAGTGCTTGACATCAGCAAGGGGATACTCTCACACAGGCCAACCACGCGATTTTGAAGGGTTGGCGTTGTCTCTGACAAGTGAGACGGTATAGCTGCAGGCACCTAAGGAAATATATAATAGTCCCGGTATCGGAACTTGGTAAACCCTCCCAGCTCCTAATTTATTAGGTAGCAAAGGCGTAAGCCTGAGCCTATGCTGGAGGGCAGAGGAATAAGAGAAAAAGCGAATGAACGCGAAAGCTAGGGCGCAACGATTGCCCTACCCTGTAATGGGGGTTATACACTTTGAGAGTTTCAACACTCGACATTAAGGAAACTGAAGGTAAGCCCACTTCTCTTAAATTTGTAGAACAACTAGAACAAATAACAAAGGCCGTCCGTAGGACGTAACGGAAGCCCCCAACTAGTTGCGGAATATCGTAATAATAATATGGCCGGAGTATACACCGATTCAGGTCGGGAATGATGATAAAAACGGACAACAGAAGCAGGATACTTTGAAGTGGATAAATTGGAATACTGAAGCGTTCATAAACTGAAATACAAAGTATTCCGGTAAATAAACATGCAGTATTGAAATACCGAAGCCGTTGCGGGCTCTGTAAACACCCACTTGGGCAAGACGCAGGGCTAACAGAAACGCACCGAATCAAACTCTGAGCAATAAGCGGAAAGTATTCATACAATAATGTGATACCTGTACATAAATTTTGTCACATAAAACACCACGCCAATGCTGCAAAAGAAACGGAAAGGTTCGATACCTCCCGTTACTTACATATTATTAACCTAAAAATTCCATGGATCAAAAGCGCGAGCTTTTACCATTGCCCATAAAACAGGCATATACTATTCAGCCAGAATAGCGAAGGCCACGACGGAATTATTCTACACTTGGAGCGGAGTGCGGTGAAAGTCGCACGCTCCGTTCTTCGGGGGGAAAGGAAGAAATGCCGGACCTACCCAACCCACAGGTCTGTGCAAAGGAGAATATCCCATGTATACAGACTGACCCTTGATCAGTGCTCGGCTATTATGAGTGGTGACCCTTCGGTTATCACTTGAAGTACCAGTAAACATCGGTTGTAACTATAACGATCCTAAGGTAGCGAAATTCCTAGGCGGGTAATTTCCGTCCTGCATGAATAGGGTAACGATTCCTCGGTTGTCTCGAGTAGGGACTCAGTGAAATTGAATTTGCCGTGAAGATGCGGTGTATATGTGCGTAGGCGAAAAGACCCCGTGCACCTTTACTACAGATTTAGATTGCCAACGTGACTACAGAATGCAGCATAGGTGGGAGCCAGTAATACCTACTCGCCAGAGTATTGTTGAGGCGTCCTTGAGATACCACCCTCTGTAGCATCGAAGCTCACTTATTTTTTACTAATGCTTCTACTATAAGACAGATAAAATTGTAAATTCTATCTTGGCATTAGAAAAGAACATCATTATAGATGTTTGAGGACCGTCTAAATTTGGTAGTTTGCCTGGGGCGGGAACCTCCTAAAGAGTAACGGAGGTATATAGGTTTCCTCAACTTCGTCATTTTGAAGTTTAGAGTATAATAGCAATAAAGGAAGCTGGACTGTAAGAGTGATAGCTCGAGCAGGATGGTATTTTAAATTACCATGTTTATAGTGATCAGGCATTACTTTATGGAAAGGATGTCGCTTAATAGATAAAAGGTACGCCGGGGATAACAGCGTAATCCCCCCTGAGAGTTCGTATTGAAGGGTGGGTTTGCGACCTTGAATTATATCGGGGCTACATAGTTGGGGGCTTGGCCCCCGACCGGATATCAAGATATCCAGTTGAAAGACTATGTGTATGCATTTGGCTATATGCTGGAACACCTTCAAAAGATTTATCTACTCCCTCTGAATAAAAATTTTATGGTGAAATTTTATTACTATTTAGGGCTCGTAACAATGATAAATACATGGAGACAATCAGCAGGAAACCAACGCTATATGGATACCGGAGGTATCCGTATATGTTAGTAGGATCCTCAGAGACTATACGCCGAACATCCTACTGGGATGATGAGATAGTCCGATCCATATGGAGACATATGGTGCAATACGATAGATTCCTGTCGATGAACATATTGCAGTTTAAATTGGGGTTACATCCCCCATTAGATAATAATAGATAATCCTTACAAAGATGAATTGTTAACTTATTGATTTATAGACGATGGATCAAAATATCCCCGTGGTGGTCTTATTTTAAATACACAAAATTTCGATTCTGAAAGTTAAATACCGAAGGTATTTATGGTATTTCCTTTAGTTCACACCGCGATCGTGCTTACCATCGGGCTTATATTTCTCTCGATAATAGCTCTAATTTTGTGAATCGAGTCAAAGATACACTTTTACCTGACTTTCATTATAAAATTTCAAAAGATTATCAACATTTATTATCTAAAGATGAGATTGAATAACCACCAATCTTCGTAAATTAAACAACACTCATGCGATGTCTGCTTAGCGCATCCTCCTGGTGAAGCAGCTGGGAAGGGTAGCACTGTTCGTGCTCTAAGGCGCTACGTGAGCTGGGTTCAGAACGTAGACATACTGCGTTGGAGAAGGGTAACCTTACTCCTAGTATTGGCTTATATCGGTGAAACCTGTGTCTACATTATCCTTATAACCAAACATAAGACACAGGCAATACCGAGGGAAGACACACAGAAAAAAAGTAACAACATAAAAGAAACAATGACAACCACCAATCTTCGTAAATTAAAACGATTACCTCCTGTAGAATTATCTTATATCGCAGGTTTTTTAGATGGAGATGGTTCTATCTATGCACAAATCGTTAAACGTTCTGATTATCGTCTTAAGTTTCAGATCCGTGTAAGTATTACATTCTATCAAAAGACAACACGACACTGATTTTTGATTCAACTTAAGAATCAATTACAATATGGAACTTTACGAAAAAATAAATCTAATGGTATGTCTGACTACACAATTGTTGGAGAAGATGCTGTCAAATCTTGTCTTGAAGCTTTGCGGCCTCACTTAAAAATAAAAAAACGACAAGCAACTTTACTTTTACAAATTATTGAACAATCTCAAAAAGAAGAAGAACCAAACGCGTTTTTAACGCGTTGTAAACTAGTAGACCAGGTGTCACGTTTAAATGACTCAAAAGCGTCAGAACAACGAAAAGTTACATCTGAAACAGTTCGGTCCTTATTTTTGAAGTTGGGTGATTTATCACCCGACCGGGTAGCAACATAGTTAGGTAGCGTAGCTGGAAGGCTTTGCCTTCCGGCCGGGTGGTGTAACCACCCAGCTACCTGACCGGATACCGAAGGTATCCAGTTGCCACCCAGTTGAATTTGCTGAGTGTCCCTGTAGAGACTCAATCAGATGCCTCGAGCATACGGTTGGATGGTAACTTAGATGAGTTATTATAAGACGCCAACTCCTAACAGATAATAGAAATATACGATTATCTGCGGATGAAGATATAGTCCGTGCCTTTTGTGAAAAAGGATTAAAAGAGCCTATAATAAAAAAATATTTAGGCTCTAACACGTGTGAAACAGTTTGGTTTCTACCTCGCACATACGAAAAAAAGATAAAAAATCTCGAGCTAGTATGAGAAGACCGTTCGGGGTGAATCTCTGGTTTGCAAATTGTTTCGTCTGAAGCATGGTTTGTAAGCTACATTCATCAAAGATAAGCGTTGAAAGCATATCAAACGCGAAGCTTCATTTTAGATTTCTTTTTTGAAACATTTTAGACAAAAAATGCGATTAGGCTGGAAACAGAGAAATGGTAACATTTGAAATTATCCTGTACTAATACTAGTGAATATAGAAATAAATAGAATGATTTGACTGATGAAGCATACCTGTGGATACGACCTAGTTGGGTAATAAAATTACCCGACCGGAATCGTGGCGCCCTTTGGTTTACATTATATAGTAATGTAAACTGCCCGAAGTATTCCAGTTGGGGGCGAACTCCCGACTTAGCTAAACGACGGGGCCGTCCGTAGGACGTACCGGTCAAATACCTTCGGTATTTAACTTTGCTGTTTGGCCAATTAACAAAGTTGGGGCCTTCCGTTACGTCCTACGGACGGCCTTCCCTTGGTCCTCCCTTGTGGAGGACTGTTGTTTAGCACTGCCCCCGACCGGAATACAAAGTATTCCAGCTAATTAGCTTCCCAAGGAATCCGATTAAGTATAATAGAATTGCCAAATTAGCACAATTGGCAGTGCGTCTGTTTTGTAAACAGAAGGTTTCCAGTTCAAATCTGGAATTTGGCTTCCCACTTTCTGAGTAAAAAACATATTTTTTACTTGGTTAAAATCTTCGATTTAACTGGGTGGTTTTACCACCCGGTCGGAGGCGGAGCCTCCAACTTACAAACAAAATTAATTGCTAGTCGGATATCTTCAATCGTGGCGCTGCCCGAAGTATTCCAGGCCGAAACACGAAGTGTTTTAGCCCACAACTGGATACCTTCGGTATCCGACAAAAAAATAATAAAAATAAGAATAAAAAATGGAAGCCTAGACATTTAAAAGAAGAGGACGTTAACAAATACGAAAAGCCATGTCAAGTAGTCTTGCTACGTAAATTGACGAAAGAGAGAAGATCAATACCATCTACGATCTATGGATTTCCTCAAGGGTAAACCCGGTTATTTAAACCTGCAAATAACTTATTTGCTTAACTAAGTGAACTGAAACATCTAAGTAACTTAAGGAAAAAACATCAACCGAGATTCCGTTAGTAATGGCGAGTGAACGCGGAGTAGGCGTCTTTTGATTTTATTACGTGACAGATGGTAAACTGATTGGAACACAGTGCCATAGAAGGTGAAAGCCCTGTATCTTAATCTAAACTTAATAAAAAAAAGAATAAGTAGGACGGAGCACGTGAAACTTTGTCTGAAGAAAGGGGGACTAGCCCTCTAAGCCTAAATACTATTAAATGATCGATAGCGTACAAGTACCGTGAGGGAAAGGTGAAAGAGACCCAAAAGCCTTATTGCCCATCAGTTCATTTGATGGATGTCATATAAGTTTGCTTAACGTGGAGTGAAATAGATCCTGAAATTTTTTATTTACAAGCAATGCTAGGTGATAGTTATCACTAGTGTGTACCTTTTGCATGATGGGTCAGCAAGTTTAAGATGAAAGCAAGCTTAAGAAAAGATATTTTCGGAGGCGCAGAGAAATCGAGGATGAAAAACTCCGACCATTCATTAGTTTTTATCTTAAGACTCGAAAGCACGTGATCGAGCCATGAACAAGTTGAAACTTTTGTAAAAAGAAGTGGAGGACTGCACCCGTAGGCGTAGCAATGCTTTGGGATGATTTGTGGCTAGGGATGAAAGGTTAATCAAACGTGCATATAGCTAGTTTTTTGCGAAATATATTTAAGTATAGCGTAAAAATTTGTAGATAGGGGGTAGAGCACTTGTTGTATGCGGGTGGCGAAAAGCTTTACTAAATATAAAAAAACTCCGAATACCTATCTATTTTTTTATAGTCAGAATACTGGGGATAAGCTTCGTATTCAAGAGGGAAACAGCCCTTATCCTCTAGCAAGGTCCCAAAAGAATATCTAAGTTAGAAAAGCGAGAAGAAACAGAAACATTATCGTAGTAAGCTTAGAAACAGCTATCTATTTAAGAACACGTAACAGTGCAGCATAATAAAAAAGTTTCTTCTTTCTGAAAATGTAACGGGAATTAAGATATTTACCGAACTAGGGAAATAAAAAAAATTAGGAGGTGTATGTAAAAAATGATATTAATCTCCGCTGTGGAAGACAGTCCAATCAGCCCCCCAAGGCTTGTGACACATGCCCGCCTTCCGATCGGTACGTCCTACGGATGTCCCAGTCAATACCTACGGTATTTAAGGTTCCCGACCGGAAGGCTACGCCTTCCAGTTAAATACCGTCGGTATCGTGGCGCCCTTCCCTTGGTCCTCGGCAGCGCCACGCTTGTGAAGGACTGGTTCGGGTAGTCACCTAACTGCCAAGGACCAAGCGTGGCGCTCTTCCCTTGGTCCTCGGCAGCGCCACGCTTGTGGAGAACTGGTTAAAATCTTCCCTCCTTTGGTTAAAATCTAACTGGTGTCCCCCTAGTGGGGCACTGATTTAACTGCCGAAGGGCGCCATGTTTGATGATAGCTTATTAAGCGTAAAATAACCTTAATGAAAACACGTAAATATAAAGACAATCAACAACGAAAAAAATTTGCACAAAATGAATCAAAAATATTTTTGATACAGTATTTCAAAAAAAAAGAAACAGAATCAACCGTGCAATCTTTTTCTAGTAACTCTGAAGTAATTCGGAACGGGAAAGGTACACATTCTAGCCAAGTATCTACGGCAGCTAAAACACTCCGGATACCGAAGGTATCCCAAAGCTGTTTAGCTAATTCAAACCCTAATTACAAAAAATGGTCTAGTTTTAAATATCCTAAAAACTTATCTGCTTTTTTTTTAGAACGCCCTTCGCTGAAATCAACATATCTATTACTAAATTTAAAGGATCACGTCAGTCAACTGGAAACCGAAGGTTTCCGGTCGGGTCGTCCACGGACGGCCCAACTGGATGCCAAAGGAACCCAACTTGCTAGTATGCATAATAGTGGGCTTATTCTAGAAGAGAACCAATCATTAGATTTGATAAAGGTTGCCATTAAAGACTTAGCTTTTAAAGTGTGCTACTCTAAAAAAGCTAAGCAGCAACAAAATAAGACACGTATCCGTGGACGATGTATTCAAAGTAACCGTCCTCGTTCAGTAAGTCGTCTTCTCCGTTTAAGCCGAATTCGTATTCGAACGTTAGCCCTTGAAGGAAAGATTACAGGATGCACACGATCTACATGGTAAAGAAATTGAAGTATCATATATATTTGTTCTGCTCGTGGGAGATATCCGACCCTTAAGCAGAACAATAATGTATGTGTCAAAGGCAGTGGCACCGGTCCTCCCTTGTGGAGGACTGGTTCGGGTAATCACCTAACTGCCGAAGGAAGCTTTCTGGGTAAAAAACATATTTTTTACTTGGTTAAAATCTTCGATTTAACTGGGTGGTTTTACCACCCGGTCGGAGGCGGAGCCTCCAACTTACAATCAAACACTTAGTGTTTAGGTGATCCTTTAGGGTCACTAAAAGGGGGTCATAGCTCAATTTGGTAGAGCGCTTGCTTTGCATGCAAGCGGTTACGTGTTCAAGTCACGTTGACTCCACTTGATTTTTAGACAGTCATATACTGTAGAATTTAGTCCTCCACAAGTGCGGCGCCCTTCGGCAGTTAGGTGATTACCCGAACCAGTCCTTCACAAGCGTGGCGCCCTTTGGTTAAAATTTTTGATTTAACTGCCGAGGACCAAGGGAAGGGCGGCGCGTTTGTAGAGGACTAATTAACTGGAATACTTCGGGCAGCGCCACGATTCCCGTCGGGGGCAAAACCCCCAACTTGCGGGTAGGGCGTGGGTTATTGCTTTCCAGTCAGCTATACTTTCTATCGTAGGTCGTAGCCAAGAGGTTAAGGCAGCTCGTTTTGATCGAGCCATTCGCAGGTTCAACTCCTGCCGACTTAGATCTTATTAAATAATTTTTAACTAATATAAATAAATATTATTTTATCTTTGGTTCTCAACTGGAATACGAAGTATTCCGGTCAGGTAGCTACGCTACCTAACTGAGCCGTCCGTAGGACGTACCGGTCAAATAGCGTAGCTAGGTAGCTTCGCTACCTGGCCGGATACCGAAGGTATCCAGCTATTTAACTGGGTGGTTTTACCACCCGGTCGGGAACCAAGGGTTCCCAACTGCTACCTAGCTTAAAAATATGAGTTTCAACTTATTAACAGTTTTTATTATCCTCGTGATTCTAAGTAGTCTTGGATTAATTGTGGCAACGATTAGTATCCCATCTATACGAGAATCATTAGTAGCGTCAACTAACTTACAAATTATTGACCAGCGATACCTCTCAGCTTTTTTAGGGACAATTGCAGAATTAATTAATCGATTTATCCTTCCTGTAATCCCTTTTGCCATTGTAACAGGCCTAGCCTTGTTAGTAGTGGGTCTTCCTTTTGCTCTCGATATTCAAATGGGTTCATCAGTCGTATTTATCTTAATTTGTGTAGTCAAATTTCTTGCAATTGCAGTTCCTTTATTAGTTGCTGTAGCTTATCTTACTTTACTTGAACGAAAAGTAATGGCATCAATACAACGACGAAAAGGACCTAATGTAGTAGGAGCTTATGGTTTACTACAACCTCTTGCAGATGGTTTAAAACTTTTTCTTAAAGAATCAATTGTACCTGCTAGTGCACATAAAGGTATTTTTATTCTTTCTCCTATTTTAACTTTCTTACTTGCCCTTAGCCTTTGAGCAGCAGTTCCTTTTGGAGAGGGTATGGTTTATGCAGATATTAACATTGGAGTTCTCTACCTTTTTGCTGTTAGCTCTTTAGGAGTTTATGGTGTCATTTGTTCTGGATGATCAAGTAACACTAAATATTCATTTATTGGAGCTCTACGATCGGCTGCACAAATGATTTCGTATGAAATTGGAATGGGATTCATCTTATTACTTATTTTCTTACTAGTAGGGAGTTTAAACCTTACGGATATTGTTTTAGCACAAAAAGATGTATGGTTCTGTGTTCCACTTTTACCGGCTACCATGATTTGATTTGTTTGTATTCTTGCTGAAACAAACCGAGCACCTTTTGATCTTCCCGAAGCAGAAGCAGAATTAGTAGCAGGTTACTTTACAGAATACAGTGCAATGGGATTCGCACTTTTCTTCCTAGGAGAGTATTCAAATATGATTATGATGAGTGCTTTAACAGCTATTTGTTTCTTTGGAGGGTGATATTCACTTTTGCCCTTTGGGCTGGGTATTTTACCAGGTCCTGTATGACTTGGAATTAAGGTAACACTTGTTCTCTTTGGATTTATTTGAGTTCGGGCAGCTTTCCCACGATACCGGTTTGATCAGCTTATAGCATTAGGTTGGAAGACTTTCCTACCTTTCTTATTAGGGTATTACATGTTTGTCGCAGGAATGTTATATTCTTTTGACTGACTGCCTAACTAAGTATTTTCATTATAGCTAGAAATCAAAGATTTTAACCAGTCCTCCCGCCGCGCCCTTTGGTTTAAATACCAAAGGTATTTAACTGCGCAAGCGTGGCGCCCTTCCCTTGGTCCTCGGCAGCACCACGCTTGTGGAGGACTGGTTAGGGTAGTCAGTCATCCAACTACGTGGGTGACTAGAGTGCACTTATTTACTAATAAAATGTTATATTTTAATTATAATTTGTAGGGCGTAGCTAAAACACTTCGTGTTTTGGCCAAACAACAAAGTTGTTTAGCTGTTCGATTGTACCGGTACTGGAATCAATCAATACTCAATTCGAGAAACAATTGGTAAAATAACTAAGAAGAATGCGAAATAAAGAACTCCCGCAATTTGTGCCATAATAACATAAGGATCTTCTACTGGAGCACCTCCTAATCATGTTAGAATTAATCAATCAACTGCAAACATTCAAACAAGCACTCGGTAAAGTGGTCGGAAAGCGGAACTTTGTACAGTAGACGCAGTAATGAATGGTAATAGAATTAATACTAAAATAGAAGCAAAAAGAGCAAGAACTCCTAGAAGTTTGTTTGGAATAGCTCGTAGAATTGCATAAGCAAATAAGAAGTATCACTCAGGTACAATATGTGCTGGAGTAACCATAGGGTCAGCTTCAATGTAATTATCAGGGTGACCAAGATAGTTTGGTGCAAAATAAATTCAGAAAGAGAAGAATATTACAAACACAACCGCACCAAATAAATCCTTTACTGTAAAGTAAGGGTGGAATGGAATCTTATCTGTGTTTGAAATTGTCCCTAGTGGGTTACTTGATCCCGCTTGGTGTAATGCTGTTAAGTGAAGTGCCGTTAAAGCCGCAATTACAAAAGGTAAAAGATAATGTAAACTGAAGAATCGGTTTAGTGTAGCATTATCTACTGAGAAACCTCCTCACATTCACTCTACAATATAAGGCCCTACGACAGGGAAAGCAGAGAAAAGGTTTGTAATTACCGTAGCTCCTCAGAAACTCATTTGTCCTCAAGGAAGAACATACCCAAGGAAAGCTGTTGCCATCATAGCAAGGAAAATCGCAACTCCTAGTACTCAAATAAGAACTCGAGGCGATCGGTACGATCCGTAGTAAAGTCCACGGAAAATGTGAGCATAAACAACAATAAAGAACATTGAAGCTCCATTTGCGTGTGTGTATCGAAGAAGTCATCCATAAGGGACATCTCGCATGATGTGCTCAACTGAAGCAAATGCATAGTCTACGTGAGCTGCATAATGCATTGCAAGAAAAATTCCTGTAATTAATTGAACAACTAAACAAATTGCCGCTAGACTACCAAAGTTTCAAAGGTATGAAATATTTGAAGGTGTAGGGTAAGCAATTGCATGATTTTCAAGAATATTCAGGAGTGGTCGTTTTAGAATACGTTTCATGTTTTATGCTAATACCAGCAAATATATTATTTGCAAGCATCTATGCTACCACATGAAATAATATCGTGTTCCTTCCTTCGGCAGTCAATACCATAGGTATTTAAGGTTCCCGAACAACAAAGTTGGATAATAAATTATCCGACCAAAATACAAAGTATTTTAGTTAAATAC
>Ga0209119_1004585_pt1 | contig 11270 bp, 11 predicted proteins | sample COG_03_FD_184747 | JGI IMG/M metagenome (GOLD analysis project Ga0209119, IMG submission 184747) | Pelagic Microbial community sample from North Sea - COGITO 998_met_03 (SPAdes) (version 2) | ecosystem: Environmental > Aquatic > Marine > Neritic zone/Coastal water | place: Helgoland, sampling... | reverse complement strand
ATCTGCTATATATAAGATAGTCTGAGGTGGCGGATCTTCAAAAAAGACCTTTACCGCTTCTTTTTCGTCTAAGCTTTTAGGGTTAAACGAGTAGGTGCCGGGTGTATCTACTAGCTTGATTTGTGTAGAGCCAACCTTGTACGTTCCTTCTTTATTTTCTATGGTTGTGCCTGGCACATTGGTTATCTTCTGTTTTAGCCCCGTAAGTTGGTTAAACAGTGAAGATTTCCCGCAATTAGGATTACCTGCTAATACTATTTTTCTTGTAATGCTCAAGATGGATTAAAGAGAGGATCTAAAGGTTTTACTAGGATGCTATCTGCCTCATTGCGTCTCATGCTGAGTGTGTATTCTTCCAGCTCATAGGCTATCGGATCTCCAAACGGAGCTTTGAGTATTGGTTTAATTAGCACCCCGGCAACACAGCCCATTTCTTGTAGCTTTTCCTTGAACGGAGACTCCCCTACAGAAGCTATTCGTGCTATTTGTCCTATGGCTAATTGGGTAAGTTTCACTTGCTTACCGCAAAGATGTATTTTTATTTGGATTAATTAAAGATAGCGAATCTTATAGCACATTTCTTAGCACAGTAAAAGCTAGAATTACCGCCAAAATTACTAAAATGGCTTTTGTGCTATAAAAGGTCTTTCGTACTACCAACTTTCGCGGTGTCCAAACTGTAGTGCGATCAAACAATAGACCAATCACAATGTATGGCAAAAAGAAAACCACCAAAGCATTAGATTGAATAGCAGCTCCAATATCAAAATTGAGCAAGTGATGCACCGCACGCTGAGATCCGCACCCTGAGCATTGCAAACCAGTAAATTTAAAGATAGGGCACTTAGGAAAAATAGCACTCTCACTCGGATTTATAAGTCCGTAGAGTACTACCAATGCTAGTAGACCAAATATAAGAAATATTCTTTTGGTAGACGGCAATATTACATAGCTGAAGCCGCTAGACCTAAAGCCATCATAATAGCATAAAGTACCATAACTCCAATACCAATAAAGAAGCTCACTTTAGTCCATTTGCCAGCTTCATCTGAAGCTCTTTTAGCTCCGGCTATATCTCCGGCATAAAACTTAGATTCTACTTTACTTGCGTTCACTATACCTGCTATTCCAAAAGGAAGGCAGCAAAATAATGTAACTAAAATAGACTCTACCATCCAAGATTTAGGTGGTACAGAAGGAGTAGATTGAGTTGATTCGATTGTTTCTTGATTTTCCATTTCGGTTAATTATGAAACAAGTATAACGATAAAATTTAAAACCGGTCTAAGTTGAGGTATTCTAAGACTTCATCTAGTAAAACTATAATGCCGAACTACCACCCCAATAGTTCTTGAACCTTTCCCTTTAATCTACTTTTTGCCATAAAGTTGATTTCTAAATCTGCATTGAACGGAATAGGAGTATCTAGACTGCCTACTCGCATAACAGGTGCATCTAGACTAGTAAAGCAATGCTCACCTATCCATGCAGCTATCTCTCCTCCAATGCCACCCTCTAGTGTGTCCTCGTGCACTATTAGCACTTTCCCAGATGTGGCTACAGCGTGTCTTACTGCCTCTTTGTCCCACGGCAGTAGTGTTCTAAGGTCGAGTATGGTTGCATCTATTTCTAGTTCAGCAACTACTTCTTGGCACCATTGCACGGCTAGTCCGTATGTTATGAGGGTAATTTCTTCTCCTTCTTGTACCCACCTAGCTTTGCCTATTTCTGTAGTAAATTCTTCTGTATAAACTTCTTCTCGTAAACTTCTGTATAATCCCTTGTGCTCAAAGTACAATACTGGATTGGGATCTTCGAAGGCAGCAAGTAGCAACCCTTTGGCATCTGACGGAGTACTCGGATACACAATTTTAAGCCCGGGTAAATGGAAAAACCATGCCTCATTACTTTGACTGTGAAACGGCCCAGCTGCTGAGCCACCACCTGTAGGCATACGGACCACTACATCGCTATTCTGACCCCAGCGGTAGTATGTTTTGGCAAGATTATTCGCTATCTGATTAAACCCACAGCTCACAAAATCTGCAAACTGCATTTCTACCATCGTTTTTTTACCTCCCATAGATAGTCCCAAAGCAGCTCCCAGTGGTGCCGCTTCACAAATAGGCGTGTTACGTACTCGGTCATGGCCAAACTCTGCTACGAAACCATCTGTGATTTTAAATACTCCTCCATAATCTCCTATGTCTTGCCCCATGAGCACTAGATTATCGTATTTCCGCATGGCCGTTTTTAGTCCATCATGTATGGCATCTATAAAACGTATTTCCGATTTTTCACCTTGCTGTGCAACTACTTGCGGCGTGTACGGCTTACAAACGTCACTCATTTCTGTAGTAGTATCTACAGGTATAGACTCATGCGTTTTGAGTATCTCTACAGCTTCATTTATTTCATCCGTTATTTCATCTTTTATAGCCACTATCTCTTGGCCAGAGATATGCTTGTTTAGAATCAGATATTTTTCAAAGTTATTAATTGGATCTTTTTTAGACCACTCGTCCATCAATTCCTGCGGCACATATTTAGTGCCACTCGCTTCTTCGTGCCCTCGCATTCTAAAGGTCTTACATTCCAATAAAAAAGGTCTTGGATTTTTTCTTAAATCCTTTGCAATAGCAGATACTTCTGAGAATACTTCTAAAATATTATTCCCGTCTATGGTCTTACTGTCTATACCGTAGCCTATCCCTTTATCTGCTATATTAACACAGCGAAACTGGTCACTGCTCGGTGTACTTAGACCGTACCCATTATTCTCTACCAAAAATATCACAGGCAAATCCCAAACTGCTGCTAGATTTACAGACTCATGAAATTCACCTTCACTTGTACCTCCATCTCCACTAAAAGCAAGTGTCACCTTTCCTTTCCCATCTAACTTATTGGCTAGTGCCACACCGTCTGCCACACTTAGCATAGCTCCTAGATGCGAAATCATACCTGCTATATGATACTCACTAGTGCCAAAGTGGAACGATCGATCTCTTCCGTTGGTAAAACCTTCCTTATTGCCCTGCCATTGATGGAGTAATTTCTTGAGCGGAATACCTCTGCTAGTAAACACGCCTAAATTGCGATGCAACGGCATTATATATTCATCTGTATCTAAAGCCAACGTAGCACCTACGGCTATCGCTTCTTGTCCGATACCACTAAACCACTTGCTAACCTGACCTTGCCTAAGTAGTTTTAGCATTTTTTCTTCTATCATCCGTGGTTTCACTAAAGCTGCATATAGCGTCTTTAGTTTTGCAGAATCATAGGTGTTAAATTGATCGAAGTTCATATCGTTATCACGAATTAAATACATTAATTGGTAGCTACGGAGTAAAACCAACCCTATTTTTGTACCGTGCTTCTATTGCTAGATAATTATGACTCATTCACCTATAATCTGTACGATTATATCTGCCGCTGCGGTGCAGCCGTAGAAGTAGTGAGAAATGATGTAATAGACGTAGCTTCAATCGGCAAAAAGTACTCAGGAATAATACTATCTCCTGGTCCAGGCCAACCAAAAGAAGCCGGTAAAATGATGGAAGTCATCCAACAATATCAAAACGACTTACCCATTTTCGGTGTGTGTCTTGGGATGCAGGCACTAGGCCAGCATTTCGGTGCGACACTAGAAAGAGCTAGCTTTCCTATGCACGGCAAAGTGAGTACGCTTACTTTTGAGGAGAAGCATCCTATGTTTCAGCAAGTGAATAAACCTTTGGAGGTATGCAGATATCATTCCTTGATACTTACTAACCTAGAGCATACAGCACTAAAAATACTAGCACAGACCCATAAAGATGAGCCTATGGCTCTAGCTCACCATACATTGCCCATATGGGCAGTACAGTTTCACCCTGAGGCTATTTTGACACCACAAGGACTAAAACTTATAAATAATTGGCTAACTTGCTTTGGTTTAAAGGATACTAAACCCGTTGCGGTTTAAGTTGTTATAATTGCATATACAAAACCACTTGATAGTAGCAGAGCACATATCACCCATTTTACCAATAGATACAAAAGCCTCTAGGCAAAAATGTATCACCACTATGATGGATAATCTCTGTTTTGAATTACCTGTAATGCGAGACGGACAGCTATATGGCACAGTAGAGCTAGACGAGTGTATTCACAGTGAAGATGAAACTATCGAATCTTTAATCGAGCCTGGATATGCTAGTGTGCATTCTAGTTCTAATCTATTTGATGTACTCAGAATATTTAGCGAGTCCAAAGCCAATATTTGTTGTGTACTAGGTAAGAACCTGGAATGGATAGGAATAATAACTAAAACCAATGTTTTAGAGGCACTGGCACAATCACTTACTGTAGGGCAAGTAGGAGCTGTACTAGTATTAGAAATGGCGGCCCACCAATACTCTACTAGCGAAATATCTAGAATAATAGAGAGCGAAGGGTCACAAATATTGGGAATATGGCTTACTAATAAAGAAGGAAGCGGAAGAATACAGGTGAGTATAAAACTCAATACTCAAAATGCTGAACGCATAATCAAAAGTCTACAGCGTTTCAGCTATGAAGTAATAGCTATTTTTGGGGATGAAGATTACAGAGATAATGTGGAGAGTCGCTTCGAATCATTAATGAAATACATTGACATCTAAGCATTTATATGTTTTTCTTCTTGTACTTGTAGGGCTATCAGCTACGGCTCAAGATATCTTTGTTTCTAAGATCACAATAACAGGAAACACTAAAACTAAAGAACACGTAATACGCCGAGAGATTCTGATACAAGAGGACTCTACCTATACCAGCACAAGGTTGAAAGACCTCATAGCTCAATCTGAAAATAGGGTGCTGAACCTTAATTTATTTAACACCGTAAATATTACCAGAGACACGATAAGTGACAGGGATTTTGTAACGCTAGAAATAGCAGTTGTAGAAAAATGGTATATCTGGCCTATTCCTTTCGTCGAATTTAGCGATAGAAATTTTAATGTTTGGGGAGGATTAGACTTTGATCCTGCAAGGACCAACTATGGTTTATACGTATTCAATTATAATCTTTTTGGTAGAAACCATACACTCAAAACCAAGATGAAAACGGGCTACCATACTAAGCTAGGAGTAGAGTACCGCATTCCTTTTTTATCATCAAAAACACAATGGGGGCTGAATACACTCATAGAATATGCCGCTCAAAACGAAGTATGGTATCAGACCAGAAATGACAGTCTACAGTTTTTTACGAATGGAAAGAATAACTTGATAAAAACCCTAAAATCAAAGGTAGAATTCAGCAAGAGAATCAACCCGTTCTCTCGCATCTACATAGGAGCTTCATACGAAAATGGACAGCTAGACACTTCTGTTCCCACTAGCGACTATTTTAGTAACAGCACAGGATACCAAAACACATTTGGGATAAGCTTAGGTCAGGCATATGATACCCGAGACAATATTTTTTACCCCATAGCAGGGAAATTTTTATCTCTAAGAGCTACAGCAGAAGGATGGAAAAATATAGACTGGACACCCAATCTAGAAATAAGTACCAAGATCCAATATTTTAAGAAACTCAGACCTAAAATATCTACGGCACTCGCTGTATTTGGCACCCTAAAAAGCAATCCTACTCCACCCTACTCCAGGCGACAAGTGCTAGGGTATAATCAGATAGTACGTGGATTTGAGTACTACGTCATAGATGGTACATGGGGCTATACTGGCAATGCAGCTATACGATACCAACTGGTGCATAAACCCAAACTGAAAATAAATCTGGTTCCATTTGAAAACTACAAGGTGCTCCCGCTCAATATATATGCAGAAGCCTACGTAGATGTGGGTCAAGCTGGGTATAAAACGAATGACCCATCAAATCAACTAAATGGGGAGTTTTTATATGCCGGGGGCTTAGGTCTAAATGTACTATTGTATAACGACAGACTACTCCGATTAGAATATAGTTTGAACAGTTTACAAGAAGGTGGTTTCTTTGTACACTTTAAAAAAGCGATTTAACATGAAAGTAGCACTGTACGGTAGACATATAGAGACTAAAGGATTCAAAGCTTTTTACAAGAAATTTACTCAATTATTAGGCGACCATGGCATTGCCTATGAAGTAGGTTCGAGCTATGGCAAGTTTATACAAGACACTTATGGGTTTGAGTGTAAATCATATGCTGATACTCAGCTTACAACAGGCGAGTTTGACTGTCTCATAAGCCTAGGTGGAGATGGTACGGCACTGGATACGCTATCCTTAGTACGTGACTCTGGACTACCAGTGATGGGAGTCAATTTAGGTAGGCTTGGATTTTTGGCCAATATAAAAATGGACGAAATAGAAGACGCCATTATTGCTTTAAAAAACGGAGAAACAATTACCGAAAAACGAGCATTACTACAAGTAGAATGTGATATCGCAGAGATAAATGAGTTTCCCTATGCACTCAATGATTTCGTAGTGCAAAAACGAGATACCTCTGCTATGATTACCGTAAAGGCTAGTCTCAACGGACATTTTATGAATAATTACTGGGCAGATGGTCTTATAGTAGCCACCCCTACAGGCTCTTCGGGCTACTCACTTAGTTGTGGCGGACCACTTATTTTCCCAGGTAGTAAATCATTTGTTATCACACCTATAGCTGCACATAATCTCACGGTAAGACCAGCGGTAATTCCTGACAGAACAATACTTGAAATAGAAACAAGTGGACGAGCAGATACCGTACTTATTACCCTAGATTCTCGCTCATTTATAGTGCCCAGCAATACAAAACTCACTCTTCGCAGAGCCGATTTTAATTTTATTATGCTACAGCTAGAAAACACTACCTATATGGATACCATACGCAACAAGCTACTGTGGGGAGCTGACAAGAGAGACGAAGTGTAAACCTACTCCCTATTCTTACTATCAAGCCAAATAGTAACGGGTCCGTCATTAACCAAAGCTACTTTCATATTAGCACCAAATACTCCAGTTTTTGTAGTTACGGTACTAGCACATTCATTCACAAATTTTTTATATAATGGGATAGCTAAATCAGGATGAGCTGCTTTAATAAAAGAGGGTCTATTTCCTTTTTTGGTGCCCGCATGTAGCGTAAACTGACTTACCACAAGCACTTCACCTTGTATGTCGAGGATACTATTATTCATCCTTTCATCTTGATCTTCGAAGATTCTCATCAGCGTAATTTTCTTGACCATCCACTCTATATCTTCCTGTGTATCCGCACTTTCTATTCCTACTAAAATGAGCAGTCCTTTCGAAATCTGGGAGTATACACTCTGATCTATTGTCACACTTGCTTCTGTCACTCGCTGTATCAATGCTCTCATACTACAAGTTTAATGCGTTGATTATCAATAATGCCAACGTCAGGCACATGTTATCAACTTCGCACTATCTTTGCCAAGTGAGATTCGTACTACCCTTTATTTTTTGCACTCTAATTTTTTCCGTATTTGCCCAGCGACAGCAAGGTATGATTACTGATAATTATAGTGGAAATATTGGCATTCAGTATAATCCAGCAAATCTTGCAGATAGCAGATTCCGGTTCAATATGAATGTCATAGGATTCAATGCTCATCTACAGAACAATTATATACAAGTAGAACCTCCACACAGCATTTATAAGTTTTTGAATTGGAAACGGGATAGCACTTTTGGCACCCAAAATTTCGATTACCCTTATGTAGAAGATTATACCAAAGAGCGGCTCAATGGCAAAGACAAGTTCATATATACTAACGCGTCTGTAAATGTGCTTAGCATGCAATTTGCTCTAAAAAACCAAGCAGGTTTATCTTTTGCCATCACCACAAAAGCCTATGGAAAAGTGAGTAATATGCCAGAAAACAGTATTAAAACATTTTTGCAAGATCTAGACTCTGTAGGGTATGCAAAAGAAAACCAACGACGCCTACTAGGAGAAACCATAGACATGAGTAATACTGGAGCTGCTGCACTTGCTTACCAACAATTTAGTTTTAAATATGCTGTGGTGGCCAAGGACAAAGGTCAAGATTTTTTTAAAATCGGTTTTGGTGTAGACTATAATATCGGACTATACGGTGGCTACTTCAAGGCCAATGACGTGAGCTATACACTCACCGGTATAGATACTCTTTCTGTAACCGCTGCAGATATGGAACTAGCCTATATAGACCCTAGCTACCAGGCTAGTCCAGACAGAAGATTAAATGATTTCTTTGGCAAAAGTAGACTTGGACGCGGTGTTGGTATAAATGGAGGATTCGTATACGAGCACAGAACAGACAATAAGGCCTATAAGTATCGCATGAACCGCAGGAGACAAGTGGATCAGTCTGCTAATAAGTACGACTGGAAAGTAGGTGCAAGTATTATAGATTTAGGTTTTGTAAACTTTAACAATGGTGCTGCCGCAAGAAAACTGACCGTTAGTAGCCCGACAAGTCCAAAGAATTGGAACAACTTTGACTCTGCAGACACGTGGAAAAACATAGACGACGTAGATACTTTCATAAACACATTCTTTTCTAGTGTAGAGCAAGATTCTTCTTTTAGAATGTACACTCCTGCTACATTAAACCTTTCTGCTGACTACAAAATAAGGGATAATATATACCTAGCAGCTAACTATACTCAGAGCCTGATGCGTAATAAAGGTAAAAGCGTAAAAACACCTAATGTCCTAAGCATAGCCCCCCGCTACGAAAGCAGGTGGCTTACTGTTGCCCTCCCTGTGTCTATAAGCAGATATTACAACATTGTAAACCTAGGAGCCTATGTGCGAGGCGGTATTTTCTACGTGGGATCAGATAATCTTGGCGGCTTTCTGACAGGCAAAAAAACCAATGGTGCCAATATATACGCAGGATTTAACTGGCCTATTCATTATAAAAAACTTGCTGACTCAGATGGAGATGGCGTATCAGATGATGAAGACCAGTGCCCAGATATGGCAGGACCTATTAAAACTGATGGCTGCCCAGATGCAGATGAAGATGGTATAGCCGACGATGAAGATAAATGCCCGAATGAACCAGGCAAAAAACGATTCGAAGGATGTCCAGATGTGGATGAAGACGGCCTAGTAGGAGAAGACGATGAATGCCCAGGAGTATACGGAGGCAAAAGCACCAATGGCTGTCCCGACAGAGACGGAGACGGCATACACGACGCAATAGACCTATGCCCAGACATAGCAGGTGAGCCAAAGTATAAAGGATGTATAGACGCCCCAGATGAAATCTCAGACAATACACCAATTACTCCTGTTCCAGACATTATACAAGCAGATAGCATAATAACATCTAAAACTAAGGAGAGTAAGTTTGATAATTGGGATTTTGCGACGTATGAGTACTGGCCAGTTCTAGGAGCATATAACGACATAAGGTGGGCCGAAGAGCTACAATCTAGGCTAACAACTAATATTGGGATAACTACAACTATAAAGTCTATACCCGGGGTAAGTAAATATTATGTGACCCTCGGCCAGGCAAACTCCGTAAGCGAAGCTAAGGAGATACAAAAGATACTGGATATACCCAGAGTTAACCAAGAATTGAACGGTAGTTTGTGGTGGAAGAAGATTAATATATAAAATGCTTTGTATAGTTGAAACTCAAATTATATTTGCAGCCCTTTTAGCAGGGAGCTTAGCTCAGTTGGTTTAGAGCATCTGCCTTACAAGCAGAGGGTCGTTGGTTCGAATCCAACAGTTCCCACTTTGACAATCAGTCACTTACAAAGTCTCACTTCGGTGGGACTTTTTTATTTTGCACGCTATTTGCACAAAAATGAGTTTATACTGTCGCTTAGTACTAGTTTATCACTTGCCAGAATAGTAAACATATTTACAAATTAAATATCATTCATCCTTATTCCATTCTTACATTATTTTGTACAGTTTGTGCCTAGTAACGCACAAGCAGCATTACTCACGAAGACAATGAGTCAAAAGAGCTAGATGAACGATACAGTGACCCCCTACTTGCCAACGTATATAAAAGTCACTTAATAGTAGAACATCTTAGAATCCACACAAAAAGAGATGGTGGAGATAGCTTATTAAACAGCATATATATATAATTGTCACGTTTTATCGTCGAAAGAGATAATAGAAGTAAATAATTATTAAAAAAAACAATTACAATGAAAAAATCAGTTTTTAGTAAATTTAAAATCTTATGCTTAGGGAGTGTGATGATCTTATCATCATGCAAAAAAGAAAATATTGATAAAACTATTACAGTTTTCCCAGATCAAACTGCTTCAGTTAAACTAATAGGAAAATGGGAAGCGTATAAGTTAGAAAAGCATGAATTACAGCTTGACAGCATTGTAGGTAATCCACCCAAAGCCTTCTCTTCTATGGTATGGTTTGATCAAACAAGTTCACGTGTAAACGAAGGTACAATGGAATTTAATGATGATTATACCTTTCAGAATTTCTATGCAGAGGTTCTGGTTTACTCGGGTACTTGGAATCAGGTAAATGATAGTACATTTACCATGAATTTTGATCCTAACGGGACTGGAGAGTGGTCAGATATTACCACAGATTATATAGTAACGAAACACTGTGATAATACGATCTCTGTGGATTATCTCGTGGCACCGCCAGCCGGCAACCATGAACATCAAGATGCTGATTGGCAGATTGTTACCTATTTTAGAACTCCTGGAACCGTTGAATGTGATGATTTAATTGATTATTACGTTGAGTAACGATCAAGAAGATGATTTAATTAGCAGGTTATTTTTAGTTGGGAAACGACCCCTGTTAATGGATATAATAGGTTGACTCTTGTTGATAAACATGATAGGTAAATTATAGCTCCATAATTAATAATAATGTAATTGAGATTTGTTGCAAAACAATGATAATAAGCGAAGAGTGTATAAAAGGTTGTTTGAGAGGAGATAGTTCCTCTCAAAAGCACCTGTATGAGCTATTTCTTCCGTACCTAAATGCTTTGTGTGGTAGGTATTTAAATAATACTTCAATACGGCAAGATGTGTTGCAAGAATCGTTTATAGTCATTTTTAATAAAATAGAACAATTCGATCCCCAAAAAGGAGCCTTTAAATCTTGGGCAAGTAGGATTGTTATAAATAATTGTTTAAAACAGAATAAGAGCGAAATGAGGTTTACCTATTGTGCTCCCCATCAAACATACCCCTAATTTCCAACTACAGCAATAACTAATCTATCAAAGAGCCTGTCTTTGAAGTATCTACGGTTTAGTTTATAGCAAAATTCATCCAG
>Ga0209119_1004583_pt1 | contig 11273 bp, 8 predicted proteins | sample COG_03_FD_184747 | JGI IMG/M metagenome (GOLD analysis project Ga0209119, IMG submission 184747) | Pelagic Microbial community sample from North Sea - COGITO 998_met_03 (SPAdes) (version 2) | ecosystem: Environmental > Aquatic > Marine > Neritic zone/Coastal water | place: Helgoland, sampling... | reverse complement strand
GTCGACGAGGCCCATTGTGTATCGCATTGGGGCCATGATTTTAGGCAAGACTACCGTCATTTGGGCCGTTTACGTGAGATTTTTCCGTATATTCCAATTATGGCATTAACCGCAACCGCTGATATTGCGACACGCCAAGATATTCAAGAACAACTTAATTTGCATGAACCGCATGTCCACTTAGCGAGTTTTGACCGTCCTAATATACGCTATACGGTGATCCCTAAATTTAAACCTATCGACCAAATTATTCGCTTTATTCATGCGCATGAAGGCAATGGCATCATTTATTGTTCTTCGCGCAACAAAGTGGATGAAGTGCGAAATAAGCTGTATGCCAAAGGATTTAAATGCGGAGCATACCATGCTGGATTATCGCAAGCAGAACGTGCTCAAGCGCAGCGTGATTTCCAAAATGATAACTTGGATATTATGGTCGCTACTGTGGCATTTGGGATGGGTATTAATAAATCCAACGTACGTTATGTGATACATCATGATTTACCGCGCAGTATCGAAGCCTATTACCAAGAGACAGGACGAGCAGGGCGAGATGGTCTAGCGTCAGAGGCATTATTGTTATTTGATGAAAAAGATGCAGCACGTATCAAGCAGTGGATTGAAACATCAGAAAGTCATCGTATCGAAGTTGAACTAGAAAAATTTGAAGCGATGGAGCGCTTTGGTGATGCACAAACGTGTCGTCGTCAGGTGTTGCTCAATTATTTTTCTGAACTGAGCCAAACGCAATGCGGTAACTGTGATGTATGTTTAGACCCGCCACAACATTTTGATGGGCTGATGTACGCACAAAAAGTCTTGTCTTGTATTTATCGGATGCGTCAAATCGGCACAACCAATCAAGTCGTGGATGTGCTCAAAGGACGCCGGCCACAACGTATTATCGAGCAAGGTCATGACAAGCTTTCGACGTTTGGTATAGGTAAGAGTCAGGCGGATGAGTATTGGGTGAATATCATCAATCAGCTGATCCACAAAGGCTATTTATTCATTGATATCACTAATTATGCGGTCTTGCGTTTAACCGACGCAGCGAAAGGAATTTTACGTGGTGACGTGCCCTTGACATTAGCGGTACCGCGTTTGAGTACCAGTACGAAGAAAGCGGCTAACACGCCGCAAGTTAGCTACGACAAAGAGCTGTTTGCGAAACTTAAAAACTTACGTAAACGTTTAGCTGATGAAATTGGGAAACCTCCATATGTTATTTTCTCTGATGCGAGTTTGGTAGATATGGCACAGAATTTACCGATGGAACCGAGTGATTTTCTGTTTGTCTCAGGAGTCGGACAAGTCAAGTTGGAGCGCTATGGTGACCAGTTTATCAACGTGATCACCCAGCATGTCATGTCACAATAACGTTATTTATGCGGCATTTTTTGGACCAAAATTATATTCACCACCCGCTTGTAATGCTTGCTGATAAGCGGGTCTTTGGTGCATTCGGTTAACGTAGCCAACGATATGTGATGGCATGCTCTTGGGAGCACTTGCCACCATCGCTTCTAGTGGAAATAACATCATAAAATCAGCGGTTGTCAGTTTATCGCCAACAAAAAAGTCTGAGCCTTGTGCTACCTGTTGTGCTAAATGTTTTTCTACATGCGCAATATTTTGTTCATTATTGGGGGCATAATAAGCATTCAAAATTGCATCTATCACTTTATCCGCGATGGCTTTGATCAAAAAGGGTTTCTTTTTAGTCTTCGCTTTGCCCAGTACCAAGTTTGCAATTAATGGTGGCATCATAGTGCCTTCAGCAAAATGTAACCAATACAAGTACTGGGAATAGAAAGGGTCATTGGGTGCGATCGTCAGTTGCCTAGCAGGATGAGTTTGGGCAAAATACTCAACTATTGCGCCTGACTCTCCTAATGTTGTGTGTACATCATCATCCAATGTCACTACCGGTGAACGACCTAAGTCAAAAATAGCTTTGAGTGAATCAGGTGCTAAACCCGTTTTAGGATCACGAAAATGTGGCTGAATATCGTAATCTAAACCGATCTCTGCAAATAACCATAAGATACGCTGCGAGCGTGAGTGATTTAAATGATGTAAAGTAGGCATGTTGGTTCCTTTTATAAGTGATCATTAATACTATTAACATGGCCAAAAGGTTTAAACATTTATTGCTGTTGTGTCGTATAAGCAACGTAACTCTATAAAAGCATAGAGAATTATAACCATATTATTTTTAAGGAAAAATCATGAGCCAACCGAGGTTGTTACACACCTATGCTGATGAATTATCAGATTTGGTCACGCCGATTAAGCCTACGCCGGTATATCAACCTCAGTTACAAGTGATTAATCACGATCTGTGGGATGCGCTCGGCTTACCTAAAGCATGGCATGATAATGATGCGTTCATGGGATTATTATTTGATCGAGATTCAAGCTTCACTCAACATAGTGTCGCGCAAAAATACGGCGGTCATCAATTTGGTCAATGGAACCCGCAACTCGGTGATGGACGAGGTGTGTTATTAACCGAAGTCGAAGCGCTCGATGGTTCACGGCATGATCTTCATTTAAAAGGGGCTGGTCCCACGCCTTATTCTCGCCATGCTGATGGGCGTGCGGTACTACGTTCAACTATCCGTGAATATCTAGCGAGTGAGGCACTGCATCATTTAAATATTCCTACGTCACGGGCGTTGTGTTTAATCAGTTCAAATGAGCCGGTATATCGAGAAACACTCGAAAAAGCCGCGTTGATGATCCGCACAGCACCCAGCCATTTACGTTTTGGGCACTTTGAGTATTTTTATCATGACCGAGAAGCCGGCTCTGATCCTCAAGTCGCACCCGACAAACTCGACCAATTGATGCGATATGCGTTAACCGAGCATTTCCCTGAGGCATTAGAAACCGAGAATCCACATTTGACTATGTTTACAAGTATCGTCAAAAATACCGCCACGTTAATTGCAAAATGGCAAGTGTATGGCTTTAATCATGGGGTAATGAACACCGATAATATGTCAATCCACGGGATTACCTTTGATTATGGGCCGTATGCGTTTTTTGATGATTTTGAACCGCACTATATCTGTAATAAATCGGATCACCAAGGTCGGTATCGTTTTTCACAGCAACCAAGTATTGGTTTGTGGGATCTTAATGCACTCGCCCAAGCGTTTCGCCCCTTTGCCAGTATTGAGGACATTACGTCAGTACTTGATCAATATGAGTCAACGCTAGTTACCCATTATCATGAGTTGATGATTAAACGGTTTGGTTTAACCGAAGTGACCGATACTGCGCTGGAAATGATGGCGTTGTTCATGCAGTTACTTCAAAGTGGCCAAGCAAGTCGCGATTATCATAATACTTTTCGGCAGTTATGTGGGCATGCTGATTGGGCTGAAATGGCTCAGTTGCGTGATCATCATCTGGATATTGGGTTGTTTGACCAATGGCTTGCCGCTTATCAAGCTGAAGCAGAGGCGCAAGCGGTGGCCTTTTCGACTATGCAAGCAAATATGACCCAAACTAATCCTCACACAGTATTACGTAATCATCATGCTCAAGCGGTAATAGCGGCGGCAGAAGAGGGTGATTACTCGTTATTTCATGCTTATTTATCAGCGTTATCTGATCCGTTTAACGAAGCAAGTAAGATTGACCAATTTGCTGCAGCGCCCTTGGCAACCGATAAAGGTATTGCGCTATCTTGTTCGTCATAAGCGCTGACACAATTAGAAATGCTAACAAAAACACGTGCCAATGCACGTGTTATCCGTTAAAATAATTTATAATTAGATACATGAATGCTTGCTGACGTTAGTGAGTGCCTGTTAAAAAATGAGTCATAGTGAGAATTAGTCTAAATGCCTGTTTCGATGTTTGAATTTGTAAGCCAAGCTAAGTTGCCCACACGTTTTGGTGATTTTACGATCCATGGTTTTGTGGATACGCGTAATCAACAAGAACACGTTGCATTAAGCTATGGCGAGTGGTCGATAGATGACACAGTAGATATCCGTGTGCATTCTGAATGCCTTACCGGTGATGCACTTTTTTCGACTCGTTGTGATTGTGGTTTTCAATTAGAAAAAGCATTGGCCAATATCGTTGAGCAAGGCGCAGGTGTGCTGTTGTACCTTCGTCAAGAAGGGCGAGGCATTGGTTTATTGAATAAAATCAAGGCATACGCACTGCAAGATACGGGGCTTGATACGGTTGAAGCGAATGAGCATTTAGGTTTTGATGCGGATTTACGTGAATATGACATTTGCAAATTTATGCTAGCGCATTTAGGTATCAAAAAAGTCTCATTGATGACTAATAACCCTAAAAAGGTCAATGCGTTAACTAATTTGGGGATTGAGGTGGTTAGGCGTCAACCGATTGATCATGGTATGACAAAAGACAACAAAAAATACCTACAAACCAAGACTGAGAAGCTCGGTCATGAGTTTGACCCGCATTTATTTAAATAAACACTCGTTCAGGCTCGGTTTAAAAAACATTCAGTTAACGTTAAGTTGATTTCAACTATATTAATATTATCGTTAACGTTCCCTTAGGAGGGAGTATGTTGTTAAATACACCGACCCCATCATCGCGCTCGTGTACTACAAAGTTAGGTATGCTCATCATTGGACTCTCTGCGATTAGTCTATCAGGCTGTGTCGTTGCGCATTCTCAAACGAAAGATCCGGTGCGCTATGGCTACGTTAAAAGCCAACCTAGTCAGACGATTACCACGACTACGACAACCTATCAGACCCAGCAAGCCCAACAGAGCGCACAAACTTCTGAGCAAGACGCTGCTATTGCGATGCTAGATAGTGCCTTAGCACCGATTGCGTTATACCCAGATTCGTTGTTAGAGCATATTTTTGCTGCTGTTACTCAACCTGTAGATTTAATTCAAGCGCGTGCGTTTATTGATGAAAATCCAACGCTTGAAGTGGACGAACTACTCCAACTTGCCGAAGGGAAACCATGGGATGCGAGTGTTATTGCCTTGCTACCTTTTGCCGATGTGATCACAAATTTGACCGAAGATCTCGAATACCTTGAGTATCTAGGGGATGTGGTTGAGCAAGAGTATGACTTAGTGGCACAGCGCTTGAGTTATTTGCGTGAACAAGCTCAACGAAATGGTAACTTGCAGTCAGATGAATATGTAAAGGTCATCGAAAAAGAGACCAAGATATATATTGAATCAGCGCAACCTGAAATCATTTATCTGCCTACCTATAATCCTGTTTTAGTGTATGGATCATGGTGGCATAGTTATCAGCCGCGTTTATGGCATTACAATTATCTAACGCGTTATCCACAACGTTATAATAATTACGGCCTGCATGTCGGCGTGCATATTTCGACGGGAAATATAGCGATTAGTTGGAATCCGTTCCGTTATGTTAGACATAATTATTGGCGTGACCGTTATGACATTAAAACGCGTCACCAGATTTTTTCTAGACGGTTACAAACATCGCATTACAGCCATAATGTACATCGTCAAGAAAATTGGGGTCAGAACCACATTAAAGTAAACAATATACAACAGCAACAAACAAAGCAGCGTCCGAAAATTAAAGACCGTTCTGCCAGCAGCCAGTTTACTAAACGAGTGCCGATTAAACAAAGTGCAACGCGATCGAACCAGGCGATTAACCAGAATACTAACCGTGCGACCAACCGTCCTACCAACCGTACGAGCAACCGTACGAGCAGTCAACCGGTCAAATCACCAGTTCAACAAACGTATAGTGAACCGGTTAAACAAGCTCCAAAACAGCCTACACGTGTGAAAAATCGTAACGTAGTTAGTCAATCAACACGACAGCCGGTCAGAGGATCTTCGCGACAGGAAACTAGCCAAAGCTCGGGGCAACCATCTCAGCAAGAAACGAGACAAGCACCTAAACGTCCAACGGTTGAAAAAAACGTTAACAAGCCTAGCTATGTCAAACAGCGTTAAGCTGCAAATAATCTAAGGTCGCCTGGACAAAGCGTTCAGGCGAATCTTCATCCATATTAAAATACAATGACGGTTCAATTAACTCTACTTCCATTAGCTGCCATGTATGGGGTGTCGTTGATGTACTGCGTAATAAATCAATGCGCGCGTACAGTGATAATTCAGGTAATTGATTTAGGACGTGCTCTGCGGTATCCAGTAATGCAGCGTCAGGCTGCACAGTATGTAATTGCCCACCATGTTCTTCTTGAACTCGAAAATCCCCCTGCTTAGGGACTTTTTTGATGGTATGACTGTATTGCCCATTAAAGTAAAATAGTGAGTACTCACCTTCATCGACCACACTGTTTAAAAAAGGTTGGATAACACATGGCGTGGTTTCGAAAATCATATTTAAGTCGTCGGATTGGTCAGCTAATGCTGTTGGGGTTAACCTAAATGTGTTATCCGAATTAGCAGATATCAAAGGTTTAATGATCAGTTCATCGGTTTCAAAGTGAACAAAATGTGACTGTATTAATGCCGTGTCAGCCTGTTGAAAAAACTGTGAAGGAATGATTTCAACACCCTGTTGTTCCAGTGTTTGTAAATAATCTTTGGATACATTCCATTGCATTAACGTCAGAGGATTGAGTAAACTTGTGCCACTTTTTTCTATTGTATTTAACGTTGTTATAAATGCGTCAGCATCATCTTGATAGTCCCATGTACTGCGAACAATGACAGCGGTAAAACGTGACCAATCGATATCTTTGGCATGCCATGAAATGGTCTCAACGCTGATCCCTCGTTCTGCAAATGGGGCGATTAATAAATTATCCCAGACGAAAAAATCTTCAAGATCGTCGGTGGTTAAAAAAGCAATAGTGTGGTGCAAAGTGAGCTCCCTAATTTAGTGCGAGCGATAGTGGTAAATGAACATATCAGTGCAAGTAGCACTACAATAGTGCGTCCAATGCGGTGCAAAAATATCATAGTAATAAATTAACATTAATATCAATTAGTTATGGCTAAAATAAAAGCGGATCGTTTCTTGCATTTATCACTGCTCACTCTTTTAGTGGCTGTGCCTTGAACGCACAGATTACTGATATGTAGCCATGCTATGACCTATAATTGCACAATGATAATGCTGAGTATGTGCATTACTCGTTATTTTTAGGTAAATATCATAGCATGAAAATAATAACACAATAATAATCGCTAACATGTCGCCGAATTTGATACACACATAGAGATAATATTATGGATACAGTAAATAGTGCAGTTGAGACTTTATTACAAGGTACTAACACCCTTTTCATTTTACTTGGCGCGATCATGGTTTTTGCCATGCATGCGGGGTTTGCTTTTTTAGAAGTCGGTACCGTCCGTCATAAAAACCAGGTCAACGCATTGATCAAAATTATGACCGACTTTGCAGTGTCGTGTTTATGTTATTTTTTCATTGGTTATTTAATTGCGTACGATACGACCTTCTTTGCTAGCGCTGCAACGTTAAGTGAAAACAACGGTTATGAACTCGTAAAATTCTTTTTCTTAATGACGTTCGCTGCAGCAATCCCGGCAATTATATCTGGTGGTATCGCTGAGCGTGCTAAGTTTTATCCATTTTTGATTGCTTCAGGATTAGTTGTTGGTGTGATTTATCCGTTTTTTGAAGGCATTATTTGGAACGGAAATTATGGTTTCCAAGCATGGTTAGAAGCTTCTTTTGGTGCGGGTTTCCATGATTTTGCAGGTTCTATTGTTGTCCATGGTATGGGCGGATGGCTAGCGCTAGTAGCTGTGGTGTTACTAGGATCACGTAATGGCCGTTATAAAAACGGAAAACTTAATGCGTTTGCACCTTCAAATATACCTTTCCTAGCCTTAGGTGCGTGGATCTTAAGTATTGGTTGGTTTGGCTTTAACGTCATGTCAGCACAAACTGTTGATGGGATCAGCGGCTTAGTTGCGGCAAACTCATTGATGGCGATGGTCGGTGGTATTTTAACAGCAATGTGGTTTGGTAAAAACGATCCTGGCTTTATCCATAACGGTCCATTAGCCGGCTTAGTGGCTGTTTGTGCCGGCTCTGACATTATGCACCCGATGGGCTCTCTAGTGGTTGGTGGTATTGCTGGTTGGTTATTTGTCTGGTTGTTCACCACAATGCAAAACAAGAGTAAGGTCGATGATGTATTAGGTGTGTGGCCATTACATGGGGTATGTGGTGCCTGGGGCGCGATCGCTGCGGGTATCTTTGGTACTGAAGCATTAGGCGGTCTAGGTGGCGTATCTATGATGTCACAGTTAATTGGTACAGGTTTAGGGATCACTATTGCAATTGTCGGTGGTGTTCTAGTCTATGGTGGTGTGAAGCAGATCTCTGGCTTACGTTTGTCTGAAGAAGACGAATACAAAGGAGCAGATTTAGCGATCCACAGCATAGGTTCAACTAACTCAGATAATAGCTAAGTGGGTTATCATTAAGTAACAGTTAGCGGTAGGGGCTGTTACTTAAGATCTGTAACGAAAATGAAAAGCCATTTATGAGAATAAATGGCTTTTTTTGTAAACTTTGTGAAAGTGATAAAGGCACATTCACGGCTTGATTTGTATGATCCCAGTTGCTAAAAAGACTGTTCTGACTTTGCCAGTAATGTTTGCCTTCGATTAAAGAGATATCACATGCTTTATACTGTAGAGAATACATAGTGCCAGTTCCGCCGGCACCACCGCCATTAACATCTCCAATGGCAGTATACCCACCGCAAGCTTTGACCAATAAGCACATACCAATGAGTAGTAGGGTATGCAGTTGTCTTTTTATATGGGTTTTATTAGCAAGTTTATTAGTGTTATTGCTACAGGTTAAATTTGTAAAGATGCGTAAAGGTTTGGTAATGTTAGCTACAGGCTGACCTTCAAGTCAGCTTATGCATCCATCCCTGCCACATAACCACTCGACCATGCCCACTGAAAATTATACCCGCCTAACCAACCGGTGACGTCGAGCACTTCGCCAATGAAATACAAACCTTTATGTTCTTTGCTTTCCATGGTTTTAGAGGAGAAATGGTCGGTATCCACGCCGCCTAATGTCACTTCTGCTGTGCGATAGCCTTCAGTGCCGTTTGGCTTGAGCTGCCATTGTTTAAACTGCTCAGAGATAGTGAGTAATTGCTTACCTTGGTATTGTTTCATCGGTTTGTTATCAATCTTAAAATAACCGAGTAATTGTGTAATTAAGCGTTTTGGGAACCATTCACTCAAGACAGTTGATAATTGAGAGTTTGGTTGTGCATGCTGGGCTTGAGTTAACGCATACTCCAGATCCAATTGTGGTAACAAATCAATCTCGACAGCGTCGCCCGCTTCCCAATATGAAGAAATTTGTAAGATTGCAGGGCCACTAAGACCGCGATGCGTAAACAAGATCCCTTCATTAAATCGCGTATCTGCACAAGTGGCTGCGGCTTCTACACTGACGCCACTGAGTTCAGCTAATACGTCTTTGTCATGGGTATGCAAGGTAAACGGAACAAGTGCAGCGCGGGTAGGGGTCACTTTCATCCCAAATTGCTCGGCGATTTGATAACCAAACGGCGAAGCGCCCAGTTTTGGCATCGACAAGCCACCTGTTGCGATGACTAGAGACTCACATGTGAATTCACCTTTGGACGTATTTAAATGATAGCCTCTGGTGTGTTTATTGATGGTAAGGATCTCACATGAGGTGGTCACGGTGACATGGTGTTTGGCGCATTCAGCTAAAAGCATTGCCACAATTTGTTTGGCTGAATCGTCACAGAACAACTGACCTAACGTTTTTTCGTGATAGGCAATCTGGTACTCATTTACCAATCCAATAAAATCCCATTGAGTATATTGGCTTAATGCAGATTTGGTAAAATGTGGATTGTTGCAAATAAAGTTTTCATGGCTGCTATACATGTTAGTGAAATTACAGCGTCCACCGCCAGACATGAGTATTTTACGACCAACTTTTTTGGCATGATCTAGCACAGTGACGGAGCGTCCACGAGCGGCTGCGGTAGCTGCACAGAATAATCCAGCCGCACCGGCACCAATAATAATCACGTCTTGATGTTGCATACCCATTCCCTAGCGCAAGGCTAGTCAAAAACAAAGCGACATTATAAGGGGTATAAACCAGATGTACAGGTAACAAATAGCGTGTATTCGGCGTTTGTGTGGTAAAATATTGGCTGTTAAATAAGCGTTCACTGTTTTTAGTTCAGATGAATGCATCAATAGTGAGTTATTAATGTCAGTTAGTTTTTCCGAATTAGGCTTATCGCCAGCTGTAATGCAAGCGATTGCCGATCAAGGTTACACCCAACCCTCTCCAATCCAACAAGAAGCAATAGGTCCAGTATTAAGCCAAAAAGATGTTATGGCTGCTGCGCAAACTGGTACCGGTAAAACCGGCGCGTTTGCGTTACCCATTGTTCATTTATTAAGTGAGTCAGCGCATCGCGCGTCTCCTAACCAAGTTAAAGCGTTAATCTTAACGCCCACCCGTGAGTTAGCGGCACAAGTAGCTGAAAGTGTGGCGGCGTGTCATCAACACACTTCATTGCGCTCAGGCGTGGTGTTTGGTGGAGTATCGATTAATCCGCAAATGAAACAATTACGTCGTGGTTGCGATATTTTAGTTGCGACGCCAGGACGTTTGTTAGATTTGTTTCAACAAAATGCAGTGAAGTTTTCAGAACTTGAAATTTTAGTATTGGATGAAGCGGATCGCATGCTCGATATGGGCTTTATTCATGACATTAAGCGGATCATGAAGTTGATTCCTGCTAAGCGTCAAACGTTATTGTTCTCAGCGACGTTCTCGGATGATATTCGTCAGTTAGCGAAGCAGTTCACTAATAATCCAGTCGAAGTCTCTGTGACACCAAAAAACTCAACGGCACCCTCGGTTGAGCAAGCGATAGTACATGTGCAAAAGAGCAATAAAACGGCGTTGTTAATCAAGCTGATCCAAGAAAACAAGTGGGAGCAAGTGTTGGTTTTTTCTAGAACCAAACACGGTGCCAACCGTATTGCTAAGAAACTTGAAACTCAAGGGATTAAGGCTGCTGCAATTCATGGCAACAAAAGCCAAGGAGCGCGAACAAAAGCCCTTGCAGAGTTTAAATCTAATGATTTGAATGTCTTAGTGGCTACTGATATTGCCGCCCGTGGTATTGATATAGACCGCTTACCGAATGTGATTAATTTTGACTTACCGCATGTACCCGAAGATTATGTACATCGCATCGGTCGAACTGGGCGTGCTGGTGCAACAGGTCAT
>Ga0209119_1004579_pt1 | contig 11285 bp, 10 predicted proteins | sample COG_03_FD_184747 | JGI IMG/M metagenome (GOLD analysis project Ga0209119, IMG submission 184747) | Pelagic Microbial community sample from North Sea - COGITO 998_met_03 (SPAdes) (version 2) | ecosystem: Environmental > Aquatic > Marine > Neritic zone/Coastal water | place: Helgoland, sampling... | reverse complement strand
GCAAAGACGGACAGATTGATCGAACAGAATTAAAGGATCCCTTTGCGCCAGAAGATACGCACATTGAGCCAGAGACCGAGACAGAAAAAGCTTTAGCAGGAATTTGGCAGGATATTCTGGGGGTTGAAAGAATAGGATTGTTAGATAATTTTTTTGATATGGGCGGACACTCACTACTGGCGATTCGAGTGATATTAAAGATTGAAAGGAAATTAGATTTTCGATTAGAAACAACATCAATTGCTATGCATACATTAGAGCAGTTGGCGAGTGAGATTGATGAGAATACAAGCAAGTTTATCGATTCAGATCAAATGAGTAAAAACTCAGGGGTAGATCTAGTTGCTGAAAAAGAAGATAAAAATGAAAGTTTTTTTCGTTCCGTCTTTTCGAGGAAGAGAGCGAAATGAAAGCATTTTTTTTTGGTGAGTCAAAAGCGGCTTTATATGGAGTTTATCATCCAGCAGGTGGTCAAGTTCAAAGAGATTATGGCGTGGTTCTCTGCTATCCATTTGGGCAAGAGTATATGCGATCACATAGGGCTTTTCGTCAAATAGCGACGCAGCTATCAAAAAAAGGATTTCATGTTTTAAGATTTGATTATCGGGGTACGGGCGACTCAAGTGGCAATATGGAAGATATGCTTGCATCCAATTGTTTGGAGGATATTGATACTGCCATTGAAGAGCTTAAATCGATGACAGATCTTAAAGCCGTATCGCTTATGGGTTTACGCATGGGAGCAATATTTGCATCCGCTAGTGCGAATCGACGTGAGGATATAAAAAAATTGGCAGTGTGGGATCCAATGCTGTCAGGTGAAGATTGCGAAAATGAGCTGTTACTTGAGATTAATAAGGATGATGTTGAACCTTGGAACTTTATGGATGATGAGGAGACGCTGCATTTTAATGGGTTCCCATTAACAAAAGCATTTCGATCATCGTTGAAGGAGATAGATATTGTCAGTCAATTACCTGAGGTTGAGCAGTTGTTGCAAGTCGTCTCACATGAAACAGCAAGCTTTGATCGATTGAAAAACACTTGGGGAAATACCAAAGCAGAATTAACTTATGTTTATAGCGAGTCTCCGAGTGATTGGAATTATGTCGATGATTTTGGGGGGATTTTGCTACCTCAACCGGTTATTCAGACGTTAGTAAGCTGGTTTGCAAATGAGGGTGACGTCTAAAATGAAAGAGCGTGTAATAGCTGTTAGTGAAAACACTTCTCGAGATAAGACTTCGCTGGTTGGTGTTTTATGTGAGCCTGAGACATTAGATAAAAAAAAACCAGCGGTGTTAATTTTAAACTCTGGAATTATGCATCGTATAGGTACATGTCGTTTGTCGGTTAAATTGTCGAGAGCTCTCGCTGAGTCCGGTATTGCTTCAGTTCGTTTTGATTACTCTGGAGTAGGGGATAGTGATCCACGCAGGGGCGGAATGTCATTTTTAGAATCAGCACCGTTAGAAACTGTTGAAGTAATGGACTATATACAAAAACACCGTGGCATTAATAAATTTATTTTATATGGACTTTGCTCGGGCGCTGATGCTGCATATGAGACGGCATTAGTGGATAAAAGAGTGATAGGTATCTGCCAAATTGATGGCTATTGCTATAGAACATTGGGTTGGTATATCAATCATTACTTGCCAAGATCCTGTAAGTTGGATGTATGGCTTAGGTATTTTAAAAGAAAGTTATCAGATTCTTCTCATAAGTCAATTGACGATATCGATCCTGAGTATATCGAAAGAGCGAGTTATATTCGTGAGTTCCCACCAAAGTTAGAAATCACTAACGGTTTACAGCAGTTGGTGGATGATAAAGTTGCTATGTATTGTCTGTTTACTGATGGCCAATCAAGTTTGATTAATGATGCCTCGCAGTTTAAAAAATCCTTCCGTAAAGTAAATTTTGGAAAATACCTGACTGTAGATTATATGCCTGAGGCCGAGCACATTATTACTGAACCCGATTGCCAGAAAGACGTCGTAAAAAGAATTGTTAACTGGGTATTGTTATGCTCTTCATAGAAAAAATGATAAAAACAATCAATGACATTAATAAATTCATAACTATGAGATATTATCGATGTTGATAATTTTCTGGTTGAGTGTGTTTTTTATTGCTTACACATATATTTTATATCCTTTGCTAGTCATTTTTTTCTCAGAGCTAAAGAGTGTAACTAATGAAATTCCTGTTGGTTACAGTGAGCTGCCGACAGTGGCAGTTATTGTTGCCGTTCATAATGGTGAATCTTATATACAGAAAAAACTGAAGAGTTTGTTATCTCAAGATTATCCGCAAGAAAAAATTTCAATCATCTTTAGTTCTGATGGGTCGAGTGATAATACGGTCAATATTCTAGAATCATATCCGATGATTAGTTTAATCAAGGCAGAGGTTCGTCAGGGTAAAGCTGCGGCACTTAATCACGCCGTTGCCAGCACAGATGCCGAAGTGATTGTTTTTACCGATGTCCGCCAACGTTTATCTAGCAATGCTATTTTCCAATTGGTTACTCGCTTGTCGAATGAAAATGTCGGTGCGGTCAGTGGTGAATTACTATTAGAGGAAAATGGTAATGTCAGTTCAGCACAGCTAGGGCTGTATTGGCGGTATGAAAAAATGATACGTAAGGCTGAATCCAAATTGCATTCCGTCCCAGGCGTAACGGGTGCGCTCTATGCTATTTATCGCTGTGATTACCCGCAATTAAATGAAAATACCCTGCTGGATGATTTTGAAGTTCCAATAGCCATTATTCGAAAAGGAAAAAGGGTGATATTTGAACCTTCTGCTATTGCATATGACAAAGTATCTGAATCCTTAGCTGTTGAAAAAAAGAGAAAAATAAGAACTATTATGGGGAATTATCAATCCTTTGCTAGAAACCCTTGGCTTTTTTCCCCGAGGTTAAATCCGATATTTTGGCAGTTTATTTCGCATAAGGTGTGTCGATTAATTGTTCCATACTGCCTGTTAATGATGCTGTTTATTCCTCTGTTTATAGGTGGGCCTGTCTACCAAGGTGTTTTTTTACTACAAATAATTTTTTATAGCGTAGCCTTTTTATCAAAGAGTATAAAATCCTCTGGTTTATTGTCAAAAATACTGAGCTTTTCCCATGTATTTTTAATGATGCAGGTGACGGTCGTGATTGCTTTATATAAATATTGCGCTGGACAGGCTGACGCGAAATGGGAGCAGCTACATTAAATTGATGGCTTATAAATAAGCTATCAATTAATTATTCGTATTGGTTTCTTGGAGAAGAATTAAACATGTTGAATATTGCTTTTATTTTCATAGTGTTATCGATAATGATGTTTGTTGGCGTTATTAGGTATAAAAATATGGACATTTGGATTTGTTCTTATATTAAAGGGATGGTGCTTAAAAAAACGACGTCTAAGCCAAAACATATTATGTTCTGTTTTGTTGATCACTTTGAGCCTCAATGGCATAAACCGAGTTATGAAGTCGAACGTCAGCGTGTTGATCGCTGGGTAGATAATTATCCTAAGCAGGTGGAGAATCATAAAGATGCTGATGGTGTTAAGCCGCAGCATAGCTTTTTTTATCCAGAAGAAGAGTACAGAAAAGAGCATTTAGATAAATTAGTGAAAATCTGTCAGATGGGGTTAGGAGAGATAGAAGTTCATCTTCATCATGATAATGATACGCCAGAAAATTTCACAAAAACGTTAGAGAACTTTGTTGACTTGCTTCATAAGGATCATGGTGCATTTTCTCGAAACAAAGAAACAGGGAAATTAGCTTGGGCATTTATTCATGGTAACTGGACACTGTGTAATTCAAGAAAGGACGGCAAATATTGTGGTATTGATGAGGAATTAACCTTGTTAAAGGATATGGGTTGCTATGTCGATATGACGCTACCCTCTGCACCATCAGATACTCAAACAAAAAAAATAAATAGTATCTACTATGCAAAAAATATTAAGGGCCGTTCTAAATCGCATGATTCAGGTGTAGATGTCGAAGTGGGTAAAGAAGCCAGTGGCGATTTAATGATACTGCCTGGTCCTTTATCTTTGAATTGGGCTCGTCGTAAACTTGGCCTGTTACCAAAGATAGAAAATTCGGATATAAGAAGAGGTATGGAGCCTACTAAAGACAGAGTTGATTTGTGGGTAAAGACTGCTATTCATGTCAAAAATAAGCCGGACTGGATTTTTATAAAGGTTCATACCCATGGTACGCAAGAAGTAGATATGGAAACGCTGTTAGGTAATCCCTGTGACGAAATGTATACGTATTTAGAAAGTGAATACAACGATGGCGATAAACATGTATTGCATTATGTCACGGCGCGTGAAACCTACAATATCGTTAAGGCGGCTGAGGCAGGGGAGGAGGGTAATCCTAATAAATACAGAGATTATATTTTGGATAAGCCACCTATGTTTAAGGATCAAGGATTTACGGATGAAAGAGGCTAAGCTTTGTACCAAAACATATTTAAAAAATATTTATTCCCATTTTACGAAAATCGCGTTTGTCGACGGCAAACACCTGCCTATATGCAAGAGTATTTCGGTAATTTACATCGATCTACCGAGGAATTAGAGGCGGTTCAATTAACAAAGCTGCGACGATTACTCTGTCATGCCTATATATCCTGTTCTTATTATCGTCAGCAGTGGGATAAGTTGCACTTTGATCCCAATAGCCTGTCAGACATAAAGGATTTAGAGCGTCTACCGGTAATAGATAAGCAGACTATCACTGAGAATTATTCTGGTTTTATCGCCAATGGCTATGGTGTTGATAATATCAAGAAGTCTACAGGTGGGTCTTCAGGTGTGCCATTTAGCTTTGAGTTAGATCAAGAGAGTAACCAGCGTCGCCAAGCGATTATGTGGCGCGGATATGGTTGGTTAGGCGCGGGGTTAGGCGTAAAAGCTTTATACGTTTGGGGCGCTAATATCCAGCCAACTGGATTAAAGAGCGCGTTTAAAGAGCGTATGTACCATGCTTTTTATAATAGAAAAATGCTCAACTCATTTAATCTTAATGAGTCGAATATTATGGAATATTTAGAGGAGTTCAGTCGATATAAGCCCGATGTTGTCGTGGGTTATGTAGGTCCGCTGGTTGCTCTAGCGGATTATGTTTTAACTCATGGAATTAAGGTGCGCTCGCCAAAATCGATCTTGACAGGTGCTGAGCCATTATATGAATTTCAAAGAGAAAAAATTGAGAAAGCCTTTTCAGCACCCGTTTATAACACTTATGGTTGTCGAGAATTTATGTTGATAGGCGCTGAGTGTAAAAACAAAAAAGGTTTGCATCTCAATATTGATCATTTGGTTGTTGAAGTTGTTGATGAGCCTGAAGATCAAATGGAAGCTGGTAAGGAGGCGGCTAATTCGAAATCCGGTCAGTTGGTTATCACCGACTTACATAATTATGGATTTCCGCTTATACGCTATGTGAATGGTGATAAGGCTACCCTTGGTAATCAAGCAGAGTGTGGTTGTGGTTCGCCCCTGCCATTAATGCAGTCTGTTGATGGGCGAAAGTTGGATGTAATAAGAACACCGGGTGGGCGCATTTTATCGGGTGAGTTTTTCCCGCACTTGTTGAAAGATTTTAAACAGATAAAGCAGTTTCAAGTGATACAGAATGCGATTAACGAAATCGAGATTAAGTTGGTCTTAAACTCAGCTGAGACCGGCAATGATGCTGAAATAGATAAAATTCAGCAGCTAATACAGAAGAGTGTAGGCCATGAGGTTATGGTTAACATATTGATAGTAGAGAAAATTGATTTAACTATAAGTGGAAAATTGCGAGTGGTGATTAGTAATATCTAATGACTGTTAAAGATATGTTTGAGCGGTAAGGTCTAGAGGGGGGATGACTTTTTTATGATGATTAAGATACTTAAAAAAATATTCTTACTGTGCATGCCAAAAAGAATCTTTATGGTTAATGGGTCTCATGATGAAAACAAGCTCTACTTAACATTCGATGATGGGCCAACACCTAAAATAACTGAAGAGCTATTAAAGCTATTGGCTGAGTATGAGGCCAAAGCTACTTTTTTCGTTATCGGAGAGCATCTAAATCTGTCGATGGAGATTGGCAAGCTGTTAGTTAATGCTGGACACAGTGTTGGTAACCATTCGCTAAATCATAAAAAATTCGGAAGCTTACCATTGGGGCAGCAGTTAAGTCAGGCAGACGGAGCAACGAATATTATTGATCGTTTACCTGCAAAGCAGAAAAAGCTGTTTCGTCCACCACAGGGTAGTTGGAGCCTTTCATTAATAATGAGTTTATTTATAAAAGGCTATCAATGTATTCATTGGAGCTATGATTCTAAAGATTATACAGAACAAACAGTCGATCAAATTATTAATAAATTTATGGAACGACCAGTAAAAAGCGGCGATATAGTCCTTTTTCATGATGATTCGCATAAATGTATTAATGTCTTAAAAGTGCTTCTACCTATTTGGAAAGACCAAGGATATACCTTTGAGCGGATTGTTTAATATGAAGATTAGCTACCATCATCGGACAAGAGGAAAAGGGGCAGAGGGTGCTCATATTATGGGGGTAGTGGATGCCTTTCGCGAGTTAGGGCACTCGGTTAGCCTTATATCACTGCCAGGCTCTGATCCTGAGCTTCAGCGCAGCATGCCGAACGAGGAGCAGAGTGAGCAGGCAGCAATATCACCCTTAAAAAAAACGATATTTCGTTTGACTCAATTAACGCAATATATGCCTGAATTTATATTTGAGTTATTTGAGATTTTTTATAACTTTATAGCTTATTTTCAATTAAAGAAAAATATAGATACTGAACAGCCAGATTTTATCTATGAGCGTTATTCCTTATTTATGTTTGCTGGCGTGTTGCAAGCAAAGCATTCAAAAATTCCAATAATTATTGAAATTAATGATTCGGCAGTTGTGGAGCGTGTTAGACCCCTTTTTTTTCATAAGCTGGCCAGAAAAATCGAATCATGGGTGGTTTCAAACTGTGACGGTATTGTATTTATATCAGAAAATTTTCGTCAAACCATTGAGTCTTACTACGACGAAGTCGCCGCTGGTGTTGTTTGTCCGAATGCAGTTAATAGTCACGATTTCTACCCAGTCCATGATCGATCAACGGCGCTTAGAAAGACTTTGGGCTTATCGGATAAGGTCATCTGTGGCTATGTAGGGGCCTTTGTTTACTGGCATGGTATCGATCGCTTTCTTAATGATATTGCGCCAAAGCTAAAAGCGTATCCTCACTTAGCATTATTGTTAATTGGTGATGGTGATACCTATGACAAGATTAAATCTATTGTTAATAGCCATAAGTTAGCTGATCAGGTGGTGATGACCGGCCGAGTCCCACATGAAAAAGTACATGCTTATATAGGTGCTATGGATTTTGGGATTTTGCCTGATTCGAACGAATATGGATCACCTATGAAGCTTTTTGAAATGATGGCTGTCGGAGTACCTTTAGTTTCGCCCGATTTTGAGCCGATCGTTGAGGTGGTCGATGATGGTGAAACGGGTTGGCTATTTCCAAGAAAGAATTTTTTAAGCGCTGTAGAAAAAGTATTAGAACTATCAAATGATCCAGAACAGTTAAATAGCGTCAGTGTAAAAGCAGCAAAATATATTTACAGTGAGAGACAGTGGAAAAACAATGTAGCCAGTATATTGACTCTACCTAAAATAAATAAATTGCTGGAAAGGGGTTAAAAAGTGAAATATTTAATCGAATTGAATGATGGATGTTAATTGTGGATTTACTGAAATTTAGCTTTCAAAAGAAGAATATGCTGTCTGCATTATTGTGCTGGACCGGATTTTTGAGATTGAAGCGATTAAGCTCTTACGATCCGAAAAAATTAGTCATACTTGCCTATCATAGAGTGATGCCTGAGATGGATAATTATCCATTTGATCATAAATTAATTAGTGCAACTCCAGAGCAATTTGAATGGCAGGTGAAATATATAAAAGAGAATTATAACCTAATATCTTTTGAAGATTTAATTCGTTATAAAACGTCTAACATACCCTTACCACCTCGTGCTGTCATTATTACTTTCGACGATGGGTTTGATGATAATTATATTTATGCCTATCCAATATTAAAAAAATACAATGCTAAAGCCTGTTTTTTTATTTCCACAGATTATATTGGAACGAATAAAATATTTTGGTTTGATTGGGTTGCTTTTCTTTGTAATAAAGCTAAGAAGAATATTACTTTAACATCATCAAGGAATGGCGGTTCGATTACGTTAAATGCGTCTGATGATAGAGCGAAGATGGTTGATTGTTGTCTTAGTTTTTTAAAGTGTATTTCCAATGCAGATAGAAAGCAGGTGATCAAACAGTTAGAAACACAGGTTGAAACGGATGCAGTGGCATCAGAGTTAAGTCGTGCTATGAGCTGGGAACAAGTGCGTAAGATGCATGCAAGCGGATTGGCTGAAATAGGTTCGCATGCCAAGAGTCATGCGATTCTTAGTCAGCTTAGCCAAGAGGAACTTGTTGATGAGGTATGTGACTCCAGAGAAATTATTTCAAAAAAAATATCAGCTAGCTGTCAGATTTTAAGTTATCCAGTTGGCGGTGATAGAGCATATAACGAAACAGTTGTGAATGCTGTAAAAAACGCAGGCTATGACTATGCAGTCACCTATATGCCTGGACTTAATATGTTTGGCGATACCTCAGATTATTTATTAAAACGATTACACGCCGAAAAATATCTTAAGCCATATCGATTTAAGGCGATGCTGGAATTCCCTAAACATCTATGGTGAATATAATAAATGATGAGTATAAGTATCCGATATGTAGGTTAATTTTGACTAGGTTTAATGATTATGGATGCTGAATTTGAGCTATTAGATTTACCTTCGAATTTACCTCAAGCAAAGCAGGTGCATGATCAGGGGTTTGATTCGAAGAAAGACAGTTTTTTTATAGGTTGGAGCTGGATTTCATCTTGGGTCAATATCTTTTGCCAAGTAATGCAGAAAAAAGAGGTAGGTGATTGTCAATTAAAATTATTAGTTATCAAAGAGAATGATAAGGTTTTAGCTTCTCTATTCTGTGGTATTCATACACGAAGTATTCTTTGGATTTTTAAATCGAAAAAAGCATTTATTGGTGCGACGGGCATTCAGGAAGTCGATAGTATTTGTATTGAGAAAAATAATATCCTTTTTACTAAAAAAGATGATTTATTCCAACTTGATATTAACGATGTTCTTTTTTTCCTAGGTGTTGAATGCTTAAGTGTTCCTGGTATAAAAGATAGTTCATGGAATATGTTTTCAAAAATGTTAGGCGTTGATAAAAAAAGAAGCATTATACGAGCCGTGCCGACTTATTATGTGAATCTATCGGCGATACAGTCAGTTAACGGTGATTATTTATCAATATTAAGTGCAAATAAACGAAGTCAGATTAATCGCAGCTTAAAATTTTATGGTGGTCGAGAGAGTGTTTATATAGAAAAACCATCTAGTTTAGATGAAGCCTTAGAGATGTTTGATGATTTATTCATTCTTCATTCGGAGCAATGGAAAAAAAAAGAAATACCCAGTTCATTCGCAAACACAACGGCAAAACAATTTCACCACTATTTGATATTGAGTGCTTGGGAGGCCGGTGAAATTGGTCTATATAAGATTAGAAATAATAAATGCGTTATTGGGTATTTATATGGTTTTATTTCTCATGGTACCTTTTTATTTTATCAAAGTGCTTTTATGTATGAGGAGGATAATAAGATTAAATCTGGATTACTATGCCATCTTTTGTTGATCGAGTATTTGATCGATAGAGGTTTTCGATCGTATGATTTTTTAGCTGGTGATTCTCAATACAAAAAAAGTTTATCGACCGATAGTTACATGATGAATTGGATAGATATTTATAAGTATGATTGGCACTGTTTTTTGGTAAAAAAAATACGATATTGTAAAAGACGAGTCTCTTCATTGCTTGATTCAATATTTACTTTATTATCGCTAAAGAGGAATTGATTCTATGTTGATTGATTCCTTCTCTTTGATTGATTTTATTACTATCAATACTATTGATGAGCTGGACCGCTACTCACCGCAAATTGACGATTTTGTCAATTCAGAGAGAGTTTGTTCCAATGTATATCACCAATCAGATTATCTTAAGAGTCTATTTTTAAATAGTCCTGATTTTAGTTATTGGGAAGTCTGTATTGTTCAATATAAAAATGAAATCATAGGCATAATTCCGAGCTATATTCAGAGAAAAAAGGTTCCTGTTAAGTTTAGTGTTTATCGTTTATTTAGTTTTGATTTGAGGGTTCTACAATTTTCTGGAAGTAGAGTGGCATTTGTTGAGAGTTTGCCTGAAGAGGGCATTACTCATATTATCAAAAACCAATTATTACGCATTCAAAGTCCATTTGATTTGGCTTTTATTGAATCTCTAACTATCGATGATTCTTTGTTTCGATGTTTTAATGGTATTGAAAAATATATATTAAAGTCGGCTTCTATCAATCCTGACATTATTCACTCTATTGATTTTCCTGATAATTGGGATAGTTACCTTTCTTCAATGAGCAAAAAGCGTCGTTATAACCTTAAAAGAAATATTAAGGTGTTAGAAAAGGAATTTGGCGATAAAGTATTTTTTAAAAGCTATGAAAAAATTGAAGATGTTCTTGTCTTTTTAAGTCACCTCGATGAGATATACAGTAACACTTGGCAGGCAAAAACCCTGGGCGCTAAGAAAAGGTCAGGTTCTGTCAATCATATATTAGACGACGTTATGGCTAAATCGGGTTGTTTTCTCGGCTATATATTATTTATCGATAATAAAGCCGTGGCATTTATCCGCGGGTATTTACATAAAGGTTTATATTACTTCGAAGAAATTGGATTTGATATGGCTTGGAGTAAATATAATGTTGGTAATGCGCTAAACATGATGATGCTTGAAAATCTAATGTCGCAAAGTGTTCAAGCTAATAATTTAGATTTCGGGTATGGAGATAATATTTATAAGCAGGTGCTTGGTAATAGAAAAGTATTTGCGATTAATGCTTACCTTTATAAGCGCTTTTCCAAGGCGAGCCTTATTGTATTTTTAATTAGATCAAGTAATAAAGTTTATTCAATTATTAAAATAAATATTGAAAAATTCGGTTTAACTGAGAAAGTTAGAAGGTTAATTAAGCATAGATAATATCTTTAGATTAATGGTATATGGGGTTTATCAATATT
>Ga0209119_1004576_pt1 | contig 11294 bp, 8 predicted proteins | sample COG_03_FD_184747 | JGI IMG/M metagenome (GOLD analysis project Ga0209119, IMG submission 184747) | Pelagic Microbial community sample from North Sea - COGITO 998_met_03 (SPAdes) (version 2) | ecosystem: Environmental > Aquatic > Marine > Neritic zone/Coastal water | place: Helgoland, sampling... | reverse complement strand
AATTAGATTGGGGCGGAGATTGGAATTTCTACGATCCCGCACACTGGGAACTAGACAATTGGCAAGACCAAATCAAATAAAAAACAGTAAGTTGAATAACTTACATAGGCAAACGGAACGGAAACTTCAAGTATTGGAGTTCCGTTTGCCGACCAGATATCCCCTACCCTTGTTAAGATATGCATTTAGTGACACCAAACATCAGGAACAGCAGTAAATTATGTGTATCGCACCAGTAAAATTAGATGATGGTACGGAAGTTGGGTGTCGCGAATGCTGGCAATGCCGAAAACGTAGAGTTAACGATTACGTTGGAAGATGCATTGCCGAAAGTAAGTTTTCGAAAAAAACTTACGCTGTAACATTAACGTATGACGCAGACCAAGGCGTTAATGCAGTAACGTTAATTTATAAAGACGTACAGGATTTTCTCAAAAGACTGCGTAAAAAACATAAATGTCGTTACATCGTTACCGGAGAATACGGTAGCGCAAAAGGACGTTCACATTGGCATATAATACTATTCTTTAAGGATAGTTGGCCAGAAGTGACGTCAAACAAAAGGGTAGATTGGAAATATTGGAAACATGGTTTCAGTTATTTTCAAGAACCGGACTGGAAGGGTTTTGAATATTGCTTGAAATATGTTCTGAAAGATCAGACATCTAGGCAAAGTGATAGCCATTTGGCTATGAGCAAAAAACCACCACTAGGCCACGAGTTTTTTCAACAATTAGCGAAGCAACATGTTGAACAAGCCCTCGTCCCACAAACATATTTTTATAAGTTTGGAGACGTAAGGGATTATAAAAACAGAGAAAAAGGGTTTATGATGCAAGGAAAAACAAGAGAAAATTTTATGGAAACTTTTGTCAACGAGTGGGAGGATAAATACTCTCACGAACCGTTATCGGAATTAGTAACAGATTATTACGACGATATAACGGAAATAGAGTACACGGACGAAGAACTGTACGAAAGATTGCATTATCAACCAGTAAAATATGTAGAACCATGGATCGAAGGACAAGGAGACGGAATATTTAAAGATATAGAATTAGTAGAAGCAACGTATGACGGAATACCAATATGTTATTGGGATAATAAAAACAAAACAGGCATACATATAGTGACGGAGAATGACGAATGGCACGAAAAAAGACCAGAAGTAATACAAACAATAAAACAAGGACAACAAATACAACGACGGCGAACCTACGCCGAAGTACAGTACGCGGAATTGGACGAGGTATAGAAATATACAGTCCACCCGTTGAACAACGGGAGCGAACAGCCGCACCACCTCCCGAACGGGATCTAGCGAAGCGGAAAAAATCCCCGAAAAACTTTACGGTCAGAGATCTGCGGATAAGGTGTAAGGACAGACCTAAGAAAAACACCCCTACAGGGGGGTCAGGGTCAAAAAAAACATTTGTACCTTGGTGTTAAAAGTAAAAAAATGACACATTTTTAAAAAAAGTGCTTTACATTCCTAAATGTACAAAGCTATAAAAACGTATGGGTCAACACAACGAGTCTCATAATGGTATCATAATATATATTATCGGCCATTGAGCGTTTTGACCCTTCTATAAAAGAAGGAGTAAAAATTGCAATTACTACTAATCAAACAAATTCTAAAACCGATTATCACTAGATGTGGTACTATGCTTGGCGCTTCGCTTGCGGGCGCAGGAATAGCAGTTGGTACAACTGAAAGTATCGTTTTGGGATTTACCGCACTAGCGGGAGTATCAATCGACCTCATAACACGGAGGTGGATTAAATGAAATTAAAAGACATCATAATAGCAACGGTAGCGGGAATAGTAATGGGTTTAGCCCTATTCTCGGATACATTGTTAAATGCGGGAGTAATATAATATGAGTGCAATCTGGGGCGCAATTGGATCCGCCGCATTAAGCGCATTTGGCGCACGAAAAACAGCAAAAGCTATGCAAGGAGCAAATGATTTAGATTTAGCTAAATTAAGACGCGAAGCAGAGCAAAATGGGTTTAACCCATTAACAGTACTACGAGCAACAGGCGGTCAAGGTAGTACAAAAGGCCCATCTGGCAAATTAGCCAGTGGGGCATTTTTTCAAACATTTGCACAAGGAATACCAAGTATACTTGAAGCAAATTACAATAAAAAAATGAAACAAGCACAATTAACAAATATTAATTTGCAAAATAAGCAGTTATTAGAAAAACAACGAGATATTACTGATATACCATCAACAGTTAATGTTTATGACCCAACTGGTGTTATGCCAGAATTTAGGGTTGCTAATCCAGAATTATTAGAAAATTCAGCAAATGAAGCAATGAGTTCTGCCGCTATGGTGGCAACTCAATATATTGCACAACATGGAGGTGATTATGAAACTGTATTGGCAACAATACAAAATATAAACCAATCTAGAATTAATAATAAGAAAGATCCGATCAGGATTAAAAATGATAAAATTGCAGACGAAGTAATTAATCAGATTAAGAAAGTTGTTAAACAAAAGTCAAATTCATTTGGCGGTTTATTAGATGCAAAATTACAATCATTTGAAAAATCAATCGGATTTAACCGTAACGAAAAAATATTAGTTACACCAATATTACAACAGCAAAAAATTATGGAAGAATTATTTCCATAATGTGCGCCAAGTGTAAAAAAATACGAAAAATTATAACCAAAATCATTGCAAGGAGAAAACGCAAATGAGAATGACTGAACTAATACCAAACAGCCCGATTGCTGTCCAGAAATCGCGCCGATCTGCAAAAGGTCGAGTATTGACATCAGGCGACGCAGGAAAAATCCTGCCGTTGAAATACGAATGGCTTCACCGTGAAGACGGCGTGCAAAGCGGCAAAATCCGCATGAACGTTGAAATGATGGAAACATCAGAAATGTTAATGAACGGTGTTGGCGTAACTCTTTACGCACATTTCGTCCCAATGCTTGCATTTGACCGTTTTAACGGATCAATGGACGAATTAAACCGATCATATAAAAAAGAAAATGGAGCGGCTGGAAGTGTAGTCCCATTTTTTGAAAAGAATAAATATTGGCATCATAGACATCAAGTTGTAACTACAATGACAACTCCAAATGTAATGGATACTGAAGTTGCTGCATTTGAAGGAAAATCATATTATCAAGAATTTTATTCAACATTAGGTATACATACTCAATCAACAAATTTAAACACAACACCTGTTGAAGCTTATAATGCAATTATTAATCATAGACGAAAAGCAAGATCAAAATCTTTGCCATTAAGAAATGCATTTGATCATTCTTTAGCTGACGCGTTTTGGATTAATAACGGTATGCAAAATATAGTACCTGATTATGATCAGAACTTAATTGACGGACAAGTAACACTTGCTGGTTTAACATTTCAAGCACCAATAAAAGCAACACATGCACATAGAAGTACAACAGCTGTTGCAGATGCATCAGCAAATGGAGCATTGGATAGTGCAACTTGGGCGCCTGCACAAGTTGGTACATCTGTAATTGATCAAGGTGATATGTATTTATTTGATGATATATACGCAGAGTTAACAACAGGCGGAAATGCAACAATGTCACTTGCTGACATTGAACAAGCAAAGAAAACAGCCGCATTTGCTAAATTAAGGGCAAAGTACGATGGAATAGACGACGAACATGTGATTGATTTGCTTATGTCAGGAATAAGAGTACCTGAAGAAGCATTAAAGCAACCAATTCTATTGGGTCGTCAACGTGCTATGATAGGATTTAACCAACGTTATGCAACAGATGGCGCAAACTTGGATAAATCAGCAACAAACGGTATGGCAACAATTGATATGTCAATTAGAACACCTGCAATGAACACTGGCGGCGTTATAATGATAACAGCAGAAATTGTGCCAGAACAATTATGGGAACGTAAAAAAGACTATTTCTTATACACAACAGATCCAGATACGTTACCCAACTATCTGAGTGATGTGCTTGACCCAGAAAAAGTGTCAGTTCTAAAAAATGACCACGCTGACGTAAACCATGCAACACCAGATGGAACATTTGGATATGCACCACTCAATCATGAGTGGCAAAAAGATGCGGTAAATGTAGGTGGTAAATATTACCGCCCTGCAAATGACGCATTTGACGAAGACCGTGCAAAAATATGGACGGCTGAGCAAACTTCGCCGAGTTTAAACGAAGATTTCTATCTTTGTTCAAATTTGCATAAAAAAGTATTTGCAGATCAAGTATCAGACAGTTTTGAAATCACATGTCTTTCAGATATGTCAATTGTAGGAAACACCGTATTCGGTGCAGGACTACAAGAAACAGATGCAACTTCTGATTACGACACAATCACTTCACAAGTCGATTCCTCGCGTATCGTTAAGTGATAAAATGCGGGGTAGCCCTCCCCTACCCCGCATAAATTTAAAAAGGAAAATGAAATGAACAGAATTAAACACGGCAACACAACAAAATGGTCAGCCGCAAAGGCAGGCCAAATAATTGAATTTGCATCAAGCAAACCAAGACACGTTAAATTTGAACTTACTGCAAATAGTAATGTTGAAATTTGGGTTGCAACTGACAACAAAATGTCTGACGCCGTATTGATGGGAACATCAAACGGAAAAACAGAAATTCAATACACAGCGCCAGCAACAACCTTTGTGCAAATTAAAGCTGAAAAATCAGCTGATGTATTTGTAAATATACCAGATGTAGATCAATCAGTACAAAATAGCGATGAACCAAGTTTCACGTCTATTGAGCCCCGCGTAAATAACAGCACTGAATTTGATCGTATGGTTCAATTTATGAAACACAACGAAACACAACGCAACGCACAGCTAGAGGCCGAAAGAGCCGCATTAAGAGCTGAAGTAGCAAAAATAAAAGCAGAAGCTGAAACAGTAGTTGAAGCGCCACAAGAGGCAGAAACAGAAGATGCAGGAGAAACCCCCGAGTAAGTTTCTACGCTGGATACGGTTTATAGACCGTATCCAGTTTTGGCACCGCGATGAGCTGGTGCATAAAACACACGTAGAAGCCTCAAGATCATTAGCAGAACCTAATGCATCAAAATCACTCTGGGTTAAAATTCAGCAAACAGAAAACGATTATGTAGGGGTACACCCTGAAATAATCGAGTTTTGGAAAGCATTTTCCAAAGCAATGAAGCGACGCAATATACCATTGCGAGCGTTTGAATTTGTACGATCTGCAGAACGGCAACAAGAGTTATACGACAAAGGCAGAAGCAAAGCATCTGCCGGATTTGGTGCGCACCAATATGGAATGGCCGTGGATGTAATTCACGCCACACGCGCTTGGCAATTAAGCAAAAAAGAATGGGACTGTATAGGAGCAGTCGGCAAAGAAATAGCGCGTAAAAGAAACATAAAATTAGATTGGGGCGGAGATTTTAATTTCTACGATCCCGCACACTGGGAACTAGACAATTGGCAAGACCAAATCAAATAAAAAACAGTAAGTTGAATAACTTACATAGGCAAACGGAACGGAAACTCCAAATATTGGAGTTCCGTTTGCCGACTATATATCCCCTACCCTTGTTAAGATATGCATTTAGTGACACCAAACTACAGGAACAGCAGTAAATTATGTGCATCGCACCAGTAAAATTAGATGATGGTACGGAAGTTGGGTGTCGCGAATGCTGGCAATGCCGAAAACGTAGAGTTAACGATTACGTTGGTAGATGCATTGCCGAAAGTAAGTTTTCGAAAAAAACTTACGCTGTAACATTAACGTATGACGCAGACCAAGGCGTTAATGCAGTAACGTTAATTTATAAAGACGTTCAGGATTTTCTCAAAAGACTGCGTAAAAAACATAAATGTCGTTACATAGTCACTGGAGAATACGGAAGTGCAAAAGGACGCTCACATTGGCATATAATACTATTCTTTAAAGATAGTTGGCCAGAAGTGACGTCAAACAAAAGGGTAGATTGGAAATATTGGAAACATGGTTTCAGTTATTTTCAAGAACCGGACTGGAAAGGTTTTGAATATTGCCTAAAATATGTTCTGAAAGATCAGACATCAAGGCAAAGTGATAGCCATTTGGCTATGAGCAAAAAACCACCACTAGGCCACGAGTTTTTTCAACAATTAGCGAAGCAATATGTTGAACAAGCCCTCGTCCCACAAACATATTTCTATAAGTTTGGAGACGTAAGGGATTATAAAAACAGAGAAAAAGGGTTTATGATGCAAGGAAAAACAAGAGAAAATTTTATGGAAACTTTTGTCAACACATGGGAAGATAAATATGACCATGAACCGTTATCGGAATTAGTAACAGACTATTACGACGATATAACAACATTAAATTATGAAGATCCTATCGATTACGAAGAAATAGATTTAGGGCATAGAAAAGTAAGGAATCCGATCTTTTCAGATAATTTCAATGAAGAACAAACGGAAAGATTGCATTATCAACCTGTAAAATATGTAGAACCATGGATCGAAGGACAAGGAGACGGAATATTTAAAGATATAGAATTAGTAGAAGCAACGTATGACGGAATACCAATAGCATATTGGGATAATAAAAACAAAACAGGCATACATATAGTGACGGAGAATGACGAATGGCACGAAAAAAGACCCGAAGTAATACAAACAATAAAACAAGGACAACAAATACAACGACGGCGAACCTACGCCGAAGTACAGTACGCGGAATTGGACGAGGTATAGAAATATACAGTCCACCCGTTGAACAACGGGAGCGAACAGCCGCACCACCTCCCGAACGGGATCTAGCGAAGCGGAAAAAATCCCCGAAAAACTTTACGGTCAGAGATCTGCGGATAAGGTGTAAGGACAGACCTAAGAAAAACACCCCTACAGGGGGATCAGGGTCTAAAAAAACATTTGTACCTTGGTGTTAAAAGTAAAAAAATGATACATTTTTAAAAAAAGTGCTTTACATTCCCAAATGTACAAAGCTATAAAAACGTATGGGTCAACACAACGAGTCTCATAATGGTAACATAATATATATTATCGGCCATTGAGCAGTTAGACCCTTCTAAATAAGAAGGAGTAAAAATTGCAATTACTACTAATCAAACAAATACTAAAACCGATTATCACTAGATGTGGTACTATGCTTGGCGCATCGCTTGCGGGCGCAGGAATAGCAGTTGGAACAACTGAAAGTATCGTTTTGGGATTTACCGCTTTAGCGGGAGTATCGATCGACCTCATAACACGGAGGTGGATCAAATGAAATTAAAAGACATCATTATAGCAACAGTAGCGGGAATAGTAATGGGTTTAGCCCTATTCTCGGATACGTTGTTAAACGCGGGAGCAATATAATATGGGTTTACCATTATACGGAAAAATAGCTTCATTAGGTTTAAAAGCTTTTGGAGCATACAAAACTTCTAAAGCAATGAAAGGCGCAAACGATCTTGATTTGGAAAAATTAAGACGTGAAGCAGAAGAAAATGGGTTTAACCCATTAACAGTACTACGAGCAACAGGCGGACAAGGTAGTACAAAAGGCCCATCTGGCGGTTTAGCTAGTGGGGCATTTTTTAGTACATTTGCACAAGGAATACCAAGTATTCTTGAATCAAATTACGATAAAAAAATGAAAGATGCACAGTTAGCAAGTACAATTGCTAACACACGTTATACGGGTGCATTAACACATGATTTATTAACAAATCCAAATAAAGGCGGACGAAGAATTGATCCATTAAGTGGATTAGAAATTAAAGACGCTTTTATACAAGTAAAGGGTGATGATGGGAAATTAACAAAAGTTCCCAACAACGAAATTACAGAAGGTAACAACCCAATTGAATTAGCAACAGCTGCAGGCATGCAAATAACATCAGAAGTTGCAAATAAATTAGGAGTGCCATTACCTACCCCAACATCTTATGTTGATATGGGTTCAAAGGTTTGGAATAAAATTGGATTATTATCAAAAGGTGCTTTTGATAAATTAAAATCCAAAGCAACTAAAAGTTATCAAGAAAATCACGGAGCTTTAGCAAGTGATACAATCATAACGTCAAAAATAGACGATTTTGATTATCTTGATGCATATTTTGGAAAATAAAATGTGCGCCAAGTGTAAAAAAATACGAAAAATTATAACCAAAATCATTGCAAGGAGAAAACGCAAATGAGAATGACTGAACTAATACCAAACAGCCCGATTGCTGTACAGAAATCGCGCCGATCTGCAAAAGGTCGAGTATTGACGTCAGGCGACGCAGGTAAAATCCTGCCGTTGAAATACGAATGGCTTCACCGCGAAGACGGCGTGCAAAGCGGTAAAATCCGCATGAACGTGGAAATGATGGAATCATCAGAAATGTTAATGAACGGTGTTGGCGTAACACTTTACGCACATTTCGTCCCAATGCTCGCATTTGACCGTTTTAACGGATCAATGAACGAATTGAACGCAAGTTATAAAAAGGAAAACGGTGTTGCGGGAAGTGTAGTACCGTTTTTTGAGAGTAATAAGGCTTGGAATGAAACGTCTGTAGCTATTTTGAGTGCTACGAAAAGTAGGGCGATTGATACAGGTGATTATACGTCCGCTAATTATGATGATGATACAAGTTTGTTTTATCAAACTATGGGGATTCATCATCAGGGAGATGTTATCAATACTACAGTTGTTGAAGCTTATAATGCGGTTGTTAATCATAGACGTAAAGCTCGGTCTAAGTCATTACCGTTAAGAAACGCTTTTGATCATAAGTTGGCAGAAGCGTTTTGGATTAATAACGGTATGCAAAATATTGTACCTGATTATGATCAAAGTTTGATTGACGGACAAGTTTCATTATCAGGATTAACATTCCAAGCACCAATTAAATCAAGATATGCACATAGCTCAAACAATGGACCACGAGATGCACAAGCAGATCATACACTAACAAGTTCATATGCTTGGAAACCTGCACAAATAGGTGGAGTTATTGACGAAGGCGATAATTATTTATTTGATGAAATATTTGCAGAATTGCAAACAGGCGGCAACGCAACAATGTCATTAGCTGACATTGAGCAAGCACGACAAACAGCGGCATTTGCTAAATTAAGAGCAAAATACGATGGCATAGACGACGAACATGTAATTGATTTGCTTATGTCAGGAATTAGAGTTCCTGAGGAAGCATTAAAGCAACCAATTTTATTGGGTCGTCAACGTGCAATGATAGGATTTAACCAACGTTATGCAACAGACGGCGCAAACTTGGACAAGTCAGCAACAAATGGTATGGCAACAATTGACATGTCAATTAGAACACCGGCTATGAATACCGGCGGCGTTATAATGATAACTGCCGAAATAGTGCCAGAACAACTTTGGGAACGTAAGAAAGATTATTTCTTATATACAACAGATCCAGATACGTTACCAAACTATCTGTCTGATGTTTTAGATCCAGAAAAAGTGGCAGTTGTAAAAAATGACCACGCTGACGTAAACCATGCAACACCAGATGGAACATTTGGTTACGCACCATTGAACCATGAATGGCAAAAAGATGCGGTAAATGTAGGTGGTAAATATTACCGCCCTGCAAATGACGCATTTGACGAAGACCGCGCAAAAATTTGGACGGCTGAGTCAACAAACCCAACATTAAATGAAGACTTTTATTTATGTAGCGGTTTGCACAAAAAAGTATTTGCCGATCAAGTATCAGACAGTTTTGAAATCACATGTCTTACTGACATGTCAATCGTAGGAAACACTGTATTCGGTGCAGGACTACAAGAAACTGATGCAACATCTGATTACGACACAATCACTTCACAAGTCGATTCCTCGCGTATCGTTAAGTGATCAAATGCGGGGTAGTCCTCCCCTACCCCGCATAAATTTAAAAAGGAAAATGAAATGAACAGAATTAAACACGGCAATATAAGCAAATGGTCACAAGCAAAAGCGGGTGATGTAATTGAATTTGCATCAAGCAAACCAAGACATGTAAAGTTCGAAGTTACTGCAAACAGTAATATCGAAGTATGGGTCTCAAACGACAACAAAATGTCTGACGCCGTATTGGTGGGAACATCAAACGGAAAAACAGAAATTCAATACACAGCACCCGCAACAACGTATGTGCAAATCAAAGCTGAAAAATCAGCAAGTGTATTTGTAAATATACCAGATATCGATCAGTCAGTACAAAATAGCGATGAACCAAGTTTTACGTCTATTGAGCCACGTGTAAACAACAGCACTGAATTTGATCGTATGGTTGCATTTATGAAACACAACGAAACGCAACGTAATGCACAATTAGAAGCTGAAAGATCAGCTTTAAGAGCAGAAGTAGCAAAAATTAAAGCAGAAGCTGAAACAGTAGTTGAAGCGCCACAAGAGGCAGAAACAGAAGATGCAGGAGAAACCCCCGAGTAAGTTTCTACGCTGGATACGGTTTATAGACCGTATCCAGTTTTGGCACCGTGATGAACTGGTGCATAAAACACACGTAGAAGCGGCAAGATCATTAGCAGAACCTAATGCATCAAAATCACTCTGGGTTAAAATTCAGCAAACAGAAAACGATTATGTTGGGGTACACCCTGATATAATCGAGTTTTGGAAAGCATTTTCCAAAGCAATGAAGCGACGCAATATACCATTGCGAGCGTTTGAATTTGTACGATCTGCAGAACGACAACAAGAGTTATACGACAAAGGCAGAAGCAAAGCATCTGCCGGATTTGGTGCGCACCAATATGGAATGGCCGTGGATGTAATTCACGCTACACGCGCATGGCAATTAAGCAAAAAAGAATGGGACTGTATAGGAGCAGTTGGCAAAGAAATAGCGCGTAAAAGAAATATAAAATTAGATTGGGGCGGAGATTGGAATTTCTACGATCCCGCACACTGGGAACTAGACAATTGGCAAGACCAAATCAAATAAAAAACAGTAAGTTGAATAACTTACATAGGCAAACGGAACGGAAACTCCAAGTATTGGAGTTCCGTTTGCCGACCAGATATCCCCTACCCTTGTTAAGATATGCATTTAGTGACACCAAACTACAGGAACAGCAGTAAATTATGTGCATCGCACCAGTAAAATTAGATGATGGGACGGAAGTTGGGTGTCGCGAATGCTGGCAATGCCGCAAACGTAGAGTTAACGATTACGTTGGAAGATGCATTGCCGAAAGTAAGTTTTCGAAAAAAACTTACGCTGTAACATTAACGTATGACGCAGACCAAGGCGTTAATGCAGTAACGTTAATTTATAAAG
>Ga0209119_1004575_pt1 | contig 11301 bp, 12 predicted proteins | sample COG_03_FD_184747 | JGI IMG/M metagenome (GOLD analysis project Ga0209119, IMG submission 184747) | Pelagic Microbial community sample from North Sea - COGITO 998_met_03 (SPAdes) (version 2) | ecosystem: Environmental > Aquatic > Marine > Neritic zone/Coastal water | place: Helgoland, sampling... | reverse complement strand
AATTGTTGTTAGTAGAAGTTTTGGCGCTAGGGTCACTGACCTAAAAACTCTAAGGCCTATTGTGAGTAACTTTGCCGTGAGAGCTACTGAAAAATTAAGACATGAAAAACAAAAATGTTCTCAAGTCTCTGTCTTTGTAAGAACCAGTCCATTTAGTGACCATAAGCCCCAGCACAGGGGCTATAAAACTATAGAACTTTTTACTCCAACTAACGACACTAGAGATATTTTGATGGCAGCCAAGCAAGCTCTCTTACCTATATTCAGATCCGGATATGACTATGCAAAAGCAGGAATTCTTTTGAGTAGATTTAGTAATGAAGCTACAAAGCAATATTCTCTTTTTAAAGATCCAAATGAGCCCAAAGAGAATTCAAAATTTATGGAGTATATAGATCAACTCAATACCTATGAGACACAGATTTATTTTGCATCACAGAATACAAAAAGCTGGTCTCCTATGAAGCAAAATATGACCTCACCTAAATACACAACCAGTTGGTATGAACTACCAATAGCAAACTAAGGAGAAAAAAATGAGACAAGAAATTGATCAAAGTGAAATTAATCAAATGAATAAATTAATTTTTAAAAAAATAAAGGAGCAGTTTGAAAAAGATTTAACTCCAAGTGAATTCATCTCAACTGCAAGATTGGCTATAGCATTTCAAAAAGTTGTCAAAGTAACTGAAATTGATGAAACAGATAGCAAAGAAGCATTTGAAAAAATAATGTCATTATTAGATCGAGCAAAAATAAATATTTTTGAAAATGAAGATGACGATGATAATGATAATTAAATATCTGTTAATTAATCAAAAATTTAATAATCTCATCTACTGTTACTGAAAAATTATGAAAGTCATTCTCACTAGCGCCAAAAGTATTAATACCTACTAGATTTCCATGTTGATTCAATAATGGTCCTCCTGAATTACCCTCTGAGATTGGTGTTTGAGTTTGGTATACATTTGCCATATGTTCAAATTCATCCTCATAAGACCATTCATACTCCTCTCTTATCTGGCTGATGTACCCAGTGGTATATGTCCATACTTCTAAATCAGGATGCCCTATTGCATGAACTTGTGAACCAATAGCAGGAACTTTCCTACTTATCTTGATAGACCTTAAAGCAGTTCTTGGATTATGAATCTTGATTAAGGCTAGGTCTTTTACTTTGTCCTGTTTAATAACCTCAATTGAATGCACATACTCTTCATACCCATCTAGTTCATATTGATAGCTTAAAATAGCTTCTAAGTTTTCGTTATTTTCAATTACATGATTATTTGTAAGAACATAGCCAGAGGATGAAATAATAACTCCTGAACCAAAGCCTGCATCACCCATCAAAAGAACAACACCAAGTGCATTATCTTCGTATATATCATTAGCAAATAGGAGATTAAAAAACACCAAAGGCATTACAAATACTTTAATTAGATAGTGCATAGTTTCTGCGCCTCCACTAATAATGATTTGCTCACTCCAAAGGAATCTGCAGTTTCGTCCGTTATATCATTAACAATCCTTTCATCATTAATGTTCACAAGATATAAGGTATTTTTAAAACCTTCAGAATTATATTTATCAACATAACACCATGAAGTATTAGCCTCGCTCTCAGGATCATCATATTGTCTGCCAATAGTAATTTTATTTATGCCATCATGCTCAAACTCAATCTCATCAAAAATGACATAATTTCTTACAATCTCCTGCTCAACTAGAGGTTCTGTATTAGGAGTTGGGAACATTGGCTCTGTATTAACATCCTCTCCCTTTTCTGCCAATGACTCTGAGCTTGATGAAGGTATTCTAGGCTCAGCTCTCATTTCATTTAAAAGAGCATCAATATCAATAAGATCATCTGTTTCACCCATATACTGACTTTTTGAAGCCTGCTCCTGGGCCTGTGTGATATTCGTTCTCTCACTAATCTGCTTGAAGCTGTTAGCAAAATATAATGCAAGCCCTATTGAAAGAATAATTAGTGCTACTCCGCCATACTTTGCTAAAACATATGGTATTTCTTTTCTTCTGCTTTCAGCTTGTGCTGAGGCTGTTTTTGCAGCACTTCTTTGGTGCTGCTCTTCAAGATACTTATACATATAACTGTTATCTACTCTTACATTCATTAGTTAAGCCCTCCTATTGCTGAGATGGGTTTTAGATTATCTTGTGTAAGCTCTTCCATCTTAGGTAAATCTTTGGGATCTGTAGGTACTGGCACCTGAACAAATATTGGTATTTCTACTGGTTCAGGCTTGATAACCTCTTCGTATTTGATCTTTTCTACTATGACTTCTTTTATAACTTCTTTTTCTACTTCTATTTCTTTAATCTCAGTGACTATTTTTGGATTTCTTAGTCTTTTAATTAAAGCTATAAATGCATATCTCATTGATCTAAGAACATTATTTGGTTTCTTTTCTTCATCTTGAAGCTGAATACTTACTGCTACAAAAGTTATAAAAGGACCGGCAAGGGATACTACTCCTGCGACAGAACACATGAATAATAGTGCAAAATTACCAACCTGTTCCTCAGTTAAGTCAGCTAGATTTTCTACCCCATAGAACTTAGCTGCCAACCTATGAATAAATGACTCACCGGCTGATATAGCTAGAGTATCTCTAGTGTGATTAAGCTCTTCTGTTAACTTAACTTTTTCTATCATTAAGCTACTTATTTTTGCTTTACTATTCTTAGCCTCTAAAACATTTAGTTCAACTTGTTTGTTATTAGACTTAATAATTTCATTTTTTTCATTTTGGAGATCAATAATTTGTGAAGCTAATAATTCAAGACTGCTTTTTAAGGATTCAGATGGCTCGCTGAGTTTTGCTATTTTTCTATTAAGCTTTCCTATGGACCTATCAGCAGAATCAATCTCAGAGTTAAATGTTTCAGTAAGATTAGATCTTCTTGTTTCAAGATCTTCTCTTCTTTGAACAAATTTATTCCCAACTCCACCCTTTCTAAAGAAACCTGCATTTTCAAGCTCGTTCTGCTCATCACTATTTAGTGATAGTTTTTCATTATTAATTTCTTTTAAATTGGTTCTATGATTGTCTATTAAAGTTTTTTTTGTATCTTCTAGTTGTTTTACCTGTCTTAGAAGCTCACTTACTTCAGCAGAGTTATTAGATGTAACAAGAGACTCCTCTCTTGCTCTAAGGTCATCTATTTGCTCATTAATTGCAGTAAGTTGTGCCTGGATCCCTGCATTAGCTTCTTTTTTAATTTCTGCTGGAGTCAATCCACTTATTGAAGCTATCTGATTATCGAATAACTGAATCTGTTCAATCATTCTATTTTCATCCTGCTTTTGTACTTTGATTTGTTCAGCACGAAGTGAGAATAACTGCTCTTGACCTGTCAGCATAGTTTCAAAAGTTAGAATACAGATTGCTGTCAAAGCTACTCCTGCAACTCCCTTTATCATCCAAGACTTTGCATACATAAAACCAGTTACTAACGGTATTTTAAGTAGCTCAGTTAATGCGACACCTATTAATGGAAGTGTTCCAACTAAAAGTATTAATTTTGTATCCAATGTAAGTATCTGGCTTTCACCAGTTACGCCAATATATGACAAAGTAAATGCTATTAGCATGCCTGATATGCATAAGATTACTTCGAGTGTCCAAGCAAATCTCATCATCCATGATGACGTTTTGTTTTTATCTAATATATTCATAATATTCTCCTGTTATAGGAGTACTACGAATAATTAAGAGGTTTGTTACAAATTATCTTCCCAGATAAATGTATGGTGCCCAATAGTATGGGTGGGAAAATTCTTCTTTGCTTTTTATCTCAATTATAGAATCCTGAAGGGATTCACTAAAATATGTATTATTATTTTTAAATATGCCTTGATTTAGTTCTGAAGAACTTTTGGAATTAACATTCCATAATGACAATAAAACACCATCAGCTCCAGCCTCCATGAAACTTGATGCTAAACCAGTATACGGCAATGACAAATAGTACTGAGGGTCTATGGTATTGCAGGCTGTTAGTAATACTATTGGATTGTTATCAAGGTTTAAAAATTTAATTTGCTGATTACTTAAAAAGCCATCATTAGCATAATTATCAGAATTCTCTGGAGTCAAGATGAGGCCTCTATCATTATAGAACTTACTCATGCCCCTCACTGAATGAGTTGCGAAAGCTAATATATCAATAGACTTATCTAAATTAACTAATAAATTTTCTTCCGTTGCGTCATCTTGAAAAAATACTTCTGATTTTATGAAATATTTTGCAATATTGCTTATTTCGGTTTCTGTATCAGGAAGCTCATACAAATCAGAAATATTATTAACAGGATAATCACCTCGCTCATCAAAGAAATCATCTATTTGACTTTCTAACGTATCTTTATTTAAAGTTGGATTTCCGAACCCTAAAAATCTATTGTTTTTTGATATTCTTCTTTTATCTATATAAGGGAGTAATTTTTCACTTGAGAGATAACTAATCCTAAACTCATCTATAGACCACTTTTTATTTTGAATATTTATCAGTGCATGAAAGGGAAAACCTGAAAAAACTTCATCAGTTACTATATACAAGTCATCTAATCCTGTTAAATCAAATGATCCAAAAAATACCCCATACAATAACTCTAGTTCTTTTGTTGGTATAATAGATTCTGGTCTAGTGAATGAATCTAATATAGTATTTGAATTTTGTAGATACCCAGGATTTGAAAGTGATAATGGAAATAAAATCTTTTTATTCTCTTTCAGTAAAACACCCAAAGTAAAAAATTGTCCTGATAAAAAGGATAGCAATCCTTCATTTTTACCTAAGTGATATTGTATTGCATCACTATTTATAGACTCGTGCTTAAATAAAAGACCAACATCATCCTCATCAAAAAGTTTTCCTTGAATAGAAAGTAATTTTGCCTTGTATGAATCTTCAAGAGAAAAAATTTCAGATGGAGCAATATCATAAATATTTTTATTAAGGATGATTTTTGATTCTAGTAGCTCTCTATATTCTTTTTGTAGAGTGTCATATTCTTTAATTAATTCTATGAATGAGATATTTTTATTTTCTTTAATGAACTTTGATTTAAATTTTTCTAAGGAAATTCTTTCAGGCCTTAAAGCAATAATTTGATCGATTCTTTTATTTGAAATTGAAAAGTAATCTTCATATTCCATCAAATCTGCCATGGTCAAAGCAAAATTTAAAGTTACTTCTAAGGATAAGAGGCTTTTAAAACTAAGCCATTGATCAAGAGAGTGCGTTTTCCAAATAAATTCAGGTGAATCATTTTCAAAAATTTTATCAATATTATCTAAATAGAAAGAAATAATTTCTAAAAGATCTTGTATCTGTTGATATTTTTTTTCATCCACCCCAGATTCAAAATCATTAATTAATAATTCAATATACTCAGGCACAAAATCACTTACTGTTGAAAGCAAGCTCATACCAATTAAAGATAAGCCTTTTTCAATAAATATTTTTTCAGTTTTATTAGTATTTTTAGACAGCAAGTATGTTTTGAGAGCTTCTGTATCAAAGATAATTAAATCATAAAAATTATTCTTTAAATTTTGTATTTCTTCATTATATTCTGAAGAATCTTCTCCAAGGAAGCTGCTTATAAGATCAAAAGATTGGGTAAAAGTCATTATGGGTAGTATCTCTTCATAAGAACTTACTGGTTTAATATAATCTACATTTAATTGAGTTTCTTTAAAAAAGATGTATTTAGTTATAAATTTATCTAAATTTTTGTGATTCAATTCAATTTTTGAATCCATTGATAAAAAATTATCTAAAAACATACTTGTTAAAGATGCTCCCATCAAAGCATCGAACTTATCTTCTTTATTAAGCTTGTAATTACTAATTTTTAAATAATAATCTGTGAGCTTATTTAATAACTCAAAAAGAGCCTCAGGAGAATCTATACAAGATAGTTTGTAGGAAAGAAGCTGTAATTCTAATGATAACGATTCAAGAGAATTGTAATCAGGTACATATATTTTATTTTTTAATGAACAGTTAATATTTTTATAATTATTAACGTGCCGAAGAGCTATAACAGAAATTACATCATCAGTATATTCATCAAAATTATCAGAAAGCATCTGCATAAGAGTCTCTTCGAAAATCTTATCTGACTGATTTATATAACTACCGTCGTTATTAAGTTCAATAACACCAAAAGATGTACTTATAAAATTTAAGTCTAAAACTTGATCAATTGTTGGTTTGATGAGGATAAATTCTTTATCTAATTCTTCATTGTACTTAGAGTTAATTAAACTATTAAACTCTGAATATTTAATTGAACCGTTTTCATAATTATCAAAATAAATCTTGATGATTTGTTCTCTTGCACCGTATCTCTCAAGAGGTGATCCGTAATAGTTTAAATTATTTGATTTGGCTATTCTTGTATTGAATAATGAATTAGCAATAATTTGTAAGTCATCAGCCTCAAATGTCTCGTCAATTACATTCAGAATAAAGTTTTCAAGTCGCGAGTACATTATATTTGCAAGAGAGTTAAAACTTATTGGATCTTTAATAACATTTTCATTGAATTCTGAATCCTCAAAGGTATCAACTCCATGTGCAATATTTTGAATAATGTTTGCTATATTTCTACCTGAGCCAAGATCATCCTTTTGAATAGAGTTAAGTAAAATTAACTCATCAAACAGAATATTTAGAATTACTGACGGCTCTTCCCCTGCAAGATGGTAGGCGAATTTAGATGAATGAATTGCATATAAAAGATTTTTATTACTTATATTGTCTTTAAAAATTCTTTTAGATATAGGATTAATTATATCTGGAGTTATTCCAGCACAAAAATTTCTAAAGATATCTTGTAAAATTATTACTTCTTGGTCTGTTGCCAATAAAAGATCTTCTTTTAATGCACTGCCATTATCGATGTAATCTATAAATTCACTTGTGCATGGCTGCTCATTCACAAATAAATCAATAAAATCGTCAATGTTATCTGAAGATAATTCAGCAGACAGAATTATCGCAATTGAATAAAAAAGAATTCTTACTCTTTGCAAACCTTAAAATCCTTGACCTCTATTGTTCCTAATCTTGAAGCTGTTCCTTCATAACAATTATTTGTTAATTCATCAATTTTGATTATCAAACTTGAGTCATCTGTCTGAATTTTAAAAGCCCAGATTGATTTATCGCCATAATCTAAAACAACAGCATTAAAGATTTCATTAAAATCAATTAGGCCTGTGGTATCTCTTTCCGTGGATATTGAATAAGTAGGAAGACTATCAAACAAACTTGCATTGGATGTAGGTTTCAATATGTCTTCTAAAAGTGATGCGCTTTCTGAAGATATTGAGTAAGTTGAGTTATCAGATCTATTCTCATTAAATGTTGGTACTAATATTATTACTAAAAGAAAGGCGGATACTGCAAACCCATAATACCTTGGGTTGCTAAAAAAGCTTTTGAAACTAAATGAATGTTTAGAAGATTTTTTTATTTGTTCCTCGATAAATGCATCTATATTAATTTCTAAATCTTTCGATTCAGAGGAATTAAAGTAGCTATTAATTTCTGTATTAGCTCTTTTAATATTATTAGCGAACTCATTAGCTTCGTTGTTAGTTTTAAGAAGAGTTTCTATATATTTAGATTCATCTTCAGATGTTTCGCCGTCTAGATATGCATTTATTAAAATTTTGTCATTTTCATTCATTAATAAACCCCATGCAACGCATAAATTTTTCTTTAGCTCTAAACATAATTTGCCTAATAGTGCCTGCTTTCATGTCTAATGTATCTGCAATTTCGTCATAACCATCTGTCTGTTTTAATGCGATTATTTCCCTTTCATTAACTGAGAGTTTTTCAAGACACATATCCTTATCTCTCTCTAACAAAATTGCATCGGACTCATCAACAATAGATGCTTCAGGAACATCATCACCATAAGAATTAATTCTTTTTATTTTCTTTGTTTTCACGATTTTCTTATTATCAAAATCTCTACTTGTTTCCTCTACTTTAAATGTGCCCTTCCTGGTTGAATCAGTAAATAAATTTTTTAATATAGTAATGACCCACCCGTCTATATTGCCACCTTTAAACTGATGTTGATTTTGTATGGCTTTAAGATAAGTCTGTTGAATTAAATCCTTAGAAACTGCTTCATTTCTTTTTGTAAGAAGCATAGCCATATTTATCATCTTTGATTGAAGAGCTTCTGATAATAAAGCTCTTTGGTAATCTGATAATTTCTCATTTTCATAATCAGAGAGTCTTCTTGGCTTAAGCATGTTTTATATTCTGACATAATTATTAGGTCCTGCAATAAAATAACACCCCCTTTCGAGGGTGTTACCCATTTACTTAGTCAATAATCCAACTTGATGTTGTACTATTGCCATAGGAGAAACTATTACCTGTAATTCTTGAGCTTCCAATATTTCCATATGTGTTTGTTGAATTCCCATAAGTATTTGAAGTTAAGTTAGTTGAACTTCCACCAATGCTTCCAAAGGTTGATGAGGTATTACCATAAGTACTTGTTGATAGATTTACAGAACTTCCACCAATACTTCCAAAGGTCGATGAATTGTTACCGTAAGAGCTTGTTGAGAGATTTACAGAACTTCCTCCAATAGATCCATATGTATAAGTGTTATTGCCAAAAGTTGACGATGTTAAATAAGAATATGCTGAGGCTTCAATAGCTCCAAAGCTTATCATTGCTGTTAAAAGTAGTTTTTTCATAATATTTTCCTTTTTATTTTGAAGAACTTAATTGTCCTTCATAAGTACTACGATTCATTTGAGTATTTGTTACATAAAAAAGTAATATTTTTTAAAATAACAGATCTGACCTTAGGGTTGTTAAATTGTTGAGCAGAGTTATGAAGCTCACAATATAAATTTGTAGTAACCTTTATTTCTTTAAAGTAGCATTCTAAGGCGAGATAGTTCATTGAATTTAACAGTGAAATATCAATATATTCTTCATCTCTATAATCTAAGACTTGTGGATGATTATCGGACTTATCGAAGTGATCAATTATCACAGGCATTAAATACTTTTCATAAATATCAAGTTGATGTTTTCTTGCATGATGGCCAATAAAAATAGTTGAAATCAAAGCACATCTTATTTTTGTTGGTTCAAGACAATTTTCAATAAATGTTTGAACTGCACATTGGCATATTTGATAACCACCCTCATTGTAACGACCAATCATATGTACAATGTTTCTTTTCACGTGATAGTGAAAGCTTGTATTTAGAAATTCTATTTGATCAGTTAATCCATTATTCATTGATAACAAAAACTTTTATAGGTAGATTAAATGTATCTATTGTATTTTGAAGTTCATTCAAATAATTTTTTTTAGTTTTAGTCCTATTGATAATTAAAATTCCAGGATTTCTATTAGTAGCCTCTGCATAATGTAAGGCCTGTCCTATAGACTCTTTCCAGTTATAGTCATATTCGACCTCTATTGCTAAATCTTTAGTGAGACAGTCTACATAGGTGCCATAAGACGTTCTATGCTCTGTCATACCACCCATTTCTGAACACCAGGACTCATTAATAGATTTTTCAGATGCTTCGCCCATTAGGGTAAAAAATACTGCAAATAATAATAATTTTTTCATACTAGATTGCCTCGCTTATATTTTTTTCTTTTAAAAGATATTTTTTGAATACCATGGGATCTCCTCCATTAGCTTCTTGAAACTCTAATGATATTTTCAATGTTCCTTTCTCATACCATGCAAATACACCTTCAGAATATTTTTCAGGGTATTGAGTATTTTCAGTGTTATCTAAAATAATATATGCATAACCCTCTTCGAATACATCTTTGTTAAATACTTTCTTAATATATTTTAATATTTTGCTCATTTTTTATATTTAAAACTCCCTGAAAAAGGTCTTGAATGTTTAATATCGTTACTGTTTAAAACAATTTCGTTTTTATCAACTTTATTTCTAAAAAAAATCTTTTTAAGTATGTAACAAAAAAATCCAACAACTATCATCCATCCCAATACTTCAATCATTAGAATCACTATTTACAGCATCTAAACATAGTTCATGTGCATGCATCCAAAGATGAACAAGACCACCCATGCGGAATTTCATCTGAGGTATATCAAAATATTTATAATTAGGATCATTCTCTGGGATCTCTAACATCATTACCTCTATAAATTCATCAGGATTATTTTTCTTAGAAGATACAAAATTTCTTGGCATTCCGTCATCAAACTCTATAAAAAACATTGATGAAACTGAATCAACCTCATCAGCAATATTTATTGTTGCGTTAATCATAAAAGGCTCAAATTCATCAATATGTGCTCTGAAAGTAATCTTTGCGCCTTCTAAGCTCTTTATATTGAAATCAGGATCTTTATCTTTTATATCAGCAATTTCCATAGAAGTAAGCGTGTAGTACATAGCTGGTATTTGGTTGCAGCTCTTCTCGGATATAGCAAACCTCAGCTTGTCACCATAAACAAGATTGGTTCTAACTGTTCCTATATGCCATCCTTCAGCAGACGAGCTGTCATCATAAAACCAATAGGTTTCATCATGAGTCGAAGTGTATTCAAGCGCAGTTGAATAGATTGATAATGCAAGTAATCCAAAAAGTATATGTTTCATATTTTTATCTCCGTTATATTTGTACAACGAATTAAAGCTGTATCTGTTACAAATATATTGATTTAAATTTTTTAATAAGCCTTAAGAGGCAAGTACATATGGATGCGAATGATTATCAGAATGATTTGCATTAATTAAATACCTTATATCAGTAGTTTACATAATATATAAATTACCATATAGTTAGCTAAATTTAATTAATTTTACTGCTTAAGGAGCACTAATATGCCAATGCAACCACTAGAAACACAACAGGCCTGCGCAATCTTAAATGAGATCATGGAATATGAATTAGCGGGTGTCGTTAGATACACTCACTCATCGATGATGGTCACTGGCCCTTACAGAATTCCAATCGTTGCATTCTTAAAAGAGCAGGCAACAGAATCACTACTTCATGCTCAAGGAGCTGGAGAATTAATTGCAGGACTTGATGGTCACCCTAGTCAAAAAATTGCAAAGATCGAGGAAACAGGAAGACACGCAATCAAAGATATTTTAGAAGAGAGTTTGGGTCATGAGCTGCATGCAGTTAGTCTTTATAAAAAGCTCTTAGAAGAGGTTGAAGATAAATCAATCTACTTAGAGGAATACGCTAGAGGAATGATCGGAGAAGA
>Ga0209119_1004572_pt1 | contig 11311 bp, 10 predicted proteins | sample COG_03_FD_184747 | JGI IMG/M metagenome (GOLD analysis project Ga0209119, IMG submission 184747) | Pelagic Microbial community sample from North Sea - COGITO 998_met_03 (SPAdes) (version 2) | ecosystem: Environmental > Aquatic > Marine > Neritic zone/Coastal water | place: Helgoland, sampling... | reverse complement strand
CCCTGAGTTATAAGTGGCGCGGTTACCATAAAAATAATCAGCAACACCAACATAACGTCAATGTAGGGAACCACGTTGATTTCTGAAACAGGGCGTCTGCGCTTTCTTACATACATAATCAATCAGCCTAAGCAGCGGGTTGAGCTGAGTGAGAGGTATCTGCACCTGATGACAATGCCTGTCTATGCAAAATACTGGAAAACTCCTCCATAAAATTGCCATAGCTATTTTCAAGTTTTTCTACTTGATGACTAAATCGGTTATAAGCAATAACCGCAGGTATCGCAGCAAATAAGCCCATTGCGGTGGCGATCAATGCTTCAGCAATACCTGGCGCAACCATCGCTAACGTGGCTTGTTGTTGACCACCTAGCGCGATAAATGAATTCATGATCCCCCAAACAGTGCCAAACAAACCAATATAAGGGCTAATTGACCCAGTAGTGGCCAAAAAAGGTAAACGACTTTCCAAACGGTCTATTTCACGGGATAAAGACACTCGCATAGCCCTTGAAGCACCTTCCATAATGGCATCTGGAGGGGTTGAAGCATTCTTGCGAGATCGAACAAACTCTTTAAAACCCGAGCAAAACATACTGGCCATGCCTTCCAAAGATTGACGGGCGGCTAATTCTTTATAAAACTGATTGAGGTCAACACCAGACCAAAATTTGTCTTCAAACTTTTTCATCTCAGAACGTGCAAAATTTAATGCTCGACTGCGTTCAAATATAAATGCCCATGAGGCAACCGATGCCCCAAGTAATAACAACATCACCAGTTGCACAAGCAAACTGGCGTCTAGAATAAGATCTACAAAAGATATCTCAGATGACACGTGAAAATTCCCCTAAAATTTTGTCAGGAATAGCTTGTGGTTTCATATTGGATAAATTGACACAAGCGACTCTGATTAACGCACTGACCAAACGTTGTTCGTTTGGACTTATTATTATTTGCTTGAAGACTACACTAGCACGCTTCAATTCTACTATTTCAGACTCAATACACAACAATTCATTAAAACGAGCTGGCGCGTGATTGTCCATTTCAACCCTTCTGACGACAAAACCCACGGAACGTTCCAAAAGAATGTCTTGTTCTGTGCCCATTTGTCTTAACCATTCGGTTCTAGCCCGTTCTAAAAACTTCAGATAGTTAGCGTAATAAACGATGCCTCCAGCATCTGTGTCCTCGTAATACACCCGTACATTGTGACTATGTTTGCTCATGGTAACGTTACTTTTTATGTCTAAGGAGATTTAGTTGCGCTTTTATAATTCTAAGATAAGGGTTCGAATTCTCACCCGCTGAATTTTTATGCTATTAAACAATATGCCATTGTGATGCGCATTGATTAAAAATATCATTAAAATATATATTTTTCATTAACTTAGATAAAATTAAACACACTAACAAAAGTAATAACAGCATTTTACAAACGAATGTTTATACACTCCAATGAAACCAACATTTTCATAACAAAATATTAACAAGCAACAATTATAATAATAGTTTGAAATTCAGCCGTTTTAAATAAGTTATAAAATTCATATTGTTACAAACAAAAAATCGTTATTTTTTGTTTAATTCAAAATAAATACAACTTATTCATTAGTTTTTCTAATGTAATAATCAATTTAATTCAATTGAACATTTAATTTATTAATCTAGAATACATCTTGTTTTCTGAACTACACATTGTTTTACCTTTTAGGTATAACGATGGGTTATGAGTTTATTTGACATGTTCCCTGGATTTATTTCCTTTTAACACTAGTTGTTGAGCCCACATTTATTATGCGGGCTTTTTTTTTGAATAAAAATTAGATGCCACACTCTATTACCCATTAATCAGGTGAGTAATCTTTACCAAAGTGCAAGAAAGCACGCTGTGAGGCAATTCGACCTCTGGGCGTACGTTGTAAAAAACCTTGCTGTATCAAGAAAGGTTCGATCACATCTTCGATGGTTTCTCTTTCTTCTCCAATAGCCGCGGCTAAATTATCCAGTCCAACAGGCCCCCCCATAAATGTTTCAATGATGGCCAACAGTAACTTACGATCCATGTAATCAAGGCCTTCTTTATCGACGTCCAATATGTCCAATGCTTGGCTAGCTACGTCTAAGGTAATATTTCCGTCAGCTCTGACTTCTGCAAAGTCTCTGACTCGGCGTAACAAACGGTTGCTAATTCGAGGGGTGCCTCTGGAACGCCTAGCAATTTCAAGCGCCCCTTCTTCCTGCAACGTTAAATTTAAATAACTAGCAGAGCGTTTTACGATTTGAGTCAGATCTTTAATGTTATAAAATTCAAGTCGTTGCACTATGCCAAAACGGTCTCTAAGAGGAGACGTTAACGAGCCAGCTCTGGTCGTCGCCCCTATTAAGGTAAAAGGGGGTAATTCTAATTTTATTGAGCGCGCAGCTGGGCCTTCACCAATCATAATATCCAATTGGTAGTCTTCCATTGCAGGATAAAGAATTTCTTCAACTACAGGGCTAAGACGATGAATTTCATCAATAAACAACACATCGTTTTCTTCAAGGTTAGTCAAAAGCGCAGCTAAATCACCGGCTTTTTCAAGCACGGGTCCAGAAGTGGTTTTAATATTCACGCCCATCTCATTGGCTACAATATAGGCTAAAGTGGTTTTTCCTAAACCTGGAGGCCCAAATATCAACACGTGATCAAGGGCATCGTTGCGGTTCCGTGCAGCCTCAATGAAAATTTCCATTTGTGAGCAAACGTGATCTTGCCCCGTATAATCTGCCAACATTTTAGGTCGAATGGCGCGGTCAACCACTTCATCTTCATGGCTGGCGGTAGGTTTTATTATGCGGTCTGCTTCAATCATGTTTTATCTTGCTAATATATTAAGTGAGAGTAGTGTTTTTTTATACAGTAACAAAATTATTGAAAGCCGTCTTTAAAAAGGCTGCTTTTTAAAGACAGTTAACTTTCAATGGTTTTGTTAAACCATCGCGCGAAGAGCTTCTCGAATAAGTGTTTCACTGCTGATATCTTCTTTATATACAGCGTTAATCACTCTGCTTGCTTGTGGTGGTTTGTAGCCTAAAGCAATCAGTGCACTTAAGGCTTCTTCTTTCGCATCAGTGCGTTGTAAAAAGGTATTTTCTACAGGTAAATCAGGCGTAAGGTGCACTGTTTGGGCGTAGCCCTGATCTTTGGCTAACTTACTTAGCCTGTCACGCATTTCGATGACTAAGCGTTCGGCGGTTTTTTTGCCAACACCGGGAAGCTTAGTTAAACCTGTGACATCTTCCAAACTGACACATTGCATAAATTGTTGAGCATTCATACCTGACAAGATAGTTAACGCCAGTTTTGGTCCCACACCGCTGGCTTTTATTAGCTCTCGGAATACTGCACGTTCTTGTTTATTGGCAAAACCAAACAACAGTTGGGCATCTTCACGCACCACAAAATGAATACATATATTGGCCTCTTGGCCAATTTCAGGTAATTGATAAAAGCTAGTCATAGGCACTTGTACTTCATAACCTACCCCACCCGCTTCTATCAATATTTCGGGTGGCTGTTTTTCAATTAATATGCCACGAATATTACCTATCATTTTGTTTCCTTGAATTTTAATCGACGTTTAGGACTGAGGAACTATTTGGGATGGTTTTAAGGGACAAATAACTAAAGTATAATCACTTCAACTAAAACACGTTAACCTGAAGCCACTATCCAGTGACAATGCTAACAGATTTTCAATAATAATAACTAGCTCAGGTGTTGTATTTGTGGGGGCGTTAACATTCCATTCATGCTGTTTACCCTTAGTGGTTTTAGCGATTAAACAAAACATTAAATGTTATGCACTTCGATGTCAGTGGTTTATTGTTTCCTCACACGATACATGTACTTTTTATAGGTATTTGATAACTGACTCACTTCCGGATTATGTAATTCAATGATACGGCGATTAGACATTTGCGCTTGATCAATACTAGCCTTGTAGAATCTTTTCCAAAGAGCAATGAAACTCCCGTCTGCCCAAGCAAGTTGCAATCCTTTATAAATCCTCATTAACGCATCCTTGTTGCCTTTAGTTGTATAAAAAAAACGAGGGGCGGGATAATATAAAGCAAACTGGTTATCCATTTTAAAATTTGTAATTTTCGTTTTGTATTGTTGATATTCATCTTGAATTTCATGAATACCTCTTGGAAAAAGATCGCCTCGCCCTTTGTCGATGAAAAAAAACAAACTTTCATAATTTGATAAAGTTAGCACATTTAGGCTGTTTGCCAACAAAATATCGGTATCCAACCAGCCTTGCCCTTGCACAATGGTAAAGGGTTTAAGATCATTGAGTAAATTAACGTTGCTGAGCTGTAATTGGCTTTGTTTATTTGTAAGGAAAATCCGATAACCCACTATCCCTCTATGAGTGAGCACTGGCAAATAATCCAGAGTATTTATGTATTTCTGACGAAAAGCAAAAATAGGAAAATAATTTGCGTGTGTGCCATTTTCAATCTGCCTCATTGTTCTTGCTCCATTCATTGGGGAGCTGGGTAAAAGGATATATCGCCCATATTCCTGTGTTGTTTTATCTAAGGCGAGTTTTAATAACTGGTGATCGTATTCGAAACGTTGGTCGCCCTCGATAGAGGGGCCGCGATAAGTGAAGGTTGTCTGACACAATGTGTTAAATGCAATAAACACCAAACATACACTGAAAAATTTTTATGGTAGCGATACTTTTTATCTTGAAACGTATTATGCACATCTTATCTTCGGTGTTTTTAAAGATAGTTGTCACCCGTTAGTTACAAAGCTCATATTTTAGCCAAGGGTAGATCACTCTCGCCCTTTAATACTGTCAGAATGTCATTATAAACCTGCGGGTTCACAGCATCGACTTTGTTCTCACTATTAACACCCGCTGACGAATAAGTGACCCATTAATTGATGATAAATACAAAACATAAGCCTTCTTAACTCAATAGGCTAGTCTTGTATTTTATTGTAAAGATGGAGTGCAAATTTTCTATGGTGAGAAAACGCCCCTACATCATTCACATTTTTTTGAATCTGCGAGTTACAATTTGAATGTTAAAAAAACGCAGAAATATTATTCCTGAAAACGTCGGCAAAGATCTCATTAAATTAAATGTCTCGCACAAAACCGGGACATGATGCACTTCATTCGCTAAGTCCGATAGGGGAAAATAACAATTGTGCTTGAAAGCAATTTGAGCATCGTTCACAAGGAATGCCATAACATGGAACAGTGGACTGATAATGGTAATCTAGCATGATAAAAGTCGACGGGGTCACTCATCGATTCAACACCTAATGAAAAATGAACCTCAGTCACGAGGGGCCTCTTCATCTTTGGGTTGGCTTATTACCAACCTCTCTGATTTTCTGGAGTGAATATATATGACACATTTTAATCGTAAGAGTTTTATCTCGAGCGACCTATCGCAGGCGCCTTATCTCAACCGACCTATCGCAGGCGCCCACGTACAGTTTTTGTGGCTTGGCCGGACATTTTAATTAAACTTTGATGAGTGTGATTATGACATAAGGCCACAGCCAGAGCATCTGCGGCATCGGCTTGTGGTTTGGCTGCCAATCCTAATAAATAAGTCACCATATGTTGTACTTGAGACTTATCTGCGTTGCCATTACCCACAACTGATTGTTTGATTTGCCGTGCTGAATATTCTGCAACAGGTAAGTCAAAAGTTGTTGCAGCCACTATCGCAGCACCTCGTGCTTGACCAAGCTTTAATGCTGAGTCAGGATTTTTCGCCATAAATACTTGTTCAATGGCAAACTCTGTAGGCTGGAACTGGTGTATGATCTCTCTCACACCATCAAATATTTGTTTTAGCCTTGGTGCAAGCTCATCTCCCTGCAGACGAATACAGCCGCTACCAATATACTCTGACTTCTGACCAACCTTTTTTATGACACCATAACCCGTGATCCGAGAGCCGGGATCGATACCTAAAATAATCGCCATCAATTTATCACTCGAACGGTCAAATTTGACTGTTTTAAGTTACAGCAACAGTAACGTGAAAGGTAACCATTTAGTTTATTGATTGGTATCTGGCACATATAAAGATATCGCCTCACGATTGGTATCCGACCATACTTTTTGCATAGCAGATAATTTGTCTAACCATAAATAGGCAGAGTGCTCAGTCAACACTATGCCTTGTTCATTGGCGACTTCAACTGCAAATACATGTTCAGTGTTGAATGGTGTACCCGGCGGATAGCGGTGTTTCCATCTATCGCGGATTTCATAGGTATTGATTTTTTGACAATCAATCAGCGGGTAAGCAGATTGAGTGATATCAATGCTGGTTTCTTCCAACACCTCACGGCGCGCTGTTTCACAAGGCTTTTCGCCTGGCTCTAAAGTACCAGTCACAGATTGCCAGAATTCAGGATCATCATTACGCTGCATCACCAATACCTGCCCAGAGCGATTATAAACAACCGTCAGGGCAGATTGGGGAATACGATATTCTGTTTTCACAGTGTTTACCGATTAATCCGCTTTCTTTGGCGTTTCAGTTGAGTTAATAGCTGTTGAACTAATAGCCGTTTTAATGGAAAGCTCTTTGAGTTGTTCTGGGTTTGCTTCACCCGGTGCGCTTGTCAAAGGACAGGCTGCTGTATTGGTCTTAGGGAATGCCATAACATCACGAATAGACGTGGCGCCTGTCATCAGCATCACTAACCTGTCTAGACCAAAGGCTAAACCAGCATGAGGCGGTGCACCAAACTTAAGGGCTTCAAGTAAAAAGCCAAATTTCATTTCGGCTTCTTCATCTCTAATGCCTAACAATGAAAACACTTTAGCTTGCATATCTTGTTTATGAATACGTACCGAACCGCCACCCAACTCACAGCCATTAAGTACCATATCATAAGCATTTGATAAAGCACCTGCAGGGTTAGCCGCTAGTTCATCTGGGGTCATATCTCTTGGTGCAGTGAACGGGTGATGCAATGCATGAAACTGTCCATCAAACTCTTCAAACATAGGGAAGTCGACAACCCATAGAGGTTTCCATTCACCTTCTAATAACTCTAAATCTTCGCCAAGTTTTAATCTAAGCGCGCCCATCGCTTCTGTCACCACGGTATTGCTGTCAGCGCCGAACAACAGAATGTCGCCACTTTGCGCGCCACTGCGCTGCACAATAGCTTTAGCAACGTCTTCATTTAAGAACTTCAGAATAGGAGATTGCAGCCCTTCCATGCCTGCTTCAAGGTCGTTAACCTTCATCCACGCTAAACCTTTAGCACCGTAAATGCCGACAAACTTTCCGTAGTCGTCAATATTCTTACGAGACAACTTAGCCCCGCCTGGCACTCGAATAACGGCAACGCGCCCTTTAGGATCATTTGCAGGGGCAGAGAACACTTTAAACTCTACGTCTTTAAGTAAATCAGCGACATCAGTTAATTCTAGTGGGTTACGTAAATCGGGTTTATCGCTACCAAAACGACGCATAGCATCTGCATATGTCATGCTTGGGAATTCGCCTAAGTCTACCGACAACATTTTTTGGAACAAATCGCGCACCAAACCTTCGGCGATGACCATGACGCCATCGGCATCTAAGAAAGTGGTTTCAATATCGATTTGGGTAAATTCGGGCTGACGATCGGCCCGTAAATCTTCATCACGGAAACATTTTACGATTTGGTAATATTTATCCATACCTGACATCATCAGCAATTGTTTAAACAATTGTGGTGATTGTGGTAACGCAAAAAACTGGCCTTTGTGGGTGCGACTTGGTACTAAATAATCACGGGCGCCTTCTGGGGTCGCTTTAGTCAGAATAGGCGTTTCAATATCCAAGAAACCATCATTTTCAAGATAATTACGCACACTACTGGTCACTTTGGCTCTAAATTTTAAACGGTCACTCATCAATGGGCGGCGTAAGTCTAAGTAACGATATTTTAATCGTTGCTCTTCGGAATTGTCTTGATTCCAATCGAGTGGTAATGGAGCGGCTTTGTTAAGGATGGTCAACGTCTTACCGAGCATTTCAATTTCGCCGGTAAACATATCGTTGTTCACTTGGCCTTCTGGTCTGGCACGCACTAAACCACTTAACTGCACACAAAATTCGTTACGTAGACTATTCGCAGTATCAAAAACGTCGACTAAATCAGGATCAAACACCACCTGTACCACACCTTCACGATCTCGTAGGTCGAGAAAAATAACGCCACCTAAGTCGCGACTACGATTAACCCAGCCACACAAAGTGACGGTTTGTCCGATATAAGATGAATTGATATTGCCACAATAGTCCGTGCGCATGAAAAACGACCTCTAAAAACGTAAACACTGATGAAAAATTAAGGCCGCGTAGTATATACCCAATCCACCTCAAAAAGCACGCTTCAGCGGGAGTTTAAAGCTGTTTAAGCAAGGCGGATATTTGCAGGCTTAGTAATCTAAGTCAAAAATGGCCAACGCAGCATAAATAGCTTTAAAACCCGCCCGATGGGAACGACTTGGACACTCCACTTCTTCGTTGCGCCAATTCAGAAGGTAGCCGACATTCAGTCATTGGCAAGCATTGAATTGAAGTGTCCAAGTCGTTCTGAAATGCGCATTTTGGGGTGGCTTGGGTATTAACCGGATCATCCATGTCCCAAATTAAATTCTCGGTTTTCGTAATAAAATGTTGCTTCTATAGACTATTGAAAATGAATTCTGCATATTTGCAGTCATAAAGTACTTAAACACGGATCAAGCCATGCTAAAAATTAAAAACATAACAAAAACTTACGACAACGGCGTAAAAGCCCTTAACAATGTCAATATAGATATTCCCAAGGGTTTGTTTGGTTTGCTTGGTCCCAATGGTGCGGGTAAGTCCAGTTTGATGCGCACTATTGCCACGCTTCAACAACCCGATACAGGCAGCATCCAATTTGACGATACTGATGTACTCACCCAGCCCAACGAACTACGTCAACGTTTAGGTTATTTACCCCAAGACTTTGGTGTGTATCCTCGTGTTAGCGCCCTTGATTTATTAGATCACTTGGCAATATTAAAAGGCATTGCTAATAAAGCTGAGCGAAAAGAAGCAGTAGATGGTTTGTTAGCACACACCAACTTATTTCAACACCGCAAAAAAGCGGTCAGTGGTTTTTCTGGTGGTATGCGTCAACGTTTTGGTATTGCTCAGGCGTTATTAGGCGACCCAGACTTATTGATTGTAGACGAACCCACTGCAGGTCTTGATCCAGAAGAGCGTAATCGCTTTCATAATCTATTGGTTACTTTAGGCGAAGAAAAAGTCATTATTTTATCGACCCATATAGTGGATGACGTGTCGGAGCTTTGCCCCAATATGGCAGTATTGGGTAATGGGCAGATATTACTACAAGGTAATCCACTGGATATTACCGCCGACTTAAATGGGCAGATTTGGCGCAAAACGGTATCGATTGATGAATCAGTGGTATTAGAAAATACTCTACCTGTTATTTCAAAACGCCTCTTTGCTGGACGAACGGTATTACATGTTTTGGCCCCTGACGCGCCAGAAGGTTTTGAAAGCACCCCTGCGACCTTAGAGGATGTGTATTTTTCTACCTTACATAACTCTCGACAGAACTCTCAACAGAACTCTCATAAAACCCAAATAGCATAAGGAAGCTTTGTAATGTTTACTCAAATGTTAGGGTTTGAATGGCGCTATTTTACTCGCCAGCCCTCTTTTATTGTGACCTGCATGGTCTTTTTCTTATTGCCATTTTTGGCTATCAGCATTGATCAGGTGCAAATTGGTTCAGGTGGCAATGTATTGTTTAATAGCCCCTTTGCCGTGACCCAAATCATGCTGATTTTAAGCATATTTGCTATGTTTATGGTGGTTAACTTTGTGGCAGGTACTGCAACGCGCAACCATACAACGTTGATGTCAGAGATTATTTATACAAAACCTATCAAACCTTTAAGTTACAACCTTGGGCGGTTCTTGGGTGCATATTTAATATGTTTAACCGTATTTGCCATGGTGCCACTCGGTATATTGATAGGAAGCATGATGCCTTGGGTCGATAGCGAAAGAATTGGCCCGAACAGTTTGATGATGTACGTGCAACCCTTTTTGATTTTTTCCACTACGAGCATTTTTGTGCTTTCAGCTTTATTCTATGGTGTCACTAATTTATTTAAAAGTGTGATGGCAGGTTACGTATGTGCCTTAGGTCTATTTATTTTATATGTGGTTGCAGGTCAAGTGTTTAGTGAACCTGAGCAACGTACGATCCGGGCATTACTCGACCCTTTTGGACTCAGGTCATTCGGTGAATATACCCGCTATTGGACAGCCTTTGAAAAGAATTCACTATTACCGGTTATTGAGGGTGCCATCTTACAAAATCGATTATTGTGGCTAGCGGTTGGTAGCCTTATTTTACTCATTGCAGGCGGATTGTTTAAACCATTAAATTTCACCGTTAACAAAACTAACAAAAAAACAAGAAAACAAAAAATAGACGTTATTCCCACCAACAACAATATAGCCATTAAGGCCTCAGCCAATAATGGCTTTGCGCAATTTATCTTGCGGACCAAATTTGAAATAAAACAAGTAGTGTTAAGCCCTGCATTCACAGTTTTATTACTGTTTTCGGCCTTTCAACTTATTGCTGGTTTTTTCAACATAAATGGGGCTTTTGGCGCCCCAAACTGGCCGCTCACTCAAACCTTAGTGCAAATCATTATGGGTGCTTTTAGCCTAATGACGATTATTGTGATTACTTATTACACCGCAGAAGTGGTTTGGCGTGAACGTACTGTTGGTATGGGCGATATTGTTGACAGTATGCCTGTACGTAACGTCACTTTTTGGTTATCAAAATTGCTTGCCGTAATGTTAGTGATTGTATCGCTGCATTTTGTAGGTTTGATCATCGCTATTATCAAACAATTACTTTCGGGTTATGAAAATATTGAGCTCGGACAATATTTAATCAGCTTAATGTATTTTGCTGTATTGCCCTTTTGTTTACTCATAGTGTTGGCATTTTTACTCCAAGTATTAAGCCCAAATAAATATGTGGGCATGTTAATTTTTGTTGGCTACATAATTGTATCCAGTGTATTTGGTCAAGTAGGCATTGAACACAACATGTTTAACTTTGGCGCGGCGCCGATAATGCAATACTCAGATTTGAACGGTTATGGCTGGTTTATTCAGACTCAGAGCTGGTACATGTTTTATTGGATTGCCTTATCAGTTGTGTTGGGAGTGATCAGTTATG
>Ga0209119_1004567_pt1 | contig 11321 bp, 8 predicted proteins | sample COG_03_FD_184747 | JGI IMG/M metagenome (GOLD analysis project Ga0209119, IMG submission 184747) | Pelagic Microbial community sample from North Sea - COGITO 998_met_03 (SPAdes) (version 2) | ecosystem: Environmental > Aquatic > Marine > Neritic zone/Coastal water | place: Helgoland, sampling... | reverse complement strand
GTTCTTACATTAAACAAAAATACATCCTAATCTTTGTCTGCAAATAAATCAAAAAAGATTTTTTTTATTGAAGAGGCATATGCCATACTATCATAACCTTTTGCTATACCTTTAGAAACTTTTGATGCATTCTCTAAAATTTCGGAATCCATTTTTTCAAAATAAAAAAATGCATCTATTAATTCTTCAATATCATTATTTTGTAACTCTATACCATTTATCCCGTTTCTGACTAGATCAACACTGGAGCCAACATTTTTATTTGTAATTAGACTCATGCCACAAGCTGCAGCTTCACATACAACAGTACCCCAATGCTCATCTCTACTAACGAGTACAAACACTTTTGAATCATTCATTGCTTTACATATATCTGTTGGTTGTAAAAAATCTTTGCTGATTATTCCCTCTCCATGACATTTACTAAAAAGTTTTCCTCTTCCAATCATTCTTAAATTCCACGTACCACCAGCCAATCTATATCTTCGAAATGCTTCAATCAGTATATCAACACCTTTACGTTCTATAAATTGGCCTACAAAAAGAAATTCATTACTTCTTTTCATTATTGGTTTAGTTTCATAATAGATTTTTTCAAAGGCTCCATAATTTCCAACATAAATTCTATTTTTTGGCATTCCAAAAAAATTGAGCAACTTTACACCTTCTCGACCTGGAACAAATGCAGCGTCGAAATAAGAACGTAAAAATAATCTGAAATATATACTTCCAAACAATTGTCTCATATTACGCTTAAAACGATTATCAACTACGACAACAACTTTAGCTTTATTTCTATTTTTAACATAATTTCCATATCTTAACCAACCCTTATGGTTCCACCCGGTATGTATCACAAGGTTTCTATCTGCAAAATTTTGACGGTATCTCCAAATATCGCTTGGGTCATCAAGCCAAAATATATCTTTTTGTAATAACAACTCCATATCTTTAAAAGGCACGCTCGGCCTTGTGGCAACAAGAACAATATTGGGATATTCTTTTAATATTTTTTTTAATAATAAAGCGCATGGAGGAAGTCCCTCCCAAAAAATTAATGGTTTAAGATTTTGATAATGCAATACTAATCATCCTTATATGCATCATAGGATTTTGAGTAATCTTTAGCTATGATATATTAAATCAATTTAATAAAATTCTTATATATTCTCATCTATATTTACTCCACACTAATTTTCGGGTTTTTATGCAAGTTAATATATATGAAAATACCATAGTAAATTGTAATGGGATGTGAAAACTGTAAAAAGGGAAAAATAGATAAGATATAAATATTGTCTGTAGAGCAGTTTTTTTCTGAGATGTAATTGAAATAATGGCAGCAAGTGATGCAATAAATCTAAAAGTAAATAAAGTTAATATGCAACCAAACCATCCTAGATCATAAAAGTTATGGGCATAACCAAATGAAGGTGTATGACCAGTGGCCGCAAGGCCTGGAAAGTAAATTTCTATCAAATATGTAGGACCATATGCAAATGGTTTACTTTCAATCAATGCCCGGGGTATGTAAGCCCAAAATCCTGAAAGATAGATTTCCCCAAATCTATAATTTAGAATTCCTTCTGAATATTCTCTAAACACCATATTAGATAAATTATATAACTCCAAATATGCTGACAATCGGACAAGAAATCCATTCGATGCACCAAATTGATCAAAAAGCACCAGGAATATAAATGGTGTCGCTCCTATTGCAAGAACTGAAACAAATATTTTTAAGGATCGAGATACAAGTGGCAAGAAAGGTAACAATAAAAATCCTGCAAGAGCAACCTGTTTTGATCCAGAAGTATAGCATATGGCTAAAAAAAATAATGTTTTAATCAATGATATTTTTCCCCTTTCTAGCAAATCTTGCATGTACCAAATTGCATTAAAACTTACTAAAAGAGCCCATACATATCCATTACCAGATCTATAATATTGATATGCATGACGTGGGTCTAAAATTGCATGAAATTCACTTATTATTATCCAAGATATAAGTACTACGATAAGTATGATAAGGGATAAATGACTATTTAAATTGCCATAGTTCTCATTGCCATTTTTAGTATTTTTTTCAATTCTTAAATGTTTATTATTTCTTTTTAGTTTAAACCATTTATTTCTAGATCTAATATAATAAGTTAATGAAAATATTATTCTTGGTAAAAATATACAAGAAAAAGTGAAAATCACATTGTAAATGGTGAACAGCTCTAATTCTTTGGAAAATATGCATAATACAATAAAAGCTCCGACGAACATGAATGCACTTGAAAGGTTTGTGATAATATAGCCACCAATTACCACTCCAGAGAATGTGTCACCATATTTTTTTGATGTATAAAGAATAATCATGAAAGGCAGTAGATATGCCATCACTAGAAAAAAGGTTAGAATTACATTGATCACTTTAAAATATTATGCTCCCCAACAGCTTTACCTGTTATCAGGCTAATAGCCTTAAGAAAAATCTCTTTAAAAAATGTGTATTTGAAAAAACCAGTTTTTGAAATCTTTATTTCGGCTTTATTTAAATAATATAATGGGTTTTTTGGCCTAAAGGGGAAAGCCTTTTCACCAACAAAATGATTACCTTTTCCGTTGTGTGAATAATATGGAAGTACATCTATCCATCTCATAAGATAGTTAGCCCAAATTATAGGACCTATATGTAAATGATCTTTTTGAACTTTAATTTTAGGCAAAGTTTTGACATCATTTAATGTATCAATATTATAACCAATATTTAATTTCATATAAGGGCTTGGCCCAACTGTTAATACCTTTTTACCCCAATGTACTGCCTCTGGACCGATAAGAGAACAAAAACAAACAACAATATTACTATTTTGCATAAGATCATAACTTTTTATTTTTGAGGTTGGTAAAAGCAATTTAATATTTTTAACATTTTCCAGAAGTTTGTATTCTTTCAGATCTCTACCTCTAAGTATATATTGATTAGGGTGCATTCGCACAATTACTTGCTTAGGTGCAACTAAATTTGCTAAATTACGAACCTCTGAAATTTGATCAACAATTTTAACATCACCCCATTCTTTTCCCAAAAACCTGTATTCATCATCGGATGAAGTAAAAACCGTGATAAATTCTTTTCCTTCTAATCCTAATGATGAAATAGATTTATTCTGGGATTTAGTATATGATTTTTCAAATGTATATTGATTATTGATCTTGTCAGAGTAAAATTTTAATGCTGTTTTTGTTGCTTTTTTAACATCTAAATGGTATAATTTAAGTGCACGTTTTGTGGTTGCTTCAATAGAGTGCAATGATTCATTTTCAAATTCATAATGATTATACCCTCTATTCAAGTCAAATGAGATATATCCAATTCTATTGATTTGGGCTGCAAGTATCGCTGCTTTTGCAGAGGGAAATCTTCCATTAAATACAATTACATGCTCAATATCACCACTTATTTTTAGTAAAAGATCAACAATATTTAAGTTTTTTCGTGCCGAAATACGTAGATTTTTTCTAGCTATACGCCATTTGTTAGAAATATATTTAAATTCTTTAACTCGCAAATGACTTGCAACGCATGAATCAACCGCAATATTTAATTGGTCTAAATCTGTTTCCTTATAATGCTGATATTCTTTATTAATTTTATTTTTGCGCTCAACATCACCAAAAGATATAAATTCAACAGAACCATTTTGAAATTGAGACTTTATTAAATCAATACGTGCAATACACGCAGCACAAATATTCTTTCGACCAAATGGATTTAATTCACATTTATTAATAATCTTACCATCACAATATAAAACTCGAACATTTCGTTTTCTTTGTTCAATTGATTTATAAATTTGCGCAAGATGCAATTCAAATTGTGGAACACCAGTAATCATATTTAATATATGTAAAATAGTTTTCATCTTAATTTTACAACCAATCCATCTTTTATTTCAATTACAGCATCATATTCATTTTCAAACTGAAGATCATGAGATATTATCAAAATGAGTTTATATTTAGAAATATTTTTTAACATCTTATGTATCTCTATTACTCGATTATTATCAACAGCAGATGTAGGCTCATCCAAAATTAATATATTTGACGATTGAGATAATATTCTGAGTAATCTCAGGCGTTGAATTTGTCCTGGGGAAAAATCTATACCATTTTTAATTTTGCTTGATTTATCAAAAAATTGATCACATTCACTTTTTGAAAATAATAATGTTTTTATTTTTTTATCAAATTGTAATTCTATCATATTATTAAAAGATAAAAATTCGTTTATGTTAGAATTAGAAAATTCTGCTGTTTGCTCTAGATATGACGCCTCTGGCTTATTTATTTTATCACTATTAATTCCAAATAGTTCTCTTATGAACAAACTCTTTCCAGAACCTGATGGCCCTTTTAAAAGTATAAAACCTTTTTTTGAAATTTTAATTGCCTCTTCAACTTTAAGCTCATGAAACCTGGAAGGTGATGACCAACTATAAGTACCTTCTAATAGTTCAATACTTTCATTTGAAATAAGTGGTGGCAAAGCATTTACCACCAAATAATCAGACTCTCTAACATAATTTTTTATTTCTATGAGTTGTGGAAAATGTGCAAAAACATTAACACCAGAGGTATATAATTGATTAAAAAGAGGCATTAACCTCTGGCCAATTATTAATATCATAATAATATTAATAATTTCATTCGCACCAGACAATATAGCTAATGTAGCAATTGCTAAATAAACAACGCTATCAATAATAATTCTAGGTGACCGTGATAAAATAAGTAATTTTACTTGAGATGCCCGTAATGATTTATATACTCTATTTAAGCTTTCTATGAGTACATTTTTAGGTACGATAGATTTATACTCAAAATATTCATTTAGAAAAGTATTAATAAAGTTTGTAGATTCTTTTAATTTTATCTTTATATTAATTGATATTTTTTTCAAAAACCTATTTGATACAATTACAATTAAAGTAAATAAAATTAACAACGAAGTTGTTCCGATTAATACTTCATTTTTTACACCTGCAAAGACGACAAAATAAAACACAATCACTGTCAAAGATAATAATGCACTAAGCATAGTCACAAATGGATATAAAATATTATTTATTGTGTTGTTTAAATTATTTGTAAATAAATTCATAATAAAACCACGTTGGTTAATCTTGTATGAGTTTGTATATACTTTACTAAATAAATAATCTGATAGTTGAACTGCCAGTTTAAATATTTCTCTGGTAACTATCCACAAAGTAAAAATTCTTATTAAAGACCCTAGAATAATAAAAATAGGTAGTATTTTTTTATCAAAATCTATATCTAAATTTAATTTTGATAATAGTTCACTCTGGCCACCTTGAACAATCATTTCAAAAACAATTCCAATTGAAACTATTTCAACGATAAAAGACAAAGCGCTTGCGATTGATAAAAGACCCAATTTTATAAATAATTTGTACACGAATTAACCAATCTTAGAATATTTTTTAAATGACTTCTGAATTTCATTTAATTTTAAATTATATTCATTTGATATTGCTGAACGGTTTTTTAGAACTCGCTCTACATTATTTATGAGCATAGGTTTCTCTTGTAAAATATTAAGTGGATCAAATAGTGTTTGGTTACTATTTATTAATTCCAATAATCCTTTTATTTTTTGAGATGTTGTATCAAAAGGTATTATTGGCGTACCATCAATTAAACCATAAATTAAGTGATGATAACGACCTGATAATATAAATTGGCTTTTTGCTATTTCATTTCGTACGTCTAAAGGGCTACATGAGCCATCTAATAACTTCCAATTATTTTTTTTTGCTATATTTTGCAGATATTTATCTTCAGTATCAATAGCGGCAATTATTGGATCTAGTCCAAACTTACTCTTTATTTCAGAAGCTAAAGTTTCAATTGGATGTGGTGTAAAACGATAACTATGTAATGGTAACATACTGGAAGATAATATAAATTGTTGCTTCAAAGGCTCAATATTTTTTGTTTTGTTATCAATAAATACTGCATCTGGTACCATTTCAACATCTGAATGATTTATGTGTTTACAAAAGGTTTTAAAACTAACTGGTTCTCTTATGAAAACATAATCAATTTCTTGCATCGCTTTTTTTGCATAACTTTCAAGAATATTATCCTGATTAGTTAAAGAAAATGAGCCATTACAAAATAAAGTTTTCTTTCCTAACTTTGATGCTAGGGCCAATAGGAATAATCCCAATGCAGCGGACTTGTTAGCTCGATAAACACTACCTTCAGCATTAAAAACTATTAAATCTGCATCAATTATTTTATTATAGACTTGATTTTCAATCTTATTTAGTTTGTTATTTATCCAATATTCATAAAATTGTTCAAATTCATCAGCATAATTTGGAAACTTTATTGGAATACCCAAATATTTTCTTAACCGACTATTTCTATTAAATATTTTTTTACCAAAAAGACTAGGGTCAAATCTGTATTTTTTCATGAAAATTTCATGAGGCAAGTAGCTGAATTGAGCATTAACATCAACATATTCCCTCAAAATATTTTTTAAACTAATAGTTGTGGATTGAATGCCCCAATTATTAAACTTTTGCCCGTCATTTAAGAGGAGTATCTTCATTTAAAAAATCCTTTAATAAATTTTTTTGACTTTTTATAGGCAATAGGCATGGGATGGTTCATTAGCCTAACTAGTCGCCAATATTTATCCATGGCCCACCATCTAAATAAATTCTTTGATATAATAAGTTTTATGTTTTTATTTGAAAAATTATCGTTTCTAAAGCCACCTGATACATAACTTACCCATCTTGCAGCTTGATACATTTCATATTTTGTAATTGGTATATTTTCAAATAGATGATACTTATTTTGTAATAAATGCTCAATAGATTGAAAAATTGGTATTTTTACTACATGATCATAAATTGCCCTACCAATGAGAACTGATCTTTGTTTAAGTAATATGCTTTCAACAGCAGTACTACTTCCAAAAGTAATATTAATTAAACTGTTTTGCATAAGGGAATAAGTACTTATCTTAGATGAGCCTTCAATAATTTTTAGAATCCCATTTTCTCTTCTTAATTTGTTTAGACAGTTTTCTTCAAATTTGCTACCTGACTGATTTGGGTGAAGTCTTACAACAATCGCAATATTTTCTTCAAGACTATCAATTAGAAAGCTTATTTCTTTAAATTGGTCAATCAAATCAAAACTAAGATCTGAACCAAAATATTTGTATTCATCCTCTGAAGAAGTAAACACAACACAATACCGTGATCCGAGGTTGTCTGGTAGGGCGCCTAGATTTTGGTTCTTTGTGAACACCTCATAAGCAATAAATTTATTATTTAATTTTGAGTAAATGAATTTTTTTCCATAATCTATAATATCTTTTTTTGGGATATCTTTTAATTCATTATTAACGTTCTCTAAAAGACTTTGGGGATCCAATACTGCACTATCACGGGATAAGGTTATTCTCTTCTTTGCAAGCAAGTCATAATTAACGTAAGGTATATTATTTTCTTTTAAGGCTATTTTTGCGGCAGCACCACTTGGGAATCTAGCATTAAAAAAATACATACAAGGTACTTTATTTTTTTTTAAATAAGTATTTATATTTTTTTCTAAATTATTACAGTAATTTCTCAAATGAAATTTATATTTTTTTACAATGCTACTGTTATTATGTTTCTCGTCCCTGTAGAGGCTAATCAAAAAATTTTCGGTAATTTCTTCGAATGAAATACTTGAATTTGAAAAATCTTTATTAGATAAATTTTCAATAAATATAATATCTTTATTTACATGTAGAGCAAAAGCTCTTGCTTTACACTTACAATGAGAACAAATTAATTTGTTTCCAGTTATATTTGTTTCGCATCTAGAACCAACAAGTCCACATGCTATTAATTTATCAATATTATTTTTAAGAATAACATCGTAGTGATATTCTAATACATCATCGAATAATGGAAGATTTAAGAACAGCGTATTCATTTAAATTCAACCAGTTTATCACATGCTTGCCAAAACCCAGATCCATTATTCTTATGGCCCTGCCAAACTTCAGGAACGAAAGATGCATCTTTATAAAGTTTTTCAATTTTTGGCCAAATACTAGAAAAGGCTATTTCTCCATCTCCAATTTGCAAACCCTCACCTGAAGTCCCTCTTGCATCAGCAATGTGAAGATGAGCAGTTAAAGGAGCTAATTTAGAAATAGAATCAGTAAATGATTCCTTAAACTTGTGAGTTGCTAATTTTGTATGAGAAATATCTAAACAAATTCTAAAATCATATTTTTCACAAAACTCACAAATCTCATTTATTTGTACAAATAAATTGTGAAACCTTTGCCCCCCAAAATGCCATGGGTATGGAGGCATAGTTTGTGGAATAATTTCAATACCAGAATCTTTATACTGATTAAGAATTTCAGCTAATTTTTTATATTTTCTTTCTCGCCATTCTTTTGTTTTAAATTCATATTCACTAAATCCCCCAACATTTGTAATTAATAATGGTTTTGTTGAATTTGGAAAAAATTCTTTTAATTTGAGTGTTTCTTCAATAGTACGTTCTAAATTTTTACGTGATAAAGACAAATAATCTGGACTATCAGCTACCAAATTAAGAATATGATCATTTTTATATAATTCTGGACAGTGTACCACCAATTGTTGAGGATATTTACCTTTTAAATACTTTGAAATATCTAAATCTAAATCTTGGTAGCTTAAATGAAACTCTACAATGTCAAAGTTACTATTTTCATATAAATCATGAAAATCGTGATAACGAACAGGGAGGCCATATTTTAACTTAAAAGACCATGGCTTTTTTGTATAATTTAAATTAGTTAAATCTTCGCTATAAATAAAATCGCCTTCATAAAAGTCTTTAGATGCAGTTTGTCCAACTATATTTTTTAAATCAATAGGTTGTAGTCCTTTACCTGGGCTAGTTACACCAAAATCTTCAGATTTAAATTTTTCACCAGAACTTACATTGTTTAGGAAATACAAACTTTTACCAAGTACTTCTTTGTTCATAAGTTCACCTTGAGAAATTGATCTACCTACACTTGTTCCAAGTGAAGTCTCAATTTCTCTTATACCAGATACAAGGCTTTTAAATTCGCTTGGAAGAAGGCTAACTTTATGATCATTCCCTTCCATTGTTTTTTCAATAGTAAAATGTCTTTCTAAAACTTTAGCCCCCATAGCAACAGCAGCCATGCTAACAGCTTTCCCACGCTCATGCCCCGAATAACCAACGGGCCTTTTTGATAATTCTTTCAATCTATTTAAATAATTTAAATTAATATCAGAAAATGGTGCTGGATATGTAGAGTTGCAATGAAGTAAAATGTATGCACTTTCATATTTTTCAAGTAAAGAAATTGTATCAATAATATTCTGTTCTGAGGACATCCCAGTGGAGATAATTAAGGGTTTATTTGTTTTTAAAATTTTTTCTAAAAAAATATGATTAGTCATATCAGCAGATGCTACTTTATAAGCAGGCATACCGTAATCCTCAAGAACCGCTAGGCTATCTTCATCCCATGGTGTACATAAAGGTATAGAACCAAGTGATTTACAATAATCAAAAAGTTCTAAAAGCTGCTCATTCTTTAGTTGGAATTTATCAAGCAAATCTAATGTATATTGTGCACCCAAGTCTTCAGACGAGTCATTTCTAAATTTATATAATTTAGACATATTTCTCATCTGAAATTTCACACAATCCGCTCCAGCAGTAATGGAAAGATCAATTAATTTTTTTGCTAATTCCATACTGCCATTATGGTTATTACCTATTTCAGATATTATGAAACATGGATGTTCATTGGATATAAATTTATTTTCAATTTGAATGTGGTTTGTCTTTTTGCAATATATTCCTAATAAAATTTTATTTTTATCAACTAATGGGCAGAAATTGAATTGTTCTAAAATTATTTTTACTTCTCGAATTTCAGCACCCTCAAAAGAGAACTTGGCATTCTTGTTTGTAATTAATAAATTTTCTTTATTAAGATCTGCATGATCAGTATTGATTAAAAAGCGTCTAATATCACCATCAGTCAATGTGCCTATCAGTTTGCCATTCTTTTGAACTACAACAACAAAACCTGCTTTATTAAGTGATATTTTTTCCAATGAATCCCTTATAGATTGGGTCTCAAGTACAATAAAATTTGATAAATTATTAATTAGTAACATTTATATCTTCCATAAGTTTTTCTAAAACTAACCAGTCAACCTGATTATCGATTTCATAAGATTCAACCTGATCCATTATAAAAAGACCAGTTTTTCCAGAAATTCTACATAATGATGCTAAAAAATTATCAGTTCGAGTAATATAAATCGATCCGTTTTCTTTATAGTTCATATTCTCTTCTTTTATGTCTTGTCGTCGAGGGCGAAAACTTGGATCATAAGATGCATATGGTTTCTTAATATTTTTCCAGTAGAAACCATGATCTTTAACTACAGACAATATGGAAACAAAACCGGATTTATCATTTTCTATATAATTAATAATTTCTTTTAATCTTCCTGGATGCCGGATTGGAGAAGTAGGCTGTAACAGCATAATATATTCAGGTTTTTGGTTGTTTTGAATATACCAATTCAGAGCATGTTGCATAACAGGCTCCGTTAGAGCTTCGTCAGTAGCTAATTCTGCAGGACGTTTATAATTAAAAATATGACCATATTTTTTTGAAATATCATATATTTCATTACTCTCTGTGCTAACCAAAACATTTAACTTTCCAAGCTCTTTAATTGCTTGGGTTAAAGTCCATGATATTAATGGCTTACCATAGAAATACTTTATGTTCTTGTTTATTATACCTTTTGAACCACCACGAGCAGGAATTATCGCGAGCACCTTAGACATATATTTCACATTTAAAATTAAAAGCCATATCTAAGTGTTCCTTTTGCTAAATAGATCTCATCCAATTTATTAGTGTATCCTATATTTCTCAAGGTAATCCTTTAAGTTATAATTAGGCTTCCATCCTAATGCTTTAGTTTTTTTTGACTTCATAGGAGCATTCATTCTATTTCCAGGCACATTTGGTTGCATCTTACTAGTAGCACCAAGCATTTCTACAACTTCGACTATAGAATAAGAAAAATCAGAACCTATTCCATATCCATCACCATATCCTTTATCTGCAACATATCTCAATCCTGACACGATATCATATACGTGAGTGAAATTACGTCGCTGAGTTCCGGGTGAGGTAACCGGCAAAACTGAAGTGCCATTTG
>Ga0209119_1004556_pt1 | contig 11341 bp, 9 predicted proteins | sample COG_03_FD_184747 | JGI IMG/M metagenome (GOLD analysis project Ga0209119, IMG submission 184747) | Pelagic Microbial community sample from North Sea - COGITO 998_met_03 (SPAdes) (version 2) | ecosystem: Environmental > Aquatic > Marine > Neritic zone/Coastal water | place: Helgoland, sampling... | reverse complement strand
TAGGATATAGCAGTGCTTCTGAAAGTAATTTGACAGAAATACCAGGTTTAGATCAGGTTGAAAGTTTAGCGGCTGGACTGAACCATAGTGTTTTCTTGAGAGTTGTTGGGCCTACAAAAACTATATTAACAACTGGTATAGACACACAGGGACAATTGGGTTTGGGTTATGATACGAACGTTCCTGTAGAAGTCCCTGCTTATAGTAATGTGGATGAAGTCTCAGCTGGACCTTTCTCTACCATCTTTAAAGACTCAGGCTTCTTTATTTATATGATGGGAAGAGGCTTTGACGAAAGTTATTATTCTGCCCCAGTTATGATTGAAGACTTAACTCCATAAAGAAGGATGAGGTGAAGAAAGAGCTCTCTAAGTAAGGGAGCTCTTTTTTTATTTAACTTTTAAGTGTAGAGATGTCTTTGTTGGCTTACAGGCAGTTTCAAGAGTTTCAATATGATATAACTCTTTGACTTGGCTGTATGAAGGCCTTGATTCTAGGTAAAGTGATAAACGTACTTCTTTAAACGTACCTTGTACTAGCTAAAACTAGGCCATGTGGAGGTAGGGTGACCCCTAGTTGATCTCTCATATCATCTTTCTGCAGGGCTTTAAGAGCTGTTTCAAGGTTAACCCTTTCTAGTCCGATATAAATAGCTGTGCCAGTAAGAATGCGAACCATGTGCTGTAAAAAACCTTTGCCTTGGAACTCGAAATAGAAGTTATGTTCATCTATTTGAACGAGTTCACTTTTTACTATTGTTCTAATGGTGGTATCTGTTGCATTATTAATGCTGCAATAGTTTTTAAAATCGTGTTCTCCTTTGACAGCTTTTAGAAATTCCTTAACCAATTCAAAATTAAAATGACGTGTTCTCAAGTGAAAACGTCTATATGCATAAAAGGGGTTAGGGTAGGGGCTCCATTCTACATGATATTGATAGGTTTTGGTGTGAGGTAAAAATCTAGCGTGAAAATCATCCTCTACAATTGCTATATTGGTAACCCATAGATTAGGGTCTGTTAAACTATTAAGAGCATTGAGCCAAGACTCTTCACTACGCTTATTAAAATTTTCTAGATCGACGTGAGCTACTTGTTGGTAGGCATGAACTCCAGCATCTGTTCTGCCAGCTCCAATGACTCTAGGTTCATTGTCGCATAACTTGGAAAAAGCTTGCATGAGCTCACCCTGGATACTTTTTTGATCAGGTTGAATTTGCCAACCACAGAAATTGGCTCCATGATAACAGATATCTAACCTTACCCTCTGTTCAGAACTAGAGGGTTGGCTGGAGTTTTCTAGGTCCAATGTAATTTAGAAGTGAGAGCCCACACAAGGTGTTGTGCGTCATTGATAACAGGCTCAACATCGATACGAAGGTTTTTTGCTTGAAGAGCTTTTGTTGTGACGGGACCAATGGAAGCGATACAGTTGGCTGACTCTATTTCATTTGGAAATGAGTTGTGTAGAACTTCTACGGAAGAGGGAGAGCAAAAACAAACAGCATCAAATTTTGGCAAGGAGACTATTTCTTGTGCTTGATTATGATAAAGAGTTTCGGTAAAAACTTTTGCTCCAGCATCTTCTAATATTTTTGGAAGTGGACTACGGCTAGCATCGGAACGAGCCACCAAGACCTTTTTGTTTTTAATATCTCTGGCTTGAATGAGCTCGTTGGCTAAAGCTTCTGAAGTGAATGTTTTGGGCATAAAATCAGAGTATAGGCCATGCTTCTTTAAGGTATTAGCAGCAGAAGGCCCACTGACAACAATGGAAGGTAAGTTCCTTAAATCGACTTCATGTTTTTTCAATAAATTCATCAGTATCTCAACAGCTGAACCACTAGCTAAAACGAGATAGTCCATGTCTTTTAAAGTGTCGATCCATGATGAAGCATCACTTTGAGTAAGTTTGAAGACTTCCAAAGGGAGGGCTTCTCCACCCAGTGCTTCTACCATGCGCGTTAGTTTGAGTCGGCTGACTTCACTGCCTGGGCATAATACGCGTTTGCCAGCTAAGGGGCCTTGAGATTGATTGAAAGCTTTCTCTTCAGCTGCAGATTCACCTACTAACAATAAACCAGGAGGTTTAAGTTTGGCAGACTTTAAGTTGGCTTCAATCGTTTTAAGTGTTCCGCGCACGATATTTTCAGAACCTGCATCTTCACGGAACACAGCACATGGAGTGCTTTCTGCATAACCTTTTTCAATTAAACCTTTAGTAATTGATCCAATCTTATTTAAAGCCATGAAAAAATAGATGGGGCCACGGGTAGGGTCTAAATCTTTACTATCAAATGTTTTGCCCTCTACTTCAGTTCCTGTCGCAACTTGAAAGTGTCGAGTTTCTTCGCGACTGGTTAAATAAATGCCATGACGTATTGGAGCTGAACAAATCCAAGGTATACCTGGCAATACCTTAAATAATAAAGCATGTTCATAAAGGGGGCTTAGTTCTTCAGATAGTCGACCAAAAAGAGAGGGGTCTCCACCTTTTAAACGAACGACTTTTTTGCCAGCTCTAGTGGCATCTAACATAACTTTTACTAAATGAGTTTGAGCTTCTTTGGCGTTGCCATCGCTGTAGCGTTTGCCAACATTGATGACCTCGCCTTTCGCATGGCTAAGGATCTCTTTGTTTAGGAGCGCATCGTGTAAACAAATATCAGATTGCTCGAGGGATTCTTTGACGGCTAAAGAATAGTGACCTTCACGTCCTGTGCCAGCACCAGCTAGTATAACAGGGTGAGTGAGGATTTGTCGTAGAGTGTTGAGTTCTTTATGGCCACGTTTAAAAGTAACACCCAGAGTACCTTGGACGGCATGCGTGGGCAACTCATCCATAGAGATGATTTCGCTGATCCTTTTATCGAATCCTAGTCTGTTTAATCCAGCTACAGCTAATAAGATCACATCAAAGTCACCTTGGTCCATTTGTTGGATACGGGAATCAATGTTTCCACGGATGGGCTTAATAATACATCCAGGCCATCTTTTTTTGGCATACTCTTCTCGGCTAGGAGAGCTAATGCCTACAACAGGTTTATTGCCGCAAGGTTTGTCTTGAGGGTAGAGAACGGCATCACGTCTGTCTTCAATCCAAGGAAGGTGAAACCAATCAATCTCAGAATCGTGATAGTCGGGTAGATCTTTTGCACTGTGTATGGCAGCATCAACCGTGCCATCTAATACAGCACGGTCTAAACTATCCGAGAAGAAGTTATCTGCAATGCCCGGGGCAGTTAAACTAGAGGCCTGGTCTATATCACCTGTTGTGTCGAATGTTTTCAACTCAAACTCAATGTCGGGAAAGCTTTCCTTTAATTGAATCAGGGTCGCCTTGGTTTGGGCGACCGATAATTTAGACCCTCTGGCCCCTATGATAAGTTTGGGCATGTGCAGTTAAATACTTTACTCTTGAGCCTCTAACCAACGTTCTGCTTCTAAGGCAGCCATACAGCCTGTGCCAGCTGCAGTAATAGCTTGGCGATAAGTTTTATCTTGAACATCACCCGCAGCAAACACACCTGGAACGCTTGTTTCAGTTGTTCCTGGCTTTGTTACAATATAGCCTGTGTCATCTGTTTCGACTTGACCGTTCAAGAAATCGACATTGGGGATGTGACCAATAGCATAGAAAAGTCCTTTACATTCTAAGTCTTTTTCAACACCTTCTGTTTCGACTTTGATCGAGGTCATTTGCTTGTCGTCACCGTGAACGCTCTTTAAATTAGTCTTCCAAAGAATTTCTAATTTTGGATTATCCATAGCACGCTTTGCCATAACTTTACTGGCTCTTAGGGCGTCACGGCGAACCAATAAGTAAACTTTGATGCCAAATTTTGTTAAATAGAGGGCTTCTTCACAAGCTGAGTCACCACCACCAACGACAGCTAAAACTTGCTCTTTAAAAATGGGTAGTGCGCCATCACATACAGCACATGCACTCATACCACGTTGCCAGTAAGTTTCTTCACCAGGAACGCCCATACGCTTAGCTGTAGCACCTGTCGCGATGATCAAAGTTTCAGCTTCTAGCTCTTGCTCAGGTGTCTTTAGTTTGAAAGGGCGTGATGATAAATCCACCGTTTCAACTGTTTCTGTAAATATTTTAGCACCACAGTTTTCAGATTGTTCTCTGAAAGCTTGAGTGATTTCATTTCCAGAAATGCCTTTTGGAAAACCAGGGAAGTTCTCAACTTCAGTTGTAGTTGTGAGCTGTCCACCTGGAGCAACACCACCTGCCATAAAACCTTCTAGCATGATCGGGTTGAGGTTAGCGCGAGCGGTATAAATGGCTGCGGTATGACCAGCTGGTCCTGAACCAATGATGACGACTTTTTCTGACATAAGATTACTTTTTAAGTTGTTGAAAAACAGATTGAGTGAGTGTTTGGCGAAATGACCCAAAGCCATCGTTGAAGATGAGTTCTAAAACAATAGCGAGGACACTTGACGTGATGGGTTCAAGTTCGACATTTGTTGAGTCTTCGGCATCAAGAGATCGATTCTCGATGGCTAATTCAAACTTCTTGAGAACATACTCGCGATCACCATTAAAAACGCCTTTATAGTTTTCTAGATATGTTTCCTGAATACTTTGAGCAATGACCAAGCCTAGTTCTTTAATGAAAGGTTTGCTGTTTTCAGCCATGGATTTGTTAATCTTTTTAGCATAGTCTTTGACCATACTACTTTTTAGAATATCTAACTTTAGATTCTCTAAGAAAGTTGGTTCGTCTATTAAGTCGTCTTCACTTTCGGAGATAAACGAAGCCATCATGCGATCATAAAAACGTTCGGCCATGTCTCTTCGAAGCTCGGGTGTTGAGATATCAACAGACATCGCTTCACTTTGGGACTTCTGAAGTTTCTGGAGTAGGTAGATGAGGTCAAACTGTAAGTGCTCTAATTGCTCACGTTCTTTTTGAGATGGACCTGGGATGAGCTGTAAATGTCGGATATGTTCTAATAAACCTAAAATAGGTTCGCCGAACTCAAGTTCTGAACTGCGTAAAGCAGCTAACAAACCTGCTAAACAAGGGATCGATACATAGTGACGATAATGTTGGTAGAGCCATTCATCTCTTTCTTCATCGACAGCTTTTTTGAGAAGTGTCAGAAGGTGAACGTTGATGAAGTCTATTTTATAAGTTTCAGGTAACTTTATTAAGTGAGAAAATAAAGTTCTTAACTCTAAATCACCTAAACGCTTTTTCTTTTGAACTCTATCGACAATACCTTGATAGATTTCTCTGTGTTCTGGACGACCTGCTTTCACGATGATGCACCCAAAATAACTTGTTCTAAATTGGTTTTAGTAATTTCGACGCCTTTTAATAAGGCTCTGGCAATAGCTTTTGTATCGGGTGGAAATTGAGCGTTGATCATCCAACCAAGATAATTGCGAATGTCTTGAGCTTTGCCATTGGCGACTTTACCTTTAAATTTGCCAAAGTTGATCACAACTTGTTGCTTTGGGTTAAGCGAAAAGGCTCCGTTGGAGTCTAGAGGAAGTTGTAGCTCTGCGTAGTCTTTTACTTCTTGGTTATCTAGATCTAAGTTATAGCGTTCGATTTGAGCTTTGAATACATCAATCGTAGCCACAACATCATTGAGGGCTCTGTGTCCGCCTTCTAGCTCTTTATTGCAGTAAAATTTTAAGGCCGCTGTTAGATTTCTCGGTTCATGATGAAAGAAAATCTTTTGCATATCGATAATTTTTTTATCGTGGAGGTTCAAGGGTTTGGATAAACGCCTTGATTCTGCCATGAGCACTTTCAGGTCAAAAGTGACATTGTAGCCACCAATTGTATCGCATTTATTGACTAAAGCTTGAATTTGCTCAAACACTTCTGAGAATTTTGGGGCTTCTTTGACATCTTCATCTGTGATGCCATGGATTTCTGTCGACTCTGCGGGGATAGGGCAGCTTGGGTAAACGAGGGTTTGAAACTCTTCTCTTTCACCGCTAGAATCATCTTCTAGGACCATGCCTACTTCAATGATCCGGTCCATTCCGGTATCTAGGCCAGTGGTTTCAAAATCTAGGTAAAGTGTCGACATGAAGGTAGTTTGTTCTAAGCTTTTTGGCTGCAAGTTGAGCCGATCTTGTGGTTTTAAATTTTTGACAGAATGGCACGTCCGTTTACTCACTTTTCATAGGGAATATCTCCCATTTTCGAAGAAAAAAAAAGAAGGATTTGGCCTTACTTTGTCATAATTCTTATTTTAATTTTTGGTGCCTATCGCTACACCAGAGTGGATCCTTTAATTGTTATTGAGAAAAACCAAGAACTAGCTCTAGAGCATATCGATGAAATATTGGTGGCTTTAAAGAAATGGAAAAGGTGGGACTATGACGCGAATGGTAAAAGTGATTTCCCTTTATGTGATCTAAAGAAATTAGTGGATACAAGATTTGTGAATGGAGAGAAGCTTGAATTGATTTCAGAGCGTTTAGCCAAGTCTGATTTACGATATTCTGACCCAGTTGAGATCGATGGTTATTACTTTACTTTAACTCACTGGGAAAAAAGCTGGCCTTCGAGCGGTATGGTAAAGGAGTGCCAAATATTAGCGATTCCAGCAATTTTAGGTAAAACTGGAAGCTGTAGCTTTTATATCAACACAGAGAACCAAGCTTACTTTAGCAATTTTAAGCTAGATAAGAGGGTCCCAAAATGGCCTGATCAAAGGCAACTAGACGCTGGTGTTTGGGTGCCTTTTGAACGACAGCTTTAGTTGGCGACTTGAGTTAATGAATCTCGATTAGCCTTTATTTTTGCGACGTCATCGTTGCTTATACCAGAAGATGCTTGTTTTGATAAATTTTTAGTACGAGAGCTTCCCATCATAAAGACCGTATAAGTACTTAGGATCTTTTTTAATAGATCACCTGAAATTTTAGTTTTAAAGCTTGTGAGGTGGTGCATGAATTTCTTAATTTGCTGGGTGAAGACACCGGCAAGAAAAAGGTTTTTATTTTGTAAAGACTGATGAACTTGCTTGAACATGCTTAGCAAAGCTTTCTCTTCAGGAGCTGTATATTTGATGTCTAAACTAACTTTTAGCATATTTCTTAATTTACTATGATGTCGCTCAATGTCTTCTGCACTTTCATGCTGACATTGCTCGAGAAAAGATGTATAGGGGTCGATAAAAAGTTGTTCAAAATAACGCAAATGGTTTTTAAAGTCGGTATTTAGTTTGTTTTTTTCCATGGCAAACTGAATGACGGCTTTGAGGTTGGCCAATTCTTGCTCCAAGTGAGAAACCATGGAGTCCAGGTCGCCTTTATGTACGTCACTCACTTGAATAAATTGCTCTAGCTGTTCTGAAAATCGATGGGCAATATTGTTTTTAGGGTCTGTATTACTTTGTTGAAACTGAATGAAATGCTCTTTTTCTCGATCGGGGATTTCTCCATTCCAAACAGTTTGTAATAGAGCTGTTGCATTAATGTCACCATCTTTGAATTTATTTTTCAAACTTGGCATGAAGGAAAGGATGCTATCAAGTTGTTTTGTGTCGTAATTGCCAATGCTTTCTAAAACGACAACTTGGCTGATGTCTGGTTCCGTTTCGCTATAAATGGCGTGCTGAACAAGTAGGTGGTCGGCATGCATGCCTAGGTTTCTAGTTAACGTTTCAATATCTCTAGCGGCTGAAATGTGATTTGCTTGAAGTTTTGTTTTTACTTCATCTAGTTTTTTGGCAGGTAATAGGTTCGTTAATTCTTCATCGTTATTTAAGTTTGAGAGGAGTAATTCATGCATAAGAATAATGCCTTTACTCGACTCGTACTGGTTCATGACAGTTTGAATACCTTTGAAGAGCTTTTTTAGTTCTTGTTTTTTACTACGTAGACTTTCTTCACTAGCGCCTTTCTTTTTTTGCTGGTCGACTTCCGTTTTCAATTGAACCATGCGTTTTTTATTTACTTCTAAATTAGCATAGTTTTTAAAACGTTGTTGTATTTTATTTTGTTGTTCATGGATTTGTTCCACAATTTCTTTTAAAATGATTTTATAGCGTTCTTTAAATAAAGTTTCGATGTGGTTTTGAAACGCTTCAGGCATGTAAAACTGCTTTTTGTCTAAATAAACTTGGTGCATTGATTGCATGTAAGCCAGTTCCATTTCAGGGTCGAACTTGATCCCAATAGCTTTTATTTGTTCGATTTCTTTAGATTGAAATTTGTCAGGTAAGCTGCTGAAATAGTCTAAATAATCTCCAATACTACGTAAAATAAATTTCAGTGCCTTATCTTCTGGAGCTATAGGTCGTAGCTCCTCACAAATATCTTTGGCCAAACTAAAGCTGAGGGACCTGAGTAATTCTAATAACTCATTGCCGAAAGATTTGTCTGAATCACCCTCTTTCAAAAGAGGAAGTTTAATAGGAGGTCTAAATACATTCTGAATGGCAAGCACACCGTTAAAGTTTTTATTACTAAAACTAGCCAAGGGGTGGTTTGGGCTTATTTTCTTAAGATTAAATGAGACCTTGCTTGGTTGAGACTGAACTGATTTGCCGATGAGTTTGCTTTCGATACCAATTTCATCTAAACCCATAAGAACATCTACTTCGATAGCTCTATTTCGACCTGCTGGGGTAAGGTTTAATTTAACTTTGTGCTGGTAAGTGACAGTTTCTCTAACCGAGACCCACTCTGCATTTTGCTGTAAAGAGGAAGCTGCTTTTTGTAAAAGCATATTTAGCTGAGAGCGAATACTTTTGAGGTCAATTCCGTTGACCTCCATGTCTTTGATCATGAGTTTGAGACCTGCATCATCTTGAAGCAGCTCATCAACGGCATCCCAATTTTTTAAAGGGAAAAACTCTTTAGACATTAATATATTGTTAGGTTTATGTTAATAAAATTTGTCTGAAGCATAAACTTGGTGTTTTGACTTAAAGCATAATCTTGCATTTGACTTAAATATTGGGACAATTTGTCAGAAAAGTTACAAAAGAACATAAGTGAAGGTCATCGACAGAGGCTCAAGGATCGTTGGAAAAGTGTGGGTTTAGCAGGGTTTGAAGACTACGAATTGTTAGAAATGCTTCTGGGTTACGCCTTACCTAGAAAAGACACAAAGCCCTTAGCAAAAGAACTTATAGAAACTTATGGCTCTTTGGATGGCGTATGGAATCAAGGCTTAGAGAGATTAATTAGTTTTAAAGGATTATCGCAACACAGCGCAACACTTCTTAACTTGGTCGGAGAATTGATGCAAAAGCCTAAATTGAGTTTGCGCGGTAAAAAGCTTCATTCACCTAGTGAAGTCGGAGATTACTTTTTAACGAAAATAGGTGCATCAAAAGAAGAATTTATGTATTTAGTTCTTCTAGATCAAAGCCAAGCTGTACTTAAGGTCGTTCAAGTGGAACATGGCATAGAAAACAGGGCCCAAATATACACGAAAAGAATTTTAAGGTCTTGTTTAGATCATTTTGCGACAGGGTTGATTTTGGTACACAATCATCCATCAGGTCAGTTAGAGTTTAGCCAGCAGGACATCGCATTTACAAAACATATAAAAATAGCTTTAGATGCTGTTGAAATTCGCTTATTAGATCACCTTATTGTGACAGCTGAATCTATGAAAAGTATGAGGGAAGAAGATTTAGTTTTTTAAATTTTGATAAAACTCTAAAGCTGCCAGCCCAAAAGGTTTATCTGAAAGGTAGCCATCATACTCTAAACATAGCTGCTGTATTTTTTGGTGACTATTTTTAGGGCATATTGCATGAGGAAAGCTCTCGAATAAGTCAGCGTCATTTAAACTATCACCCATAAAAGCACAGTTTTCAGGTTGATAGCCTAGTTGAAGGGCCAGTAATTTACCTCCATCGGACTTGAGTATTGGACCAATGACATCCACAAAAAAGTTGCTGTAACAAAAGTGGAGTTGATCATAAAAAGTACTAGGAAAATCATTTTCAATAACCTTTCTGAGAGCTTCTAATGTTTCATCGCCATTCATGCCTTTGGGCATGGGGATAGATAAATTTGAGCTTTTATCTAGACAATCTTCAGCTGGAACGCGAAGTTCTTTGAGAGCTGTCATGCCAGTCTTTCGGTACCATGGAATGAGTTCGGCTATTTTAGGAAGAAAAGCATAGCGGTTCGCTAGCTCTTTTTGCTCTAAAGTTAAAGCTAATTCATGAAGATCAATTTTGGAGTTTTTAGCGACATTCCAAGCATAAGCAGAATGTTCTAAAAGGGCATATTTTACTTTTTTACTATTGAGGGCATCCAGAATAAAAGCTGTGTCATGATAATTCCTACCCGTATTTATAATGACATGATCTAGGCTAGATTGATCTATGGCCTGGCCAATTTGAGCTAGCATAGAACTTTGATCGTCACTTAGAGTTCCAACGCCCCCAGGAACAAAGTCTTCTCCGCTTGCTGGGTTTAGACAACCATCAATATCTTGGAAGGCAAGGCATATGCCTTCTCTTAAGGTCATTCTACCGTGACGCTTTTCGCTAAATTTCTTGGTTGATCGATATCATGTCCTAGTTCAAGTGCGATATAAAAGCTTAGAAGTTGGAGATGAATGATAGCGAGAAAGGGGGTTAATTCAGGTTCTGTCTCGGGGATATAAAGAACGTCATCACTCAGTTGGGCAACATCTTCGTCTCCTTCTGTGGCAATGATTAATATTTGGCCATTTCTAGATTTAACTTCTTCAATATTAGATAGGTTCTTGGAGTGCAAATGGTCTTTAGGACATACGAAAATGGCGGCACATTTTGGGTCAATTAGAGCTATGGCACCGTGTTTCATTTCTGCTGAAGAGTAGCCATCTGCAAATACATAGCCCACTTCTTTTAGTTTGAGGGCACCTTCAAGGGCAACTGCATAATTGGTGCCTCTTCCCATGAAAAGGTAGGTGTTTAGCTTGGCATATTTTTTGGCTAATTTTTGAACTTGAGTCGTGTCCTTTAATACTTGCTCAATTTTTGCTGGAATTTGCTCTAGGCCTGTGACTAGTCGACGACCTTCATTTTGTGATAGATCTCTTGATCTAGCAAATAAAACGGCTAACTGGTAAATAGCTGCTATTTGCGAAGTGAAAGCTTTGGTTGAACACACTGATACTTCTAAGCCAGCGTGAATATAGATGCCAGCACCTAAGAGCCTTGCCATAGAGGATCCTACAACATTACAAATGCCAATGGCTTTTCCGCCTTTATTGAGAATTTCCTGTAAGGTGCTGTTTGTATCGATGGTTTCTCCAGATTGTGAGATTCCAATGTAAAGTGTGTTTTTGCGAACGATTGGGTTTCGATATTTAAGTTCGGGTGCAATTTCAGCAGAACTAGGG
>Ga0209119_1004555_pt1 | contig 11344 bp, 10 predicted proteins | sample COG_03_FD_184747 | JGI IMG/M metagenome (GOLD analysis project Ga0209119, IMG submission 184747) | Pelagic Microbial community sample from North Sea - COGITO 998_met_03 (SPAdes) (version 2) | ecosystem: Environmental > Aquatic > Marine > Neritic zone/Coastal water | place: Helgoland, sampling... | reverse complement strand
GTTTATTAATTACAGCTGCTTTGGAGGCAATAACCACATTCCAGCACTCATCTGATATATACAATTGTTGCACCATATTGTGTTGAAACTCTTGCTCTATACTAGCTAGTAATAATTGCAAATAAGCCTGAGAAGAATCACCTATTGGCTTTATGCGAACCAACATTTTAACAGGGTTAATTCGTTCACAAAACACCAACATACGCTCATAGGCTTGCAAACGGATGGGCAATGACTCTCTTTTTTTTTGTGCTAAAAGATCTAGTTTTTTTTCATTGGTTTCTTGGTTTCTTAAACCGCTCATCACAAAATATGCCACTGCTCCAGTAACTAGTGCAGGAATTGCATATCCAATACCTTCTAAAATAGTTTCTTCCATAAACCAAAAATAGAAGATTTGAATTCACTAGACAAAAAGTAAGAGGATATTATTTAAAAAAATTAAGGTGTTTTTTAACTATTAGTCTAATTTTTTTTTCAACTTTATTACATTTAGTATGTAATAAAATAAGAGTTTCTATGATTTTATAAACGAGGAGTTTATTATTTAAAACTCAAGTTTAAAATTTTTTGCAAAATTATTTGAAACCTTGGTTTTCCAACCTAAAAATAGGGTGGATTGATGTTTTTTCAATAAAAAATGAACAGTAATTAACAACCCACTACATATAAACAAGAATCGATTTTTTTTAAATAATGAAATAGAAATATTGTATTAAGAATTTATAGGCATAAAGATTCTATATATATAAATAAGAAATAAAACTACCCTTAAGAGTAAAGATTTATTTCTTCTAACCCTCTAAATTTGTTTTAAATATTATTAGTATGGATAGATATAGCAGAAACAGAATATACCTAACTAAAGAAGAGCAACAAACAATTAAAAGCTTTCCTGTGATACTGGGTGGATCGGGTATTGGAAGTGTGATTGCTGAGTGTGCCTTACGCATGGGTTTTGAAAACATCACGATTATTGACGGAGATCAAGTAGAGCTTTCAAATTTGAACAGACAAAATTATATAGAAGAAGATATTGCTACAGATAAAGTTAATGCCATAAAAAAAAGATTATTATCTATCAATAAAGAAGCAAACATAACCGTACACAATTGCTTTCTCACTAAAGAAAATGTAGAAAGTTATATTAATGGTCACAAAGTTGCAATTAATGCACTAGACTTTTCTTCTGATATTCCATTGTTTTTTGATGAGGTTTGCCAAAGAAAAAATATTCCTGTTCTTCATCCTTATAATTTAGGTTGGGGAGGTTTAGTAACTGTAATTACCCCCAATGGTTTATCTTTAAAATCTATAGAGAAACCCAATGAAAAGTTTAATGAGATTAAAATGGTAGAATATGCTTCTAGTTATTTAAAATTTTGGAGAACACCCCATGATTGGATTGATGTGGCTATGGAAAAATATTTAGAAGAAAAAAAGGTACTACCTCCACCACAATTATCTGTAGCATCATACATGGTTGCAGCTATGTGTACACATTTACTATTTAACATAGCTACCAATAATAAGATAAAACAATTTCCCGAATTTTATCTCTCAACAATTATGAATGATTAATTAAATCAATTTATTATTTGTAGCATAGGCAATGGCCTCAGAAATATTAGTTACCTCCAATTTTTCAAATAATTTCTTTCTGTGAAACTTTACAGTATCAGGTGAAACAAATATGGCGTTTGCTATTTCATTTATAGTATAACCTCTTGAAGAATATTGTAAGATTTCTACTTCTCTACTTGTTAATTTTATAAGGTCTGATTCTTTCCAGAATTCGCCATCTAAATCATATTTAAAAACTTTATTATCTCCCCTTTTATAAACGTTAATATTTCCTGATTCTTTTTCAGAAGAAAGAGAAATAATAGCCATCGCTTTCCATAGTTTTCCTTCTTTTGTTAAAAATAGGGGAGTCATTTTATGATTAATTAGAGTTTTTTCACCTTTTTTATTTATTAAATGAAAATCATAAGATATGGTATAATCTTTTCTGTCTTCAACTGGGACCCTGTCATAAAACTCAAAGCCAACTGTATTTATTTTAAGGAGAAGTTGTAAGTCAGATGCTATTACATGTTTAAAATAAAAAGCATAGCCCATTTCCTTTACTTGATCTGCGGTATTTCCACATAAAAATAAAGGGTTATTAGAAACATAATCAAATCCCTTGTCTTTATAATCTATAACATATAAACTTTTATAGGTAGTTCTCGCAAAAGCGTCTATTGATTGTAAATAATTAATGGCTTGTTTTTGATCTTCTTCCGAAATAGTATTAAGACTATTTCTAAAAGAAAAAAAATCTTCTATGTTGGGAGGTTTCATATTTTTTTATCAAATATACAAATTTTTTAAAACTACTACTCTTTAGGGTAGTTTTTTTACTACTCTTTTTTGTGGTTTTTTATGTGTTTTTCTAGTACTACCTTTTTGTGTAATTCATAAGGGTTATTGTCTAAATAAATTTGAGTATAAACACATATGTTATGATACTTCAAAAAAAAATTATAGAAAAACTCCCTAAAACTCAACTATTAGATTTAGCAAAATTTGTTGTGAAAGAAAACATTAAACATCATAAAAACAATAAACTTCCTGTTGATTATATGAATGATGTAAACTCCATTTATAGTGAAGAGTTAAATTATTACAATACCTCAGAAATTTATATAGTCAAAGATTCTTTGGAAACTATTTTAGGGTCTATTCGTATTTTAAAATGGAATTATACCGATGTTTTACCTATTCAGAAAATTTTTGGAATCAATCCACTTCTTGTAACTAATGAGCCCAATATAAATGCCATATATCATATTGGACGTTTTGCAATACGTAAAGATATTTCTGATCTTAATTTATTTAAAAAATTACTCTTCTATGTTGCTCAGCTTATTTGCAAACATCCTAATAATATTGCTTTTGCTGAGTGTGATAGTAAACTATTAAGAATTTTAAACCTATTGGGAGTAAAAACCTCTGTTATAGGTGCATCAGTTAATTATTTAGGCTCCGAAACTATTCCAATACAAATTGACTATGAAGGGTCTATAGATTTTTACAATAAAAACAAACATTTATTAGATAATGCTTTCATAAAATCAACAGAAGCTTATGTATTACCCAAAAGTGTGGTTTCGAACTCTTTAGTAGGTAACTACTCTTTAGTGTAGTCGTAAATTGAATTAATCCTACTAGTTTTGAAATGTAAATAAATATCCTTGGCCAAAGGTTAGACCGACAAACAATTAATGTCTTAAAACTAAAATTGAATTTATTAACATTTAAATTTTTTAAAATGAAAAATTCAAATCCAGAAAAATTCTTAGATACTCAAGAATTATCAGCTTTGGAAAACCAATCTATATTGGGTGGTCAATCTATTGTTGAGGCAGATGACAAAAAAAAGAAAAAAGAAAAAAAAGTAGAAGTTTAATCATTAAATTATTTTAAAAATGAAAAATTCAAATCCAGAAAAATTCTTAGATACACAAGAATTATCAGCTTTGGAAAATCAAACTTTAACAGGTGGAGTTTCAATGGCAGTCGAAAGTGTTAAAGAAAAGGAAAAGAAGAAAGAAGTAAAAGTGGAAAAATAAAATAATTCATTTTTTAATCTTATAAAGGGCGTTAATAAATGCGCCCTTTTGAAATTAAAAAATAATAAATAGAGTAAATTATGGAAAATATAAAGAAAAAATTTGATAGAGAATGGTGGCTAGATTTCATCAAAAAAAACTTTTCTTTTTCAGAAACTAAAATTTTTAAAGATGTATTATCTAATGAATTAGTTGAAATATTAAGAAAAGGAGTGCGTGAAATGTTTAGATCAAGAATAAATAGATTAGATATTAATAGTGGTTTTCGAATTTATTTAGAAGGAAAAGAGTTGAGTGATAGCCGAATTATCGACATTATTAAAGATAATAAATTTGATGATTCAGAAAGTATCCAGTCATATTGTGAGAGAGTATTTGGGAAAAATTACGGAATCATTACTAATTACGGTGAAAAGCATTCAGAAATATTAGCAAAGCAAATTTTAAAAACTATCCAACCTTTATTTGATATTGTCGGTATTCCTCCTTGGGGATTAGAACTGACTACATTTATAGGGAATTATGGATGGACTCCTTTAGGGATTCACACAGATAATAGAGGAGAGAATGTGTTACATTATCATTTAGGCCCTGGAAATAAAAAAATGTATGTTTGGGATGAAGAAGTATATAAAAAAGAAGGAAAAGGAATTTCTAATAATAAAAATGTAGAGCCTTTACTTAAATATGCAAATGAATTTGAATTTGGAAAAGGAGATTTATATTATATGCCTTGGAATAAGCATCATATAGGGTATTCAGGAGATTTTTCTATTGGGGTCACTCTATGGTTTAATAATCCAACTAGATATGATTTTTCTAAATTGATGCTAGATACCATACAAAATCTTTACCTCAAAAATGATCAAAGTATAATTGAAAGTCAGATAGATTATTTGAATAATGAAAATACATTTTTAGATTTTACAAATACATTAGATATTGATGATAAAACATTAAAAGCGCCATTAGAAGATTTTTTAAATCAGTCATATAATGAATATAAAAAATGTTTGATAAGTAATGGAGGTTGGCAAAATTCACCTCTTAGGTTTTATAAAAAAATAGATTCTAAAAAAGAATACTTTCCCAATCTAAAAAATAAAATAATTAAAAATAACTCTATATATAAGATTAGGTCAGAAAAAATAGGTAATAGATTATATGTTTATATAAGAGGTCTTAGAGTGTCATTTAAATACTTTTCAGAATTAGTAGATATTGTTGATGTCTTAAATCAAGAAGAAATTGGAATGCCAATTGATTCAATTATAAAAGAATTTAATAGTTTACCAGAAGAAGTTGTATTATATTTTCTCAAAGTACTAATAAATAATAAAGGTGTTATAGTTGAAGAGATTGAATTAAGTGAGCCAATATTATGATTGGTTCATACAAAATAACAAAAATAGACTTAAACAAGTATACTTTTACAACAGATAAGAAAATAAGATACTACCTTATTTTTAAACCTTCTGGTATTGTATATGAAAATACAGAAGGGGAGATCAAAAATGTATTAGAACTCTCTTTAGTCCATAGAAAGAGTCGCTCACCTGTGAAAGATCGTAAAACAATTGGCACGTTAATTTTATTTATGAGGGATTTTCTCAAGAATTATGATGCTGTATATTTTCAAACTCATAATCAATTAGAACTCATAAATAAAATAGGAAAAAAAAGAGGCATATCAAGGATTAAATTATGGGTTAGAATAGCAAGTAGGTATTTTAAAGACTATATTGTTTTAACTAATTTAGGTTTAAATCATCAGGAAAATGATGATATACCAAGTTTAGTTATTAAAAAAGATTTTGAATACTATAAACAAATTGTAACTAATTTTTACAGATTTAACTATATCGAATTTTAAATATGTTTAGCAATAAAAATAATATTAGATTAGTTCGTCAACATGACATGATGGACTGTGGTCCTGCCTCATTAAGTATGATAACAGGTTTTTTTGGTAATAAATTTTCTTTACATAGTTTAAGAGAATTATGTGAAGTAGATAAAAACGGTGTGTCAATGTTAGGAATTATTCATGCGGCAAAAAAAATAGGGTTTAATACTAAATCGGTAAAATTAAATATAAACCAATTAATTGAAAATTTTACAGAACCTTGTATACTATTTTGGAATAAAAACCACTTTTTAGTATTAGAATCTATCAGTCAAATACAGAGAAAAAATAAATTTCATATAGCAGATCCTGCACATGGAAAAATAACGTTGTCAGAAAATGATTTTCTAGAATCTTGGAAAAATAATGATAATGACGGTATTGCTTTATTTTTAAATCCAACTAAAGTATTTTTAGAACATGAAAATCAAAAGGATTTTAAAAATAGATTAAAACCTATTTTACAGCTTCTTTTACCATATAAAATGAAAATACTATCTCTATTTGGGCTTGTATTCGTTGGTAGTCTTTTGAATTTTGCCTTACCTTTTTTAACAGAAGCTCTAATTGATAAAGGTGTTATGGACAAAAATATGAATTTTATTGTTCTAATTATATTAGCTCAGTTATTTGTTTTTATTGGGATAATGAGCATCAGTGTTATAAGAAATTGGTTTACACTCATTATTGGAACAAAACTAAGTGTAGATATAATATACTCTTATCTAGATAAGATTTTGAGTTTACCAATGAGTTTCTTTGATACGAAAAATTCAGGAGATTTTAACCAAAGAATTCAAGACAATATAAAAATAGAACAGTTCTTGACTTCAGACAGTATACTAACCATTTTCTCGGTTTTAACATTAGTCATTTACTCATTTATTTTACTTTACTATGACTTTTATCTATTTCTGTTATATAGTGGACTTACACTAATAGCTGTACTGTGGTCATTTTTTTGGCTTAAAAAGAGAGAGTTAATAGATTATAAATTATTTAATGCTAGAGCAGCAAGTCAAGAAGCCGTATATGAATTTTATAATGGAATTAAAGAAATGAAGCTAAACCAATATGAAGAATATAAAAAGGAAGAATGGATTGGCATTCAACATAATCTATTAAAAATAAACATTAAGTCATTAAAAATTGAACAATTTCAATCTATTGGTTTCTCATTCTTTAATCAGTTAAAAAATATTTTAGTAACTTTTTTATCAGCCTATTACGTTGTAAATAATCAAATAACTTTAGGAGCGTTATTAAGTGTTTCATTTATAATAGGACAAATGAATTCTCCTATTCATCAACTATTAGAATTTATAAGGTCGCAACAAGATGCCTTTTTAAGTTTTAATAGATTAAGTGAAGTGTATACTCAAAAGGATGAAGAGAATAAAACGGATAAAGTATTAGATGTTAAGGATGAACCAATTGATATTATTTTAAAAAAAATTAAGTTCAAATACAACTCTTTATCAAGAAATTATATTTTAGATAATTTGAATATCAATATTCCAAAAGGAAAGGTTACTGCCATTGTTGGACATAGTGGAAGTGGTAAAACGACATTAATGAAATTATTATTAAAATTTTTTCCATCAATGTCTGGCGAAATCTTTTATGGAAAAAATGAAATCAAGGAATTATCTCCTAAAAGTATTCGTGAAAATTCAGGGATTGTCATGCAAGATGGTTATATTTTTAATGACACTATTGAAAGAAATATCGCAATGAATGATTCAAATATAAATAAAGATAAATTATATCGTGTATTAAAGACCGTTAACTTATTTGACTTTGTAAACTCACTAGCGTTAAAAGAACTAACAAAAATTGGATCAGGTGGAAATGATGTTTCTGGAGGGCAAAAACAACGAATTCTAATTGCTAGAGCTATCTATAAAGATCCCAAATATATATTCCTTGATGAGGCAACTTCTGCTCTAGATGCTACAAATGAGAAACAAGTGCATAATAATTTGCAAAAATTATTTAAAAACAAAACAGTTGTAATTATAGCCCATAGATTAAGTACTGTTCAAAATGCAGATCAAATAGTTGTATTATCAAAAGGTTCTGTTGTTGAGCAAGGAACACATTTAGAGTTGATTAATAATAAAAATCATTATTACACATTAGTTAAAAACCAATTAAATATTTAAAAATCATGATATCCAAAATTATAACAAGTAGCTTATTAATACTAAGTTTAGGCTGTAGCTCGAACAAAGAAATTATGTCCTCTTCAAAATATGAAACCGTTTATTCAAGAACAATAAATGAAGAGCAATTTGAGTCAATTCATCAAATTTTAAAGGAGAATATTTCAGATTTTCCTATTACAAAGAAAAATAAACTTAATTATAAAACCTTAAACAATAAATACTCATTGAATATATCCTTAAAAAAAAGATATTTTAAATTAGTGTATAGAAGTAATATTGGTTATGATGATAAAATTAAACTGATGAAGTCTAAAATAGAGGCTATTAAATAAAGATTGAAATATAAAATATAGATAGTATGAAAACTAAATTAATAATATTTGCATTCCTTTTAATTAAGGCTAGTTTATCTTTTTCTCAAAATAAAATTTCAGGGAAAATTATAGAACAATCAAAAGAGGCATTACCTTTTGCGAACATAATTTTATATCAATTAGAAAATAAAAAGGTTCTAACTGGAACTACTAGTGATGATAGTGGACTCTATAATTTCAAAAATGTTTCGAACGGATCTTATTGGTTAGAGGTTTCCGTACTTGGCTTTGAAACAAAAAAATCAGAACCGTTCGTTTTATCTGAAGATAATAATCAAATAGAATTAAATTTTATACTAAAAGAGGAGGCTCAAACTTTAAATGAGGTGGTTATTAAAAGTACAAGACCTGTAATAAGACAAACTGCCGAAAAACTAATTGTAGATTTAGAAAAATCTGAAATGATAAGTTCTAATTTGCAAGATGTAATGAAAAAAGTTCCTGGAGTTATTGTTACAAATGGAGGGATAAGTTATGCAGGGCAACGAGGTGTAAGAATTTTAATAAATGGTAAGACTACTGATTATATGGATACAGCTTCGCTATTACGTGATTTTCCTGCAGATAATATAGCTAGAGTTGAATTAGTGCAACAACCGGGAGCTGAATTTGATGCAGAAGGTTCAGGACCAATTATTAATATTATTTTGAAGAAAAATGTACGACTTGGTACTCATGGAAATATAAAAGCATATCAAGGCTATGATAATCAATATGAATACGCTACAAGTGCATCTTTAGCTAGTTATAAAAATCGACTAAATTGGCAGATAAATACAGGATATAGTAAATATACAAATCGTGAAGATTTATTTATTAAACGTAAAGTTAATAATCAAATATATGACCAATCGTCTATTTCTCCTTATGACCCAGTAAATTTTAGAGTAAGTGGAGCATTAGATTACTATTTTAATAAAAAGCATAGTTTAGGTCTAGGTCTTAGACGTATTTTTACAGATTCAGATCGAATTACTTCTAATAGTACGCGTATTTTTGAAGATAACTTATCTAATGAAATATTAACTGAAAGTAATTTTGATAAAGAACGAATAATTTTTAATATAAATCCTTATTACGAATTTGATGATGAGAAGAATAAAATTGTATTAGACTTTGATTATGTAGACTATAGTAATGAAAATATAAATAATCTATATCAAATAGGTCAAAGTAATATAGATTATAACAATCAAAGATATTTTCAAAATGGTAATTATCAGATATTTACATCTAAATTAGATTACAAACGTACTGTTAGTGAAAATCTGAATTGGATGCTGGGAATAAAATACTCAGATGTAAATACTGATAGTGATTTAAACTCTTTTTCCGAAAACACACAAGGTATATTTACACAAAATAATAGTCAAAGTAATCGTTTTTTGATTGATGAAAATATAATAGCTAGTTATGTGAAATTTACTTCGAATTATAAAAAATGGTCATTTTCTGGAGGATTGAGATGGGAAAAAAGTACTACGAAAGGAACATCAACAAATCGAAACGAAACAAAAAGTCGAGAAATTTCAAAATTATTTCCAAGTGCTAGTATTGGAAGAAAGGTAACGGAAGAAATAGGGGCAAATATATCCTATAGTTATAGAATTCGTAGACCTTCATACAATTCTTTAAATTCATTTGTTTATTATTATGATCCTTATACTTTTGAAGAGGGTAATCCTAATTTAAAGCCTGCGTTTACAAATAGTTTTCAATTCAGTTTAACCTATAATGATCAACCTTTTTTCAGTATTGGTTATAGAGATACTTCTGATTCATTATTTGAATTAATTACTCAAAATGATACTACAGCCGAAACCTCACGTTCAGTGATTAATTTATCTGAAGAAAAGAATTGGAATTTCAGAGCATTTGCACCTTTAAACTTTGTAGAAGGACTTGAAGGATATTCTGGATTGATAGTGAATCACAATAGTTATAAATCAAGAAATCTATCGCCAAACTTAAATTTATCCAAATGGAGTTTAACTTGGTATACCAATATTGAATATAAATTACCATGGAACATTAATTCTGAATTAACGGGATATTATACTTCAGGAGGGTTACAAGGTCAAATAGAACATGAATGGCTTGCTGGTCTTAGTTTTGCTATGAGTAAAAAGTTTATGAAGGATAAATTAAAAATAAATCTTGGAATAGGAGAGATTTTAAATAGACAGTTTAAGGGCATTATTAAATATAATAATATTAATGCTGATTTAAAAAGTGATTGGTCTAGACAGAATGTATATTTACAACTAACCTATAATTTTGGTTCTAAATTCAACAAAAAGAAAGAAAGAGTAAATTCATTTAAAGAGGAGGAAGTTAGAATTAGAGACAATAACTAAAATTTTTCATCAAAAAATAAATTATTGTGTAATTTTTTTTGTAATAGTTCATATTACATTAGAGATAAATTATTTAATTTATATTTTTTCATAGTGGGGATTTTTTAAACATAGAATATTAAATCAAAAATACTAAAAAATTCACAACAAATTTTCTTGTCATACTCCTCTTAGAATGGTATTTTTGGTAAATACTAATACTTACTTTGGCAAACTATTTAGATTCCTTAAATCCGGCTCAAAAAGAAGCAGTTTTACAGAAAAACGGTCCTATGATTATCATTGCAGGTGCTGGTTCTGGCAAAACACGTGTGCTTACCTATAGGATAGCTCATTTAATGCAGCAAGGAGTAGATGCTTTTAATATTTTGTCACTTACATTTACTAACAAAGCTGCCCGCGAAATGAAAGAGCGAATTGCTGCAGTTGTTGGCCCAAGTGAATCTAAGAATTTATGGATGGGAACCTTTCACTCTGTATTTGCGAGAATCTTGCGTTCTGAAGCAGATAAATTAGGATATCCTTCTAATTTTACCATTTACGATACTCAAGATTCTGTTCGTCTAATAGGCTCCATTATCAAAGAGATGAGGCTAGATAAAGAGCGATACAAATCAAAACAGATTCTCAATAGAATCTCTTCTTTTAAAAATAGTTTAATAACTGTTCGTGCCTATTTTAATAATTCAGATTTGCAAGAAGTAGATTTAATGGCTAGCAGACCAAAAGTAGGTGATGTTTACAGAGAATACGTAGAGCGTTGTTTTAAGTCTGGCGCTATGGATTTTGATGATTTACTGCTTAGAACCAATGAATTATTGGCTCGTTTTCCAGAATCTTTAGCAAAATACCAAGACAGGTTTAGATACATTATGGTAGATGAGTACCAAGATACCAACCACTCGCAATATATTATTGTAAA
>Ga0209119_1004551_pt1 | contig 11354 bp, 6 predicted proteins | sample COG_03_FD_184747 | JGI IMG/M metagenome (GOLD analysis project Ga0209119, IMG submission 184747) | Pelagic Microbial community sample from North Sea - COGITO 998_met_03 (SPAdes) (version 2) | ecosystem: Environmental > Aquatic > Marine > Neritic zone/Coastal water | place: Helgoland, sampling... | reverse complement strand
CAATAAAATTAGGAGCGCTAATGGGACGTTAAGTTTGTTTAACAATGGTGAGTTGCGAACACCAAGCAGCATCAAGTCTCAATTTGTCAGCATTTGATTGGGCAGAGCATTGTCTCAAGCAAGAACGAAAAATTAAAGAAGACTATAACTGCGCAGAGTATGTTTGGCGCCAGTGGACCGTAAGATAACTTATGAGATATGGGTTAGGCCGAAACAATTAAATTAATGTGTGTTGATAACAGAAGAATCCTAATCTGAAACAAGATTGGCTCGTGGACATCAGTTAAAAAAATGTTGAAACGAAGTCTCTTTTTGATATACTGAATTTCAAGATATAATGAATAACAGCAATAGATCGAACATCCATTTAGGCAGAAAATTAATATTATGAAAGTATCATTTATGATTATTCAACTACGTAAAATCTTTCTATTTCTAATTCTCATATTTAATATAATTGCAACTAGTGCTCTGGCTAATTCAAATAATGAAGTAAGGCGACAATTTAATACTTTATTAATATCTGAGCTCGATACTGACGTATGGGGACCAAGTGTCGGTGTGATGGTTAGAAATGCAAATGAGGAGTCCAACAACAAACGATTAGAGAAACTAATCACAGATCTTTCCAAATCAGGAATTTTAAAAACTACTCAGTTCACTACAAAAGTTGTTGATTTATCCCAACTTGAAATGGTTTGGGAAAAAGATATTGAATTTAACAACTCAAATTTCGAAGAAATATTTAAAAAATCAAAATTTCAATCTCTATTGATCATTGATTATTCCACTACCATTAGCGGTTTCGAGGTGTCATTAAATTTGTACTCGATGAGCGATGATAGCGTTGGCTCTGTCATCGCAACTGTTCCATCTACTATGCTAATCTACGACTGGAAAGCCAATGAAGAAGTAGAGATTTTAACCGCTTCTGACTCAAAAGTACTAAATGAAAAAATTGATGCTGTGCTCAACCAACAGATAATTATTGAAAATGCGCAGACATTCGAACAGCATTTTGCAAATTATAAACTACAGGAAATAAAAGCTCAGGGGCTAGAATCATTAAGTAGCCTCATTGAAGCAATTAAGCTTAAACCCTACCTAGTAGACTTGGTGCAATCTGCCACTCAGCTCAGCCGAAGCTATTTTGGTTCAGACGCAGAAAATTACTTAGCAGACGCCCTCTATCCAACCATAAATATTGAACTTGAAAAATATTCTAGACTTTTGCTAGATCCTAATTTTGACATTTTTGATGAATGTAACTTAGATCTTCTTAGGTTAACTGATTGCACAATAAGTGTTGATACCATCAAGTATCCACAGTTACTCAATTTATTTTTGAAACATCAAGGACGACGTTTTGCGCTTTCTAAAAAAGCTAATGGTGTTGAAGAAGTAAGGGAATATATATTACTACAAGCCTCACGTAGGCTCATTGAGACCTATAAAGATGGTTCATTTTCAGATAATTATTTTGACAAAATTAAAGCATCAACAGACATCAACATATCACTCGCATTAGATATTGAAGCGGAACTCAATACAGCCGGTTTCGTTCCAGTAGAAATTGTTAATTATATTCTTGGTACAGGCTCCAAATGGCTTTTGCCAGAAATGGAGCTTCTGGATTTGGGCGGGCGCAAACAACTACATTTTGTAAAGTCAGCTGATACTGATGGCAATAAGAGGAGCATCAAAACAAAGCCATTAGGATTTAATGATGCAATTGAAAATCGCGTTGTTCCATTTCGTGAAAAAATTTCACTTTTAAATACATATTTTCCACCATCATACATGATTGGTGGAGTTAGGGATAAGATTAGGTTGTTAGACAATACATCCTTGGGTCCATGTGAAATTGCTAAGCAAGGTCGTATTGGCGTAAGTGGCAGCGATCCAAGCAGTTTCGCTAGTTATTTTACATCTCTTGATGAGAGACAGCAATTAATTGACGCGGTCGTAAAACAAGAGCAAGAATCACGTACTGCAGGTGAGCAACCTTCATTTAATCTAAAAAAAGCAATAGATTACTGGAAAAATTTACCAATTTTCGAAGACCAAGCGGTAAATAGCATAAATGATTTGTTTGTTGTAGATTACCCACTTCAAACTGGAAAATATCTTCCAAATAACATCGCAGCTGAAGCCTGGGATGGCAGGTCTGTCAGGGAACATGCTGGCGTTTATTTTAATGCGTCCTCCGATCGCTTGGTATGGGCAGATTTTTGTATTTTAAGCATGATGAGAAACGTTCAAAGGAACAATCGTGATAATTTTTTAAAATTAAAATATCTGGATGATGGAACACCAGTTTTTGACTTCAAAGCGATCGCTGGGTTATTTATTACTGACGCAGTCGACGTTAACAAACCCATTATACTATATTCTCAGAGTCTTAATGCGGATTGGGCTCGACTTGATATCTCAAGTGACGGTACTATGTATGATCCTAATGGCTTAAATCTGGATACAAGTCAATTTTTACGAGGTACTTCCTATAATGTCCTACACTCAAATAAATGGTTATATGCACCAGGTATAATTCAGAGTTCCATAGGCATAAATCATATTACTGAAGTTCATTATTCAGATATTTATGGGAATAAAAAAATAGTAAAAATCGTTAATGGTAGAAATAATAGATCATCACTTTGGGCGATGGGGGATCACCCAAATGTTATCGATAAATTCGAAGGAGACTACTTCTCTTCAAGTTTAGAAATTGTAAGCCCTAAAGATGATTTTATAGCTAATTTGCAGCATAATTTAGATATGTTTGCTGCCATGAACATTGAGTTGGCTTTACCAAATTATATAAAAAATTCTACATTAGCTACGCAATCTGCTTTAAAGATTTCTGATATTAAAACAGTATTCAGTTCTTTGACCGTCGATAATCGCATCGCTTTACAAACGGATCTAAAGAGACTTGGATTATATGAGTGGGAAACTAACGGAGCATCTTGGGAATTAACTAAAAGTGCATTCGAACAATTGTTTGTTTATTTAGATAGTTATTACCCTGAACGTAAATATATCGCAGACTATGGCTTCGATGAATCTGGGATCTCAGATCAGGAGTTTATAAATTTTTGGAGAGATTTATACGGCTGTGGTGAAGATAATTTATTAAAAATTACAAGTGTATGCGGAAATTAGAAAGTTAAAGAGATGAAATATTTAAGAAGGCTATTTTTTGGTTTTATTCTAATAATGCTAGCGCCCATTATGGTCTTAGCTGACGAGGTTACCGATATCGTAAACGATGTGGCCGCTAAGCTTGTACAACAACTACCAATGGACAAAAAAATTGCACTCAAGTCGCTCTCACCTGATGAAACAGGGCTTCCAGAAGACTTTCTTCGTAAGCTTACATCTGATCTAGAAGCCGCACTGCTGACTGCCTCTGACTTTGAGATTAACTTAGCGAACCGCGCTACGATGGAAGACGTATGGCAGGAAGCTATCGAATTTAACAACGCGGACTTTGATGATCTCTATGAAGACGCCAACGCTGATGTGATGCTAATGATGTCACCTCGCGCAATATCATCAGGCGTTGAGATAGCTATTACTGCTTATGCTTTGACTGGCAACAACATAGGTAAGACGCTGGCTTCAAGTGGTTCAGTACTTCTACCGATTGACCTAAAAGCTAATCTTGGCGTCGACGTAAACGATCTCAACAAACAAATGGCACAAGTCTTGGCTGAAATTGAGAAGGTTGGACAAACAGGAGGATTAATATCTAATCCAAACACTTATGCCGAATTTTATCATAACGCTCGCTTGCTGCAACAGCGGGGAGAAGTGGATCTCGCCATGCGGAACTACGAGCAAGCACTAGCTGAAGGATATTTATTTGTAGATCCCCTTGCCGATTTGCTTGATCTTGCAAATGCACGCTATGGCGAAGCCGGTACGAAAAAATATTTTGAGAAAAAAATAAAACAAAACATTCCACAAGAATTGGGAAATTTGGGTGCGCTTTTATTGGGGAGTGACCCTATAGATTTGGTACAGCCGATACTTGATCAGAAAATAACATTTTCTCCATTATTATCTACCTGGCTCCAACAAACCTATTTGAACTGGAACCGTTTTGATACGCTGACGATCGGAAAAGCTCGAACAATTGCTGCTGAGTTGATATCTGCAGACTATAAATCTAGTAAATTTCAAACATATTATATTGATAAAATTCGCGGTGCAACAATAGGTGAGAGTGCAACTCAAACACATGTCTCATTCATGGAATCTGGTCAAATGGCCTTGGACAGAACCACTATCTCCCGGACGGGAGTGATATATTATTCCATCGGAAAAAACGGGTATTTTATTGGTAGTATTAATATCCAAGATAAAGTGGATACATCATACGAAATAAAATTTTGTTACAGTAAAACACGATCACAAGAACGTATATGCAGAAATCTAGACAGAGATTTAAATATGATGAAAGATAGAGATATAGGTTGGTTTTATGTAGATTTTATTCAATCATCTGCATCGAGTAATGGCACTGATTGGAACTTTGGTAATGAGTGTGTTCATGAGATTGAGTATACTGATTTTAATGGATTTCGTGTCAAGTCCCCTATTTTAGTTCAAATTGCTTCGTCAGATCAATATCCACCTAATTCAGTGAATAAGATAAAAGAATGTGCTGGTAAATATTATCGAAAGACCAATTAGAGATAATTTCATATCTACCAAAATAATTCCTCCCTACACTTGAAGATATCACTGTGTCTGGTTCGCCAGAATGTGCTTATTTGATTAAAAAATATGATTTTCAAACCTTATAAATAGATTGACACAAGGGTTCACTTTGATACTTTATATATAACAATATGGGAGTCAAAAATGCGTAAATTACTTTTATCAATAACGTCTGTAATATTATTGCTGACAGGCCAACTTACGGCCCATGAAGCGCCAATTAGAGTAGTAGTGCTTGGCGAGGACAGTGACAGCAATGCGGTAAGTCGTTCAAGTGAAATATACACACGAGTTGTTGCAGAGCTTCAGCAATCTTTAATCCGCGAAAATATTACTGTTATCGACGAAGACATGATCGCGGTTAAGCTTGGCTTTTCTTACAATGAATATCGCACTAAACAAGAGTTGATTCAAACGCTGTCGATTGCAAATGAAACAACAGATGCAACAGTACGAAGTCGGCTTGGTATCGTTTTTGCAATTTTTCCAAACATTCAAGAGATGTCGATGACACGCAAATTGACTGTTCGTGTGCGCGGTCAAATCTATGATCTCAAAACATTGCGCGCATTATCATCCTTTGAGGTAAATGCACCTGAAACAGTTACTCTGCCAAAGAAAGAAAGCATGTGTAACGACATGTGTGTCATTGAAAAGGCTGGCGAGGTATCTCGAGAGCTCGCACGAGAGCTGGGTGCCGTTTTGTCTCAGAAACTTCATATTGTCATTGAAGACGGTGCTTATTCTGGAAGCATAACAGGTTCTGCATCGGGTGGTGTTGCTGCAGGAGATGGTGTTCTTGAAAGTGTTTACACTCTCGAATTCAATTTAATGAAGAACTCAGATGTCTTACGCACAGTGCGTGCGTTAGAAGCGAGTGCCGTTCGTGAAATCGAGCTTATGAAGTCAAATAACACCCAAAGAATTTACTCAGTCACTACAAACAAAGACTTGGGCGACTTAGAGGAACGGATCATGATGCTTCTAATTGATCTGGGTGTAGATATTGACCGCCTCCGATTTAGCTCATTCGGGACAAAACTTTCAATTGAAGCGCTTTAGATTACACCTGTCATGAAAATGAAAGTATTAATAAAAATTCTGTTGGGGGCAGTAATGCTTGCCCCCGGCTTAGCTTGGTCTGATGCAGATAGATCTAAGATTTTTCTTTTGGCCAATCAAAGCACAGGCAGTACCAGTGTCACTGTTGTAGAAATGTATACCGCACTAGATGAAAAGTTGATTAAGTTTTTGCGTGCTCAGCAGCTTGATACTCGTTCAAGCACTAAAACCACGAATGCGGTAACCAGCTTTAGTAAGCTAGCTCTTTTACAAGCTATCCGCAGTGCGGACCTTTCGGGTAATGACTTTGCAATCACATACTCGGTTGCTCCCCAGATCAAAGAGACTTCAAATGCTCGCACAATGAAAGCAAGCGCTGAAGGTACGATTTACAATGCCAATACTCAAGAACTTCTGACAACGTTTAGCATTACTACACCAGAAAGCGCTGTCCTGCCGAGGAACGCCAGCAACTGCCCTAAGAGCTGCCTTGATGCTGCCATGTCTGATCTTGTCGATGATCTAGCGCGTGAGATGAGTTTTGTACTCGCCCAAAAAATATCATTCATACAAGAAGATCGGGTTCTGACGGACACCACGGATGCAAATGCTATCAAGAATAGGTTGAGCGCGAGTACGGCACGCAAACCAGTTCGAAAAACGATTACCTCGAGTTCAGGCAATTTTGATGTCGATGTTGCACGATCAATCAACATTGAGGTGTACTTCGACTTTGATAGTGCTGCCCTGAAACCTAAGGCGATTGAGCAGCTCAAGCCCCTAGGTGAAGCTTTGTCTTCAACTGATCTTGGCTCTGGTCGGTATCTGATCATGGGGCATACAGACGCCAAAGGCTCAGCATCATACAATCAAACGCTCTCTGAACAGCGAGCTGCATCTGTGCGCGAGTACCTTGTGCAGCGTTTCCCGGTACAGCCAACCGCTTTGGTGAGCATTGGGCTTGGTGAAACGCAGCTTAAACGCCCCGCAGAGCCAAATGCTGGGGTAAACCGGCGTGTTGAGATTAGCCTACTTCTCGAGGCAATAAGTGCGCCTGCTCCTAAGCCGCTTATTGGTCTAAGCACTTACACTCTAAACTTCAAACTCTTCTCTACATCAGATGTTCTCAAGATCACAAAAATTCTTGAAGCAAAGCACGTTCAGGAGGTGGACCTCTTAAAGTCAAACAGCACATTACGATCCTACTCGGTAGAGACTAAACTTTCTTCGATGGAGCTCGAGGAAGTGTTACTTTTACTTATGCTAGACCTTGATTTGAACGTAGACACTATAAGGATAGCCATAACTGGCGATTCAATCGATATTGAAAACCTATAACTACAAAAGTCTTGACCAATGAGATATACATTCCTATCTATCCTGCTTAGCTTATTTTTGACCCTTGCGAATTCATTCCATGCTGCTGCTGACGAGGTTACCGATATCGTAAACGATGTGGCCGCTAAGCTTGTACAACAACTACCAATGGACAAAAAAATTGCACTCAAGTCGCTCTCACCTGATGAAACAGGGCTTCCAGAAGACTTTCTTCGTAAGCTTACCTCTGATCTAGAAGTTGCATTACTGATGACTTCTGAATTTGAAATTAACTTGATAAACCGAGCCGCGATGGAAGACGTTTGGCAAGAAACTATTGAGTTCAACAATGCTGATTTTGGTGAGCTTTTCAACAGTGCAAATACAGATATTATGCTACTTATGTCGCCTCGGGCAATTTCATCAGGTGTTGAAGTGTCAATTACCGCATACGCACTGACTGGTGCCAATGTAGGCAAGACACTTGCGTCAAGCGGAAGTATCTTACTGCCCATAAATCTAAAGACTGATCTAGGCATAGACGTGACTGATCTGAATAAACAGATGATGCAAGTATTGGAAGAAATTCAGAAAGTTGGTCAAACCGGTGGTTTGATTTCAAGTCCCAATACTTATGCAGAGTTCTATCATAACGCTCGTTTGCTTCAGCAACGTGGTGAAGTAGATCAAGCCATTCGCAACTATGAGCAAGCCCTCTCTGAAGGGTATCTGTTTATTGATCCATTATTAGATTTATTAATTCTTTCAAATTCTCGTTATGGTAGAAAAGGAGCACAGCTTTATTTTGAGAAAAAGGTTAAACCAATCATACCCAATAAATTAGTGGAATTTGCCGAACTTTATTTAAATAATATTCATATTTCAGATATATATTCACTATCAGATATTTCAGAGCAAAACGATTTGTTTCTTCCAAACTTATTGCTGTGGGTAACGCAAAATTCTAGTTCCTATATGGCGGAAACAATCAATTTTACCGAACGGAAATATGTAGATGATTATTTATTCATGCGGATTGCTCAAATTGTAATAGGTGCTAACACAGAGGGTAAATTACAAAGTAATTTTATAGATAAAGTGAGAGCATCTGATTTTGCCGATATACGGTTTTTAAAAGGAATTTTGGAAAAACTTAACAGATTTGAATATCAAGTTTTTCCCATAAATTACAAAAAGCAAACTTCTACAGAATATTATGAAATTAACTGCCCTGGTAAAAATGTAGACCCTTATGATTGGATATTTGATCCAAATAGGCCACTCGGAGATTATAAAGGCAGCTCGCCCCCAACAAAAGTTGAGGATCCAACTTTTGTTGGGGGGCGACCGTATTGTCAATCAGACACAGATTACCAGTTGATCGACTATTCAACTGGAGGCTATCGCGCAGACAGGTTGCAATTAAATGAAGGTGGTGAGTCGTGTTCGTACTTTCCGTTTCAACCCAGTATGGATCGAATACTCTATGGAGATATTTGTGGCGAAACAACTTATTATATAATGGGCAGATTACTAATTACTGACCAAGTAGATACGTCAGAACGAATTATTGTTAAACTAGAAGACTCTGGTTTTGATGGTGTAGAAGGTTCTTATGAAACAGATATAAGTGTTGATGGGACTTTCATAAGCGCCAAATCTGCCCCAATTGCTTCATTTATGGCAGAGGGTAATTACTATCCTGGTAAATATCCTAATAAATGGTTTTGGGCTCCTGGGTTACTTCAATCATCGTTACAAGGAAGGCTTGATCACGTTGGTGAAGGTGGCTCAGGGCGGCCAATTCCTAGGATATTAAGTATATCATATACTGATATTTACGGTCAAAAAAAGAAAGTAGAAAAGGGTATGGTATCCTCTGATGTTTTTAATGGTAATGTCCCGTATGATATTGGAAATCCTGTATCTGAAAATACCATCGGTTCCTTAATTAGGTATGCACCTAAACCTCCTGAGCGTTCATTATTCTTTGAGGATTGGAAATATGAATGGTCTGGTTTTAATACAGCAATAGAAAATACCAAAAAAGTATTTGAAACCTTTGATCTAGGCTCAAGGAAAAACATCCAAAAAAGTCTAGAAAATTTTAATCTATATCAAGGGCTCATAGATGGTGAATGGGGATATAAAACAGAATTTGCAATTAGAAATCTATATAAAACTCGATATGGTCCAGGTGTAGGATATGTAGATCCGTTACCTAAAAAAATGACTAGTTTTATCCTTAAAGGACCCTCCAAATCAGAGTTTGTACAATTTTGGAATGAACTTATTAATAGCTGGCAACTCCATCAAAACTTAAAATATTTAAAATAGGAATTCAAAAAAATGATTAATTGGAAATCTATCTTCTTAATCGTGTGGTTTGGAAGCGTAATGCCCTCACCTGCAGTTCCAGATGAACCTGCATTAAAAGCCCAGCTTGGAAATGTTGCGATTAAACTGATTGAACGTATTCCTTTTGACAAAGCTATCGTAGTAAAAACTCTGTCACCGGAGCAAACAGGTTTGCCTGAAAGTTTTTTGCGCAGACTGACGTCTGATTTAGTGGCAGAAATTTTTTCTCAAAGTAATTTCCGACTGCAATTGATAAACCGAATTGCTACTGAAGAGTTATGGCTCGAAGCAATTGAGTTTGGCGATGCAAATTTTGATGAGCTTATGGCCCTGCAAAAAGCACAATTATTACTCCTCATCTCTCCTCGAGCAACAGCAAACGGTATTCAAGCAAGCTTCACAGTTTATAATCTTGATGGCAATAATGCAGGACAAGTTGTTGCTACATCTGGAAGTGAATTACTTCTAGTTGACATGCAAAAAGAGCTTGGCGTGGATATCACTACGCTAAATGATCAAGTTAATACCATAATACAAAAACTTGATGACAATGAGAAAGAATCTCCACTGCGTGCCGATGTAATCTATAAAAGGTACATTAGGGGTAAGGAAGCGACTGAACGCTGTCCAAAGGACTTATTCTTAACAGATTGTTATTCCGCCAAAATTGTCGCTGATGTTAACGGTAATAAATATGTTGTATCAAGTGATGATGGCATCAACCTTATCATATTTACTGAGGATTTAGACAACGATGGATTCTTTGACGCAATTGTAGAAAATTCCTATGGTGGCAATGCGATGCCGCCATGGTATGAAATAATATCCTATAGAGGGGAAGGTAGATTTTCAACTTTTCCTTTAGATACTTACTCTTGGGAAGAACCGAAATTTTTTAAAGAAGGCGAACGTTGGGTAATTCGTGCTAAAAAAACTTCGTTTGGCGTAGAAAACACTGAATTAGAAGATGAAATTGTTGAGTATCGAATTGTAGATGGAAACTTAGATACAAAGTCATTTGGTAATCGAATGTTCAATTTTTCTATAGCGACATTCACCTCTGGAGATGCAATTAAAAATGCAAAAAATAATGATGGATACACATGGAGTTTTGATTTTGACGCAGATACTGAAGATGAAATTTTACAATGCCGTATTTGGAAAAGGTGGGGCGTTATTATTGATTGTCATATTCATGATCAAAATGGAAGCTGGGCATTAGTGCACTCAGATCCAACTATCAAGGGCTCTCATGGCGCACAGTGTAAAGTGATCTCAGTGAGTGAAGAACTGCTTAACGGCTTTCACAAACTCAAATGTGATTTTGATGAAATAATTCTAAAAAAAATATTACCATAGAAGCAATATATAAAAGTTATGAAACTACTTTTAACCATATACTCATTTTTGTTAGCCCAATTTGAATTCATATATTTAGATAAAAGATTGAAACTAATTAAAGCTTATTTTTGTAATATTGGAGTTTGATCATGAGATCTTTAGTTAAATATGTAGTCTCACTTAAACACCTAGATTAAGGGAGACTCTCAGGTGCTAAAATCCGGGTTGGGTTGAGCATAATGGCAAATAAGCCTTGGTACTAACATGACACCGACGCGCAGGCGCGTGCGCGTATAACAGATACATTACACTATTAAAACAAAAGGGTGGATAAAAAGGTGGATACAAATACACCACAATGACGCAAGCTATTGATATGTAATATCTATTTCTTAAAAAGTGGTGCCCCCACACGGACTTTAGGTCAAGCCCTTTTTAAGGGTTCGCTTCGCTCAACCTCTTTCCCTGTTAAACACATCATGAACCGCGGTTGGTATTTTCTTATCTTGGAGATGTATTAGGGTATCTTACCTGTATTGAATTATGGG
>Ga0209119_1004540_pt1 | contig 11367 bp, 8 predicted proteins | sample COG_03_FD_184747 | JGI IMG/M metagenome (GOLD analysis project Ga0209119, IMG submission 184747) | Pelagic Microbial community sample from North Sea - COGITO 998_met_03 (SPAdes) (version 2) | ecosystem: Environmental > Aquatic > Marine > Neritic zone/Coastal water | place: Helgoland, sampling... | reverse complement strand
CATCCTTATCAAAATCAGCTAGCTCTGCCCCCTGGTTGTCCACTGCGGCGCTTTTTGTTTTAGCGGTGGTACTGGGCTTTGGTTATCTGCAGGTTTCCAATACTCAGCTTGAAGAGACAGTTACCAAGCTTGAGAGGCAGGTCAGTTCAGGGTTTGGTAGTGTATTTGCCGGTAAAAAGGCTAAGCCAGAGAAGGTCAGGACTAAGGGTGAATTGCTACTCAGTAATTTATTTAAGCAGCGTGAGAGTTCAGACGCTGCAGCGATGAAGGCACTGGTCGGCCTCGGATCATTTATGAATGCTTGTAACTGTGACTTAGAGTCACTGACAGTAAATGACGTTAAAATTCAGTTAGAGTTAAAAAATGCAAGCAAGCTGAAATTGAATAACATAAAAATCGCTGGCTACAAAGTCAGCAGTAAGAAGGTTGGCGAGATTACCAGTATCAGTCTGCTTGGGGTGAAAAAACCATGAAGCTATTAAATAACCTCAGTGACTGGTTTGCAGATCTGCAGCCACGAGAGAGACTGATTATTGCGGTTGGCGCGGCGCTATTAATTGTCGCTGCTATCTATATGGCGCTCCTGCCGGCGATGCAGAAGAACGCCGAACTTGAGCAGCGTCATGAGAGCCTAAGCGCAGAAATCCAATGGTTGCGAGAGCAGAGTAAGGTGGTTAGTAGCCTTGATAATAGCTGCGCGGGCCAAGAAATTCAGGCTGGTAAAAAGAAAGAAGTGATTACTCGTATTGTAAGAAGAAACCAACTCAAACTTCTCAGCCTGAAACAGGATGAACCGTCCTCTTATTCACTGTCAGTGAGTGGTGCCAGCCCCAATCGAGTATTACAGTTGATTCATAAAATGACCTGTCAGGGTCTGTCTCTAGAGGCTTTAGAGATAAGTATTTCTTCTGATGCTAAAGTGAGTTACATCGCTGACATTGAGGTGAGCTATGTCAATTAAAGCACTTAAGCTAACCAAATTAGTTTCAGTATTCAGTCTTGGTTCGCTGGCTCAGCGTGCCATTGCTTTGAGTAATTTATTCCTGCTGCTAGTCTGTGCTGTTTTGCTGGCTCTGATTGCCATGCGCTACACCGCAGATGATGAAGCCGTGAAATCTGTACCTCGAGCGAAACCTAATGCTGTCAGCCTGCGTTGGAATTGGTTCCGCGGCAGCCAGCCAGTTGAGGTGGTTTCAGTGGTGGGCGAACTGGAAAATTCGACCTTAAAGGTAAAACTTTTAGGGGTCGTGATCTCCGGCGATATTTCTTCGGCAACTCTGGCGTTTAATGGCAAACCTCAAAAGGTCTACCACGTTGGCGATAAGCTTGGATCATCTGTGACTATTGAAGAGATTGAGCCATATCGCATAATCGTCAATCAAAGTGGAACAAACAAACAAATTTTGATGGCAAAATCTGATAATGTTATAGAGACAGAGCAGTCGACAGGTACAGTGGATGGGCAAGCTGCAGATGGTGGTTTTGCCATGGCCAATATGTTCGGCGCTGTCCCAGTCAGAATAGATGAATATGGCAGTGGGTTTAAGCTCAACAAACTTTCAAAAGAAATGAAAATGCTGGCAGATCTTGAGAATAATGACGTAGTTGTCGATGTCGGGGGAACTGGTGTTCAAGAATTGATGTCTGATCCGCAACAGTGGATTAAATACAGTGCCCAGAGCAGCTTGCCAGTCACTGTTATTCGCGATGGGGAGCCGGTCGTTATCTATGTTAATGCCGCCAGTCTGTCAGCTAAAATGTTACCGAAATTCGGATTGAATAAATAAAATGAGAAAAATAATGACTGACCAAAAACCATATTTTGGCAAAAAAATTATGCGCTTTGTGGGGGCGCTCAGCTTAGTAGTTGCAATGGTCGCTGAGGCCGCTGCTGACGAAAAGGTAAGAATTAACTTCCGCGATGCGGATATCCGCAGCGTGATTGAAAGTGTCGCTGAGATCACTGGGAAATCCTTTGTTCTCGATCCGCGAGTCAAAGGCAAGGTCACTATTATTGCGCCAGAGGCGATTGATGCTGACCTGCTTTACAATGCCGCACTCTCATCACTTCAGGTGCAGGGTTTTCAAGCAGTCGACGATGGTGTGGTAACGCGTATTTTGCCGTTTAATCAGGCGTTTACTTTCTCTGGCGGTGAAAGTGGTAATAACAAACTGATTACCAAGGTAATCAAAATTCAGCACGCTCAGGTGACCACATTGGTGCCGGTTTTGAAGCCAGTGATGAGTTCTGGCTCGCGACTGCAAGCCTTTGCCCAGAGCAACGCTATTGTAGTGACAGATATCACTTCCAATATTAAGCGCCTCGAAGAGCTGGTTGCTGAGCTTGATGATCCAGAGCAGACTGCTATAGAAGTGGTTACACTCAAGCACATTTCCGCCGGTGAAGCGGTGCATATCGCCACTCAGTTAAAACAGTTGCAGAAGCAGGAGCTGTCACTGGTAGAAGACGGTATGAACAACCGAATTATTGTCAGTGGGCCGAGCACTGCTCGTCGCGCGTTTAAAGCCATGTTGCAAACCTTGGATCAGCGATCCACTAAAACCGGTAGCGTTGAAGTTATCTATCTTAACTTTGCCCGTGCAGATGAGATGAAGCCGATTGTTGAAGGTATGCTGCAGTCGGATATCTTCCTGCGTCTTGCCGGAGAAGCTGGCGCCGATAGCAAAACCAAGAAGAAAACCGCCTATCAGATACAGATTGATGAGCTCAATAATGCATTGGTTATTGCGGCACCCTCAGCGGTGGTTAGAGAGATTAGAAATGTTGTTGGAAAGCTGGATCGCGCCAGACCGCAGGTTTTGATTGAGGCGGTTATTGCTGAGTTGTCGGAAGAGCAGGCCAAAGAGTTGAATTCTCAGTTGGTTTACAGCAGTAAAAATCGTGGTGGTTACCTGACTAATTTCGATGGGCTTTTATCTAATTTGATCGGCGTGGGATTAACGGGTCAGAATCCTAGTACTGATGATTTGGCTACAATACCAAAGGGCGTGTTGGGGTTGGCAGGTAATTTTGAACAGAATACAGGTAAAGGTATTGGCTTGCTCATACAGGCATTAAAAACGGATGGCAATACGAAGATTCTTTCGACGCCTTCGGTCGTCACTATGGATAATGAAGAGGCATCACTCACCGTGGGTGAGGAAGTTCCCTTCCAATCTGGTAGCTTTACCAGCGGTAATAATGGCAGCAGCAACCCTTTCACCACCATCAATCGTGAAGAGGTGGGTGTAAAACTTAAGGTTAAGCCGCAAATTAGCAAGGGTAACTCGGTTCGTCTGGAGATTGAGCAGGAGTCCTCTAAAGTTAAAGCTGGCGTGCCAGGTCTGCAAACTACCTCCAAGAGTACGATGAAAACCAATGTGCTAATTCAGGATGGTGAGTTGTTGATCTTGGGTGGGTTGATTGAAGACCAAACAGGAAGCACTTCGAGCAAGGTGCCGCTGTTGGGAGATATCCCCTTATTAGGTCGCCTATTCCGATCAACAAGCAAAGATGATTCTCAGTCGGTACTGATGATGTTTATCCGCCCAACCATTATCCGCACAGCCGAAGATGCACGAAATTTATCAGAGGCCAAATATAAGCATCTAATCAAACGTGATTTAGATAGCAAGAAAGCGGGCTTGATAAAGCCAATGCTGGAAGATTTTGTTAATAAGGGGCAGCCAACCAAGTAGCACAATGAGGCGCTATGAGCATTTATCTGCAATATTTTGCCCTAAAGCGAGAGCCATTCTCGATTGTCCCCGATCCTGGGTTTCTCTATCCCAGTATCTATCACCGACAGGCCGTAGCTCATTTAAAATACGGCCTTGATCGCGAGGGTGGTTTTATCCTGCTTACCGGCGAGGTAGGCACAGGCAAAACCACCTTAACTCGCACTATGATCAAGCGTATTCCGCCCCATGTGCGGGTCGCCTATATCCTTAATAGCAAGCTTAATACCACCGATGTGCTCGCCAGTATCTGCGATGAATTAGATATTGAATTGCCAGCGAATACTGAGCTGTCATTTACCAAAAAATGTATAGATGCAATTAATCAGGATCTGCTTGCCGCACATGCCGAGGGTAAAAAAACACTGATTGTTCTTGAAGAGGCGCAGAATCTTACCCCAGAGGTTTTGGAAACCCTGCGTCTATTGAGCAATTTGGAAACCAGTACCCAGAAGCTATTGCATATTCTCTTAGTTGGTCAGCCTGAGCTGTTGGAAATTCTCGCCCAGAAAGAACTGCGCCAACTCAATCAGCGAGTGGTGTCACGCTTTCACCTGTCGCCGCTGGATAAGAACGATCTCTCCAACTATATCAATCACCGCCTGCACCGTGCCGGCGCCAAAAGAGCTATTTTTGAACCCGCCTGTGTCGCGGTACTATTCCGCCTTACCGGGGGTGTCCCGCGACTGATTAACTTGGTCTGTCACCAGGCACTGGTTGCCGCCTATGCCAGCGGGCAGAAAACCGTCTCGGCTAAACTAGTCAGTCAGGCGGCAAAAGAAATTCTTAGCGAAAAGAAAACCGCAGGCAAAAGTAACCTGGCGTTGATCGTTGCCGCAGGGGTTATTGTCGGCGCAGTGGCTCTGGCCGCTGTCTATAAATCTACAGACTTATTTCCATCTCTTCAGGCGGCGCCGGAAATAACGCCGCCGCCAGTCGAAACAGTTGAGGCTGACAAGCCAGTTGCAGAGATTCCAGTAAAGGCCGCTGTTATCGTTGAAGAAAGTCCAGTCGATTTAGAGGCTAAAGAGCAATCGACAACTATAGCCAATCCATTGACGAGTCTTCTTGCCGTCTGGGGAATTGACACTGCTGAGGTCTACAGTGAAGAGGAACTCTCTGCTGTAGCGGACTTGCAACAGCTGCGGATGGAAAAAATCAGCGCCGTGAGTATAGATTTTATTGAAAAAGTAAACCGTCCCGGCATAGTTTGGCTGCGCGGTGAAAATGGCTACCTTAAAACTTTTATTCTCTCTAAGTTGGATAGCAACACTGTCACCCTGCAAAATCGTCAGGGTGAAACAGTGATTGATAGAGAGCGCTTTGCGCAAAACTGGAATGGCGTCTATCTCTATCTATGGAAACCGCCGCAAAGTTACAGCGCCCCATTGGCAGTAACGGGCAATACGCCTAATCAACTGCAAATTAATCCCCAGTTAGTCGATTGGTTGCAGCTTCAGTTTCAGGCTATGGATCAGGACAGTGAAAGAGTTATAAGCGGCGGTCGTTACACAGCAGCTGTTGCCCAACAGGTATTGGAATTTCAGCAACAGCAGGGATTAGCGGCAGATGGAATATTGGGCCGTGAAACATTAATGCGTTTAAATCAGTTTGCCGATGAGGCTATTCCGCGACTGATGGAGAGCAATTAATGTCCTATATTCTCAATGCCTTAAAAAAAGCTGAGCATGATCGCAAACGTGATGAGTCAGAGGATCTCGATGATTTTGTTAGCGCCGGCTGGGATCCCTATCAACAGCCGAAAAAAAGTGCTGACAGTTATAAGTTGGCAATTATTATTGTGGTGATTGCCGCCGTGCTTTTTGTTGGATTTTACAGTCTCAGCTTTGGTCCTCAGCAGAGTGTTAAGATTTTAGAGGCGGAGGCCGTCACTGAGCAGGGAGTTGAGCAGCCGATTGCCCCTGAGAATAAACCTGTAATAACCGAGATTACTGAAGAGCCTGTTGCCGAAGAGCCGCTAGTAGAGGCGTTAAAGCTGCCGGAAGTGACTATAGCCGGACATATTTATATTCGTAGTGGCTCAGCAAAAAACCGCATTTTTATTGGCGACAAGACCTATTATGTCGGCGACTCTATAGACGGTGACTGGATCATTGAATCGATTAATTTTGACAGTCTGGGTATTCGTTCTGGAGCTTTAAGTTCAGAATTGCCCTTACGTTAATTTGAAGGGCCTAGTTTGAATGGCGTTAGCCTAAAGGCTAGTCAGAAAATACTTCCAATACAGAGTCTTTACCGCGATCAAAGCGCTTGGCGCGGCGGTAGGGAAAAACATCCAGTACAAAACCGTCGCGAATTTTCTGCTGTAGGTCCTGCCAAAATTCAACCTCGTAGAGATCGCTGTGCATCTCTTCAAACATTTTTCGCGCCTTGGTATTGCCAGAGAAAAACAGTCGAAACTCCTCCGGGAAAATATCATTGTCAGCCACGGTGTACCAGGTGCCCGCCTGCATCTCTTCCTCTGCGGTGCGCGGTTTAGGAATGCGCCTAAAGTTACAGTCGGTCAATGAGGCAATTTCATCGTAGTCATAGAAGACCACACGACCGTGACGGGTTACGCCGAAGTTCTTTAGCGGCATATCGCCAGGAAAAATATTTGCCGCCGCCAACTGCTTAATACAGTTGCCATACTCCTCCATAGCGCTGTGTATTTCTATGTCGCTGGCACCCTCTAAATAGATATTTAGCGGTGTCATATAACGCTCTGTATAGAGATGCTTAATAATTAATCTAGTGTCACGAATTTCAATCGATGAGGCGGCGACTTTTTGCAGTTCTGCTAACAGCTCATCTGAGAAGCGATCGAGGGGGAAAACCAGTTTGTCGAATTCCTGGGTATCGGCCATACGTCCAATACGATCATGTCGGGAAACTAAGCGGTATTTATCGCGCACTTCCTGATGCGTCACTTCCTTGGGTGGGGCAAATTTATCCTTAATAATTTTAAACACAATATTGTAGGAGGGCAGGGTAAATACCGTCATCACCATCCCCTTGATGCCGGGTGCAACAACAAATTGGTCATCAGTGTTTTGCAAATGTTGCACCGATTGCCGATAAAACTCGGTCTTTGCATGCTTTGGAAAACCCAGAGAATTATAAATTTCATAATCGAGTTTTTTTGGCATTAGATTTTTTAAAAAATGTGCATACTGATAGGGCAGTGGTGCGTCGACCATAAAATGGTTGCGGGTAAAACTGAAAATCACACTCAGCTCATCGGAATCGAATATTGCCGTATCCACATACAGATGACCCTGCTCATTATTGAGAATAACCAGTGCCATTGGAAAAGATTGCTCGCCATCCATTATGCGACCAACCATATAGGCGGCCTTGCCACGGTAAAAAACCGACTCGAGTAAATCAAATTTTAGGTTTTCAGGATCGCCGCTAATTTTCGGCACCACTTCACGATGGAATACATCGAGAATACAGTCCAGATCCAGTTCTATATCTTCGCCGGGCAGAGAGAATTCCGACTCTTTAAGAATGCGTCGGAAAATATTGCGATAATCGCTGCCCTCGTAGCGAACAAAAATACTGTACTCCGCTTGTGGCGATTCAATTAATTGTGATGACAGAACATAAATAATATCGTCGTTGATCTTGTCATGGTCGTGTAGGTCGCTGAAAACCGAGTTAAAGAAGGTCTCGGCGATTTCAAAGTTGGGAAAGTTAAATACTAGTTGGGTATAAGCTTTTTTTGCCTCAACCCACAGCGCACGATTGGCAATATCCTTATTGGTCACCATTTCCAGATACATCACGGTCTGGGCGACTTTGGCTTTATAGAGTTCCAGGCGATCGACATTGGCCTGTTGCACGCCGTGCCAGTCAGCTTTTTCAAAGCGCGCCTTGGCGCTGAGTGTGGAATTTAGGTAGTCGGCAAAATAGCTGCGAAAGCCGTTAAGCACGGTTTTCGCCATACGCCTGGCGGTAGAGTTGTGAATCAGTGGTGTCTGCGCCATATAGCAATCGTCTCCGAGAACTGTTTCCGTGGCTAACTTTTACTAAATTTTTTTATTTAAAAAGTTTTTAACTCAAAAGATTTTTTAAATCATCCAGCTGCGCCAGAGCCTGTTTTTTAGTGGCAGGTTTCATTGACGTCTCCGGCAGCGCCTCGGGTTTTTCGACAACAAATTCTTCGCCAGCCAAAACTCGCTCGCAGTACTGCTGATAAATTTCTGCAAAGGGCGCAAAAGCCTTTGACTCAATTGTATTGGCGAGAAAGTGCCAGCCACATTCACGACCGGCGATATACACCGCAGGGTGCGACCACTGCTGCTCGGCTTTTGGGCTCGGCTTGTTACAGACTTCCTGATAGGCATTGCGCGGTGATGGCAAACCTTTAGGCATGCCCACATCGCGGCAAGCGTTAAGCATCTTATGCAGCGTCGGCAGGTAGTCACTCTCGGCAATCACTTTTTCCGCGGCGGCGCAGATAGTCTCAGCAGCAAAGTTTTCAAGCTTACTCAGCCACAGCTTTTTGGCGAGATTTTCCGACTTGGTGCTGTTGCCAAAGGCGCTGTAATACTGATTGTGGTAATTAACCTGAAATAGCGCAAAGACCTGATTGATAGCATCAATCAGTTGCGGGTTGGCCGGTGTCGCCTTAGGACGCCCAGCTGCGGTCGGAGAGTGCGTCGATGATGCTGCGATCCCTGATGCGACCTTTTGGATTAGATCCTTGCTGTTTGCCATGTGCTGTATCCGTTGGAAGTTGAATATGTCGCGCCCACTGGCGCTTTACATATTGAAGAAATTTGGTGCTCCAGGAACATTGCGGTGTTCCGTTTTCCTGCCAGTAGAGAATAAACTCCGGCAATAACTGCTCGGCAAATTGGCGGCTGATATTGGCCATTTGCAGAACATCATAAACTGATTCTTTGGGTTGCCATTTAGCACCTATAGCGCGCGGCATGGCGTCCTGTTCCATCATACCTGTATAGAATTGCCACTGGCGACGAACGTGCTGAATAAATTTGGAATCCCAGGTGCTGGAGAGATCGCCGCGATCGCGCCAATAGAGAATAAACTCCGGAATCGCATCCTCGACAAAATTGGCATTGATTCCGCCCTGACGAATCAGAATCTGCAGTGCATCTTGGGAGGGCCGCCATTCGCTGGACAGTGCTACCTCCTGACGACGGCGGTTCGAGGTTGCCTCGGCCTGCTGCCACTGGCGCCAGACCTCCTTGATAAACTTTGACTCCCAGCTGTGTCGCGGCACATTGCGATCGCGCCAGTAGGCGACAAACTGTGGGATTTGCTGCTCGGCAAAGGTTTGCGTAACGCCGAGTTGGCTGAGTTGGCGCACTGCATCTTGACTGGGTTGCCAGCTATTGCCAATGGTCTTTGCTGAATGTGGAGTTGTATTTGCCGCCTGAACTGCCGGTTGTCCATTAGATGGTCTAGTGGCTTGGCTGTTAGGTGCTCTGGCAGTTGGCGCGGAAGATGCAGCAACCGACTCATTAAAGGCAAAGCGAAACTCCTGCTCAGCCGAGAAGGGCGCACCGCCAATTAGCAGCAGTCCTTTTTCATGCAGACCCATAGACAGTCGACGAATATCCTCTTCTCGCCAGAACGGTGTCAGGCTGAGGAGTTTTTCCCCGCCCACCGTTATCCAATCATACCCCTGACTCTGCTGAGCCGCGCCATGGATGCGGCACTCCTGCAATAACTGCAGCAGTACAGTCTCTTCCAAGCCGATGGTTGCCGCCAGCGTGGGTGAGATAACGATAGGTTTTTCAGGGATTAGTGACATGTGATTACTTTATCAGAAAGCTAACTAATGAACGAGGCAAACCTTTTTTAAAAGCCGGGGGTTTATTAAGAATCATGCTGCTCTGCCAGAGCAGTCAGCGCCTTGCCGCTGAGCCGATTGACTGTCCAACCGTCCATTGGTTGTGCATCTAGCGACAGATAAAAATCTTTAGCCGATTGATTCCAGTCAAGTACCCACCAATCCAATCGACCACAGTCGCGTTCCACCGCGAGCCCCGCAAGGTGCGCCAGTAGCTTTTTGCCAAAGCCTCTACCGCGCATATCTGCCTGCACATAGAGGTCTTCAAGATAGATGCCCGGCTTGGCTAAAAAGGTCGAGTAATTGGTAAAGAAGAGGGCAAAGCCGACGGCAATATTTTGGTACTCAGCAATAATAACCTCTGCACTGGGATGCTCGCCAAACAGCGTTGCCTGTAGTTTCTCTTCAGTAGCCACCACTTCATGGGCGAGTTTTTCATACTCCGCCAGCTGTTTGATAAACGCCAGTATGGTCGAGCAATCTTGGCGAATTGCCGGGCGGATAATAAAGTCTGTAATGCTGGTTGTCGGCTGCATAGCGTTAAATATTATTATTTTTAGACGTCACCATAGTAGCTTTCAACAGTAGCCACCGGAAGGGCTGCTAAGGATTATTTTATTACTGTACATAACAACAGTAATAGGCTTAAATAAGCCGCAGTTAACAGGAGAATTATCTTGGTCAGCAAAACCAAATCAGCCTATGTCTGCAATGACTGCGGTGCCGACTACCGCAAGTGGCAGGGTCAGTGCAGTGAATGCCATGCTTGGAATACACTCACTGAAGTGCGCCTGAGCAGTCCCGCCCGCGGTGGCAAGGTACTGCGCCCAGGCTTTGCCGGTGCTGTTGATGGCGCGGTAAAAACCCTCGCCGATATTGCTCTGGATGAAATTCCGCGCATCGGCACCGGCACCAGCGAACTGGATCTAGTGCTGGGTGGAGGACTAGTGCCTGGCTCCTGTGTGTTGCTGGGTGGCGAACCCGGTGCCGGTAAAAGTACATTGTTATTGCAGACGCTGTGCAGCCTTGCTGAAAATCATTCGGCGCTCTATGTAACTGGTGAGGAGTCACCTCAGCAGATCGCTATGCGTGCCAATCGTTTGGGGTTACCCACCGATAAACTAGAGATTATGGCCGAGACATCGGTCGAGACGGTCTGTGCAATCGCTGAGCAAAAGTCGCCAAAAATTCTGGTGGTCGACTCTATCCAGGTGATGCATATGGAAGAGGTGACCTCAGCGCCGGGCAGTGTTTCTCAGGTGCGCGAGAGTGCCGCCATGTTAGTGCGCTTTGCCAAGCAGACTGGCACTGTTTTGATTCTGGTTGGCCATGTCACCAAAGATGGTTCACTGGCAGGCCCCAAGGTATTGGAGCATATGATTGACTGCTCGTTGATGCTCGAGGGTTCCAGCGACAGTCACTTCCGTACATTGCGCAGCAATAAAAACCGCTTTGGCGCAGTCAATGAATTGGGCGTTTTTGCCATGACTGATAAAGGTCTGCGCGAAGTGCCCAATCCCTCGGCAATTTTCCTGCAGCGCGGTGAAGATTTTTCTTCCGGCAGTGTGGTGATGGTGGTTTGGGAGGGCACTCGCCCTCTATTGGTAGAACTTCAGGCGCTGGTTGATGATAGCCATCTCGGCAATCCACGGCGGGTGACTGTGGGTCTCGATCACAATCGTCTGTCTATGTTGCTCGCGGTGCTGCATCGTCATGGCGGGATTGCGGTTGGCGATCAGGATGTTTTTGTTAATGTCGTGGGCGGCGTTAAGGTTTTTGAAACCAGTGCTGATCTGGCGTTG
>Ga0209119_1004536_pt1 | contig 11372 bp, 9 predicted proteins | sample COG_03_FD_184747 | JGI IMG/M metagenome (GOLD analysis project Ga0209119, IMG submission 184747) | Pelagic Microbial community sample from North Sea - COGITO 998_met_03 (SPAdes) (version 2) | ecosystem: Environmental > Aquatic > Marine > Neritic zone/Coastal water | place: Helgoland, sampling... | reverse complement strand
GCGAAGCAAGCCCCGAAGCAAATGTATAGGGTTCTTCAGGACGAAATTTTACTGCTTCAATTTCTAAAAACATTTTAGCAGCCAAATTTGCCATTTGTTCTTTTGTTGCAAAAGTATTTGGAAAAGTCATATCTAACCCTCTTTAAATTTTCTAATCTTTATCTAGATTCGCCCAACAAGCCAAGTGTCACAATTGCAGGAAAAAAATAATAAATATATAAGAACTTTATGGAAGAACATTTCAAATCAACTAAGAACCAAAAACTTCAAAATGCCTATGGAATGTGGGCATCCAAGATAGATAATAAGCAAATAATTGCAATTTGTCTTAATGATCCAGAACATGAAATGGCTGCATTTTTCGGCATTTCCATAGTAGGAAAACAAGCCTGCATTGTTTCAAACGACATTATGAAAAATCTTGATAAAAGATTTACAGTTCTTACAGAAAAGAAAGCCCCTTCTAGCTGCTTAATGCCTACTGGGAAACCAAATAGTTTTATTACCTTCACAAGTGGATCTACTAAAAATCCAAAAGCAATTTTACGAAGTCAAAAGAGTTGGATTTATAGCTTCAAAAAAAATGGCGTTTTAAAAAGTGATACAATTGCCGTTCTAGGGAATTTGTCACATTCATTAGCACTCTATGCAGCTACAGAGGCAATGCATATTGAGGCAGATTTGATTTTTACTGGATTACGCCCAAAAGGGCAGCCTACAATTATTTATGCAACGCCTACCTTGTTAAAATTAATTTATAAAAATGATAACATTTATCCAATTGTACGTAAAATTTTTATTGGTGGGGGAGTGTTTAATGAAGCCGATCGAATGTTTTGCAATCAACGATTTCCCAATGCTGAAATTAAGGTTTTTTACGGAACAGCTGAAACAAGTTTTATTACTGTATCCGATAATAAAACTCCTCCAAATTCAGTTGGCCGTGCTTATGAGGGTGTAGAAATTGAAATTAGAAATGAAGCAGTTTTCATAAAATCACCCATGATAGCTGAAAATTATCTTGATAACCAAATTTTAATGGATGTTAATATCTATTTTCCCACAGGGGAATTAGGTCAAGTTGATAATAATGGATTTCTTTTTTTAAAAGGTAGATTAGATAGAGCAGTCAACATTTCAGATAAAATCATTTATTTGGATGCATTAGAGGATGATCTTTTATCACTTCCTGGAATAGAATATGCAGCAGTAATTGCACTTCCAAATTTAAAAAGAGGGCAAAAGGTTTTTGCTGCAGTATATGGGAATAATGCATCTCATAATCAAATATCAGAGATCCTATGTTTGAAAGAATGGCCATTACTTCTATCCGGAAAAACTGACTATGTAAAAATTACTGCAATATTGAAAGATTTTTTTTATGAAAAATAATGCTTATATAATTGCTGCCAAGCGTAGTGCAGTTATTCCAAAAGGTGGTGCCTTTAAAACATTGAACATTCATGAACTAGCTGCTCCAGTCATTAAGGCTCTATTAAAAGAGGCTAATGTGCCGACTACATCTGTGAATGAATTAATACTTTCAAATGCTGTTGGAGGAGGTGGCAATCCTGCAAGGCCAACAGCTTTAGCTTCAGGCCTTCCAGAGCATATTGGAGGTTTAACAATAGATAGGCAGTGTACTGGAGGCCTTGATGCCATATGGTTGGCTGCCCAACTGGTAATGTCGGGTTCTCATAATACTATTATTGCTGGCGGTTCAGAGAGTGCATCATGTAGACCAATAAGAATGGCAATTAATCATAATACTGGAGAAAAGATTGCATATGATCGACCAATTTTTACAGGCTTAAAAGATAGAGATCCAGATATGATAGATTCTGTAGCAGAAATTGCAGCCTCATCAGGTATTTCAAAAGAATTACAAGAAGCTTGGGCGATTAATAGTCATAAAAAAGCTTCAAATACAAATTTCAAAAGTGAAATTGTCAATATTAACAATCAAAACAAAGACACTTTTACGCGTAAATTAAATAAAAAAATATGTGAACGGGCACCTATTTTGAAAGGCAATATTTCATCTGCTACAACAGCAGTTGACTCAGATGCTGCAGCTTTTTGCATAGTGGTTAGTGAGAAAGTTGCTAAAAACTTCCCAAATGCTATTAAAATTGTCCAAGGCGTTTCATCCGCAGGCGTTCCTGATGCTCCAGCTTTAGCAACAATAAATTCCATTAATAAAATTCTTGAAATTACAAAAATTACAATTGAGTCATTGAAAGTCGTTGAAATAATGGAGGCATATTCAGCTCAAGCGTTAATAGCCAAAAATGAATTTAAATTTCATGAACAATTGATAAACAGAGGCGGTGGTGCATTAGCACGTGGACACCCAATCGGAGCATCTGGTGCAATCCTAGCTGTTAGATTATTTCATGAATTACAAAAAACAGACGGAAATGGGTTAGCAACAATTGCAGCTGCTGGTGGCCTTGGAAGTGCACTTATATTATCTACTGTTAGCCCAAGATAAAACAGAATCTGGTCGTGCTTTATGAATACCATTTGCTATAAATCCAGCCAAAATACATTTAATGATATCACCGGGTATAAATGGAGACATAGTTAATAAAGATTGGAAAAGATCCATTTTGGCACCAATCATATAATATGGGATCGCGATTACATATAGAACTATTATGCTTCCAAAAAATGCTGCAGCACTCGCTGCAAAACTAATAGGCATATGTTTAAATTTTTCCATTATATACCCTGTTGTATACGCAGCTGCAGGAAAGCCAAATAAGAACCCAGCCCATGGGGTAGTGAACACGCCTAATCCACCACGTCCACCAGCTAAAAGTGGTAGCCCAAGAGCAACCAAAGACAGAAAAAGTAAAACTGCCAAGGCTCCTCTTTTAGCTCCTAGGATCACCCCACATAACATAACCCCAAGACTTTGGGCTGTAATTGGTATTCCACTTATTAATGTTAATTTTGGCAGAAGCCCAAGCACTGCAATTAATCCAGAAAATAATGCAATGTAAACTATATTTCTTTCCATAAGATTAGATCCCACCTCGTGCTCGTATCGCTTCTGCGACTCTATCTGCATCGTCAATTACTGTAATAAAAATTGGAAGAATAATACGCCAATTCGTATGCTTTAATGCCCTTGCTCGCCAACTTTCTAATAATTGTTTTGCGCGCTCTATTAATACCGGTGTAAATCGAATAACCATCCCAAGTGCAAGGCCAATTGATGATGTTTTAACACCAATCAACTTTAATGGATGCAAGATCCATAAAAAAAATTCAATCATATCAGAAAGTTTTGATGTCATTGTTACAAAATTAGCTAAAGCAAACAAAACCAGCAGCCTAAGGCATGTAACTGTTCCAGATAAATATTCTCCACGAATTAAATGAAAAATCCATATCAGCAAAACTACCCAAATTAATGGGCGGAGTAGAAGAATCCCTTTTCGCAAAGCAAAAAGTGATACTGAAAAATATAAAAATATTAAGCCGATTAAAAAAACTGATAATAATAACCAATTATTGATAAAAAAAATGATTACAGAAATAAAACTTAAAGCTGCCAGTTTATATCCAATTTGAAGATTGTGAGCCCAAGAAGGCCCCATAATACTAATAGCTAACATTTGCGCGCCTCTGCATTTCTTCTTCAAAATCAGGCATGACATTTTTGAAAGAGCCGTCCTTAATTATTTTTCCATTGTCTATCCATAATATACGATCAAAATTAACTAATATATCCTTATTATGAGTAATCATTACTATCTGTTGACCCAATTTATTCAATTCATGTCTCAATTGTAATGACGTAGGTAAATCAAGCCCAGCATATGGCTCATCTAAAATGATAACATCAGGATTCATTGCTAAAACAGCAATCAAACATAAAAAATGTCTTTGTCCTTGTGATAAATTATGTGCGAGCTGGTCTGACCATTTCAATCTATTAAATTTCAATAAAATTTCATTAGATCGTTCTTCTGCTTCAATTCGTGTCATTCCTTGTTGCATTAATCCAAAACTAATTTCTTCAACACATGTAGGAAAAATAATTTGGTGATCTGGGTTTTGAAAAATAATTCCAACAGTTTTCAAAGCGGCTTTCCGGTCTTTGTATATATCAATATCATTAATTCTGATAGAACCAGAAATTGGTGCAATCAAACCAGAAATCAATCTAGCTAAAGTGGACTTGCCAGATCCATTGACACCAACAATTCCTATACGCTGTTCGGAAACATTCAAAGTAATTTGATCTATCACGCGATGTGTTTCAAATTCAAAAATTACATCTTTTAAATATATTGCCATATTTCCCAACCATCGCCTTGCTTCTCAATTACATCGAATGTAACTCAGCATCAAGAAACATCGCGGGGTAAACCCCAATTGGACATAAATGAACCTTACTGCTTTAAATTCACCTAACTACAGAAGATATTTTATTGGATCAGCTGCAGCAGTAAATGGGTTATGGATATTGCGTGTCGTAATAACTTGGATTGCTTGGGAAACATCATTATCTGCAACTTTTGTGGGGTTAATAGCAGCACTAACAATGCTACCCACAATGATTATTGGCCCTTTTTTTGGTGCCATAATGGATCGCTCTAATATTATAAAAGCAGCTTATGCTACTAATTTTGGAATGATTATAGCAGCGCTCATCACTGTTATTTCTATATTAATAGAAATTATATCACCATTTGTTTTAATAATATTGGCAATATATATCGGTATCATAACCGCTGCTCATCATCCAATGAGGTTATCTATTGGGCCACGATTAGTTCAAAAGAAGCAAATAAGTTCAGTATCAGCTCTTGCTGCATTAAATTTTAATACTGCTCGTGTAATTAGCCCTTTTGTTGCAGGAATATTGATTGAATATTTTGGAACACTTTTTGCACTTTTAGTCGCAATATTATTATATTTACCAAATATAATAATTTACGCGACGCTCAAACCCAGAGCATTAACAATATCCAGTGAATATCAAAGTATGTTTGCTGCAATAAAAGAAGGGTTTTATTTTGTATGGAGTTCTAAATATTTACGTCTTATTTTTCTAATTTCAGCTGTTTATACCATATCAATAAGATCTGTAGCAGAAATTCTTCCAGTAATAGCTGATGGTACTTTCTCAAATGGCGCAAGTGGATTAGGTCAACTCGCAGCAACAGTTGGTGTGGGCTCTCTTTGTGCGGCACTTTATAAAGCTCTAGGAACCTCTGAACGTGTGCCTGCATTTAGTCTTTCTATAATATTAGTAACTGTCTTTGGAATGATATCTGCGTGGCTGCTAACTATAACTCATCAATGGCCACTTGCTTTAGTCTCAGCAGCCTGTATGGGTTTTTCTGCAACTTACTTAGGCGTTAGTTTTCAAGCAGAAATACAAGCTGACTTGCATGATAATATTAGAGGCCGTGTAATGAGTTTGTGGGGTATGATCACACTAGGCTCCATGTCTTTAGGTTCACTGCTTTTGGGCTGGGTAGCTGATATATTTGGGCTCTTTTTTGCTGGATCAAGTTTAATTTTCTGTTCTTTAATTTGTTTATTATATATCTCTTTAAAATCACAAAGTTTCAGAAAGTAAAAAACATTTTTGTATTTCCTCATAAAAAATGGGGAGACTGATCCCCCCATTTAAAAATTCTATATCTCTAAATAATTTTAACTACAGCCACTGGTTGCTCCACACGTATTACATTTCATACATGTACCATTCCGAACCAGCGTATAATTTCCACAATCACCACAAGCGTCGCCTTCATAACCTTGCATTTTAGCTTTTGCTCGATCATCTAATTGAGGAAGACCTATTGATTTTTGTGCACTTACTGAAACGGCATTGTCAGTTCCAGTTGCTTCTTGAATAGATGCACTATCTTCAAACAAATTGGCTTGACCCCCCTGCAAAACCATTAATTCTTGGGGTAATCTTTTTCTAAGATAGCCTGTTGAAGATACTTGTTTGATCATTGCAAGATTTTCTTCATTCGTTTGTTGGCTCGCTGAAACACCTTCAGCTTCTCCCTTGCCGAGAGTATCAAAGCTTTCTCCTTCAGGTTGAACATGTGCTAAATCGGTTCGATCTAAATAGGAAATAGCTAGCTCTCGGAATATATAATCAAGAATTGATGTTGCAGATTTAATACTATCATTGCCTTGCACCATTCCAGCAGGATCAAATCTAGTAAAAGTAAATGCATCAACAAATTCTTCTAATGGAACCCCATATTGGAGACCAACTGATACAGCTATAGCAAAATTATTCATCATTGCTCTAAAGCCCGCACCTTCTTTATGCATATCAATGAAAATTTCACCAATTTTACCATCTTCATATTCGCCAGTTCGAAGGTAAACTTTGTGACCTCCCACATTTGCTTTTTGAGTGTACCCTTTACGGCGCTCAGGCAAACGTTCACGCGCTTGCCTATTAACCTCTTTGATAATAACTTTTTCTACAATCTTTTCAGCTAAAATTTGTGGACGATCTCCAGCAGGTGCTTCCATTAGTGTTTCTTCCAAGTCATCTTCATCATCATCAACAAGAGCTGATGAAAGTGGCTGTGAAAGTTTAGATCCATCTCTATATAAAGCATTTGCTTTTACACCTAATGACCAAGACAACTCATATGCCGCTTGGCAGTCTTCTATTGTCGCATCATTTGGCATATTTATTGTTTTTGATATTGCTCCAGAAATAAAAGACTGTGCGGCAGCCATCATGGTTATATGGCTTTCAACTGATAAGTATCGGGTACCAATACGGCCACATACATTTGCACAATCAAAAACGTCATAATGTTCTTCTTTTAAATGCGGAGCACCTTCTAATGTCATGGTACCACAAACATGATTGTTAGCGTGTTCTATTTGTTTTTTTGAAAATCCAAGATGCGACAGTAGATCAAATGTTGGGTTGTTCAAAAGCTCATCAGGTATACCTAAAGTTCCTTTGCAGAACTCTTCTCCTAATGTCCATTGATTAAAAACAAATCTTATATCAAAAGCTGATGGCAATGCCGCCTCAACTTTATCAATTTCAACCTGACTGAAACCATGTCCAATTAATGCAGTATGATTAATGCCTGGAGCATTACCCATTGTACCATGGCCTACTGCATAAGAAATGATTTCTTCTGCTTCCGCTGAACCATATCCCATAGTTGTTAAAGCAGCTGGAACAGATTGATTTATTATTTTAAAATATCCACCACCAGCTAATTTTTTAAATTTAACAAGTGCAAAGTCAGGCTCAATACCTGTTGTGTCACAATCCATTACAAGACCAATTGTACCTGTTGGAGCAATCACAGAAACTTGCGCATTTCTATAGCCATGCGCCTCACCAAGCTGAACAGCCTCTTCCCATGATATTTTCGCTAAATCAACTAAATTTCGGTCTGGGCAATTTTTTGCATCTAATGGTACTGGCTTTATCTCCAGCCCTTCATACCCAGCTTTTTTACCAAATGCCGCGCGTTTATGGTTTCGCATAACACGTAACATGTGCTGTGAATTTTTTGCATATCCAGGGAATGGTCCTAATTCTTTGGCCATCTCTGCAGATGTTTTATAAGATACGCCTGTCATTAATGCAGTAAGTGCTGCACACATAGATCGACCTTCGTCGCTATCATAGGACAAGCCCATGTTCATCAATAAACCACCAATATTAGCATACCCAAGACCAAGTGTTCTAAAGTCATATGATCCACGTGCGATAGCTTCTGACGGAAATTGGGCCATAAGCACAGACGTCTCGAGAGTTATTGTCCATAATCGAGTTGCGTGCATGTATGCATCTGCATCAAATTCACCATCTTTAAAAAATTTCAAAAGATTCATTGATGCTAAATTACACGCTGTATCATCTAAGAACATGTATTCAGAACAAGGATTAGAGCCGCGTATCTGCCCATCTTCAGGACAAGTATGCCAGGCATTAATCGTATCATGATACTGAACTCCTGGGTCAGCACATGCCCAAGCAGCATGCCCAACATCTTCCCATAATTCTTTTGCTTTTACAGTTTTGGAAACTTTACCATCTGTTCTTCGAATTAATTCCCAGTCTTCATCATTTTGGACAGCCTTCAAAAACGCATCAGTTACACGAACTGAGTTATTAGAATTTTGGCCAGCAACTGTATTGTAAGCCTCTGAATCCCAGTCCACGTCATAGCTAGGGAATTCAATGCTGCTGTAACCTTGTCGAGCATATTGCAAAACTCTGTTTACATAAGTTTCTGGGATCATAACTTTTTTTGCAGATTTTACAGCAGCTTTGAGATTTGCGTTCACTTTAGGATCGAAAGCATCTTCTTCTGCTCCATCCCAAGAACGGATAGCAGAAAATATTTCGTTTAATTTTAATTCATGCAACTTAGACCCAGCAACCAGTGAAGCTACTTTTTGTTCTTCTTTTACTTTCCAACTAATGAATTCTTCTACGTCTGGATGATCCATATCACAGATAACCATCTTTGCAGCGCGGCGCGTCGTACCGCCTGATTTAATCGCACCAGCAGCGCGATCACCAATCTTGAGAAAAGACATAAGTCCTGAGGATTTACCGCCCCCACCTAAAGACTCGTCCGACCCCCTTAATGAAGAAAAATTAGTGCCAGTACCTGATCCATATTTAAATAAACGCGCTTCACGGACCCATAGGTCCATTATTCCACCTTCATTCACCAAGTCATCTTTCACGGATTGTATAAAACATGCGTGAGGTTGGGGATGTTCGTATGAGCTGTTGGATTGTACCATTACGCCTGTTTTGAAATCTACATAGTGATGGCCTTGTGATGGACCATCGATACCATATGCCCAATGCAAACCAGTATTGAACCATTGTGGGCTATTAGGCGCAGTCATTTGAGCTGCTAGCATGTAACGCATTTCATCATAGTAAGATTGTGCGTCAGCTTCAGTATCAAACATTCCACCTTTCCAACCCCAGTAAGCCCAAGCCCCAGCCAATCTATTAAATACTTGCTTTGATGATGTTTCACCTAAATATTCACCGTTTGGCTTTACTTGCTGTCCATCGCGTGGTGCTGATCTCCATAAAAATTGTGGGACATCATTTTCTTCTACTCGGATAAGATCGTTAGAAACGCCGGCTTTTCGAAAATATTTTTGTGCAATTACATCAGATGCGACTTGGCTCCATGATTCTGGGACTTCAACATCATCTAAAGAAAATACTATAGATCCGTTTGGATTGCGTATTTCAGAAGTTGTTTTATGAAATGCGATTCCCGCATATGCATCTTGATTAGCTTTCGTAAACCGTCGTTCTATTTTCATTTCTGCCTCATTTTTTCTTTATTTATGCCTCTTTTGTTCCTCATTAGGCCTAGATTTATGTTTTGTTAACTTTAAATCGGTAAAACTATTTAAAATATTACCAACCACTACATATAGTAGACCACGGGAACTCTTACACAAACTGTATCATAGTGACGCCTCGGTCAACGACTTTATTTCATTTTTTTATACTTTTTTTAGTTGACTGCCTGTTCAAACCAGCCTGTGGATAAGTCAAAATAACTACACTAAAGTATATGCAAAAAAAAAATTTAATATTTATAAATAGATAGCATTTCAAAAAGTATAAAATCATATAAATGAATATATAAAATCATCATAAAAAAAAAATCGCTAAAAAGCGATTTAATTTTTTATTTTTTATTAAATGGTCGGGACGGCTGGATTCGAACCAACGACCCCTTGTACCCAAAACAAGTGCGCTACCAGACTGCGCCACGCCCCGACTAAGCTGCGGTTTACAAAACTAGTACGATAATGGAAAGCCCTAAAATGCATCATTTACTGGAAAAATCAAAAATTAACACTTCCAAATTGCGAGTTCTTGGTCAATTAGTGGATATCTGATTTCAGAATTGGGTTTAATTCCTAATTTATCAAACATTCCTGCATTTATTTCAAGGACGTACTGTATAGAATTACCTCCATAGATATTTGTAAGATCAAATGGAATTGCGTTCCTATGTGCATTTTTCAAAACACCCTTAGAATCAAAAAATAATAGATCCAAGGGTATAATGGTATTCCTCATCCAAAAATTTACTTCTTGTTCATGATCATAAACAAACAACATACCCGAAAAGCGGTCTAAGGATTTCCTGAACATTAAACCTTTTGCCCTTTGTTCTTTATTACTAGCTAGCTCAACTCTAAATTTTACTGCCCCACCTGCCCACCGGATATCTACAGTGTTATCCGAACATGAATGAGCGTAAGTACCAGAAAAAGTACATAGAACGAGAACAACTACTTTGAGTAAATTGACTATGGGCTCAACCTATCAATTGACCATTCATTTTCATTTTGGGTACGCGTCCAACGGAATCTATCATGTAATCTGGCTTCTCCGTCAGCCCAAAATTCTATTTCAACTGGATTTATTCTAAATCCACCCCAAAAACTTGGCCGATTAGGAGTAGTACCATTTTCATTTAATGCCTGTTCATACCAATTCTCTAGAACTGACCTATCTTCTATCACCTGAGATTGTCGAGAAGCGACAGCCCCTACTCTACTTTGTGGAGATCTACTATCAAAATAAGTATCAGCTTGTTTACCTTCTGCTTTTTCAACAGATCCACGCACTCTAATTTGCCGCCTAAGTGACTTCCAGTGAATAACAAAAGCTGCTTGTCCTGATGCGATTAACTCACGACCTTTTTTGCTTTCATAGTTTGTATAGAAAACAAAAGCATCACTCTCAATTTCTTTTAATAAAACCATTCTAACATTAGGCAATCCAGTGTTATCAACTGTTGCTAAAGCAATTGCATTGGCATCATTCAACTCTAATTCTTTTGCTTGATCCATCCAGTCTCTAGCTATTTCAAAAGGATTTTCACCTGCAAATTTTCCTGATCTATCCATTATTCTATCCCTGTTTGCATGTAAAATAACTTTAATACAGGCAAAGACAAGTAATTGAACATATTTTAACCCTTTTTCTTGTAGGTCGGCCTTCCTTGATCTATTCATGAAAAAATACTTTTATCCATCGGAGAAATATCATGGGCATTATGAACGGAAAACGTGGACTGATTATGGGTGTTGCCAATAAACAGTCAATGGCGTGGGGTATTGCTCAAGCTTGCCACGCACAAGGTGCTGAGATGGCATTTTCTTACCAAGGCGACGCATTAAAAAAACGAGTTGGACCCTTAGCCGAGAGTATAGGTTGTGACACTGTTTTGGAATGTGATGTGACTAACGAAGCATCAATGGACAATTTATTTTCTGAATTAGAAAATAAATGGGGTAAAATAGATTTTATTGTACATGCAATTGGCTTTTCCGATAAAAAT
>Ga0209119_1004534_pt1 | contig 11377 bp, 1 predicted proteins | sample COG_03_FD_184747 | JGI IMG/M metagenome (GOLD analysis project Ga0209119, IMG submission 184747) | Pelagic Microbial community sample from North Sea - COGITO 998_met_03 (SPAdes) (version 2) | ecosystem: Environmental > Aquatic > Marine > Neritic zone/Coastal water | place: Helgoland, sampling... | reverse complement strand
AATGATAGCGTTAGGGGATCCTCATCAATATCCGTGTCGTTCGAAATAACATCAATCGTTAATGAAGTATCCTCTTCAACGGTTGCTGTGTCTGAAACTGCAACAGGTGCGTCATTTACTGCAGTGACCGTAATAGTTAATGTTCCTGTTGAAGTATCGGTTCCGTCAGATACTATATAAGTGATTGTCTCTGTGCCATTGAAGTTCGCTGCTGGTGTATAATCTACCGATACACCATCTGCATTAACGGATACTGTTCCACTACCGTCTGGAGTTGCTGTTATTAATGTTAAGGTATCTCCCTCAACATCCGTGTCATTTGAAACAATATCAATATTGGTTAAAGCACTATCTTCCAATACAGTTGCTGTGTCTGCCATCGCTACTGGAGCATCATTCACAGGAGTTACCGTAATGGTTAATGTTCCTGTTGTATCAGAGAGTTCTCCATCAGATACCGTATAGGTAATTGTCTCTGTACCATTGAAGTTCGCGGCTGGTGTGTAATCTATCGAAACACCATCTGCATTAACAGCAGCTGTTCCACTGCCATTTGGATTAACGAATGATAGCGTTAGGGGATCCTCATCAATATCCGTGTCGTTCGAAATAACATCAATCGTTAATGAAGTATCCTCTTCAACGGTTGCTGTGTCTGAAACTGCAACCGGAGGATCATTTACAAAACAATCCGTTGTTCCGGTTTCTGGTAAATTTGGATATAATTCTGACAGTTGTATGAAACCTTCAGTTCCAGAATAATTTGTCAGTAAGACTATATAATACTCCTTGGCTAAAGCCTCATTGATAACCAATACTTCTGGATTTGTACTACCGTTCTTTTCACAATCTACAATTTTATCAGCTGTTAAATCTCTTCCAGAACCATCGCTAATTATAGCATTAAAAGAATCTTCAGTGAAAGGTCCCCAGGCAATAAAGTCCGAATCAAGTGGTGCTCCTGCAAGAGACGTAGCAGATATCTGTATATTAAACTGTCCAGAAGTTTCTACTTTTAAGTAATACCACGTTGGATTTCTTCTTAATCCCAGAAATAGACAACCAAATTCAGGTTCAGTTTCTTGTACATAAACAGGTAGGTTTCCGTTTGAAAAAGTGTTTGGGTAATTTGCGCCACTATCAGAGCAAAAGGGTAATGCTTCACTTAGTGTAGCTCCCTGTGCCACAATAATATTCACTGAAAAAAAAGTGACTATTATAATAATTTTTTTTAACATGTAAATTAATGGGTTACCTATTGGATGAAAATAGTAGATAAAATAGCACTATTGTAAATTCGTTTTTACATAATTATCTTTTAATAAGGACTGAGCTTGCAGTTTTATTATTATGACTAAGTCTAAGTATATAAAACCCTGATGAAAGAAAAGATGCATCAATCTTATTACTACCAATATCTAAATTACGATTAAACATTATTTTTCCATTAATATCATATATCTGAAGTTTTAAAGGAATAGGGTTATTAATAAAATAAAAATCATCAAAAGGATTAGGATAAGTTTTAATATTATTTAATTGATAAGTTAATAAATCTAATGTTACATCTATTGACATTGTCGCTTCATTACTGTTTAAAACTCCATCATAAGCTATGAAAGTAAAGCTATCGGAACCAACGTAAGTTCCATCTGCGATGTAAGTTGCTTGATTACCATTTAATGTAACAGAGCCGTGACTAGGCTGATTCGAAATTGTATAAGTTAATTCATCACCATCAATATCTGTAGCTAATAAAGTTACTATTTCTGTGTTTCCTTGTTGAAGAATAAATGTATCATCAATAGCAACTGGAGCATCATTTACTGCGGTTACCGTAATGGTTAATATTCCTGTTGAAGTATCGGTTCCGTCAGATACCGTATAGGTAATTGTCTCTGTACCATTGAAATCAGCAGCTGGAGTATAATCTACAGATACACCGTCTGCATTAACAGTAGCTGTTCCACTGCCGTCAGTAGTTGCTGCTATTAATGTTAATGTATCTCCTTCTACATCCGTATCGTTTGAAATAACATCAATAGAGGTTAAGTCTGCATCTTCTTCGACAGTTGCTGTATCTGAAACTGCTACAGGAGTATCATTCACAGGGGTTAACGTAATGGTTAATGTTCCTGTTGTATCAGATAGTACTCCATCAGATACCGTGTAAGTAATTACCTCTGTGCCATTGAAATCAGCAGCTGGAGTATAATCTACCGATACACCGTCTGCATTAACAGCAACTGTTCCAGAACCAACTGTAGTTACTGTTGTTAACGTTAACGAATCACCGTCAATATCAGTGTCATTTGAAATCACATCAATAGAGGTTAAGTCTGCATCTTCTTCGACTGTTGCTGTATCTGAAACTGCTACAGGAGCATCATTCACAGGGGTTACCGTAATGGTTAATGTTCCTGTTGTAGCAAGTTCTCCATCAGAAACCGTGTAAGTAATTGTCTCTGTACCATTGAAATCAGCAGCTGGAGTATAATCAACAGATACACCGTCTGCATTAACAGCAACTGTTCCAGAACCAACTGTAGTTGCTGCTGTTAATATTAAGGTATCTATTACATCAACATCCGTATCGTTTGAAATCACATCAATAGAGGTTAAGTCTGCGTCTTCTTCGACTGTTGCTGTATCTGAAACTGCTACAGGAGCAGAATTTTCAATAACATGAATAATTCCAACTTCTAAATCTTCAGTAGCTACGTCAGAATTTGACGAGTTTGATAAAGTAACTCCTGATAAGTCAAAAGTATAATCTCCTAAAGAGATCGAATTATTTATAAATACTGGTAAATTTAATAATAAGTTTGATCCAACAGGAATAACAACATTACCAAGGTTATATATTAAAAATCTATAATTCCCATTTCCGATATCTGAACTCGATATGGTAAAGCCATCCAAAGAATTTAATGCTTCGACATTTTCATAATCAAAAACAAAACCATTAGGGATATTTATATCAAACTGTAAAGCTCTAATTTCATCGTTATTAGAGATTCCTAATTGTATAATATGGTTACTATCTCTATAAACTGATTGTTCCTCAATATATAAATAGTTTGGCGAGTAAACTTCTGCAGTAATTTGTATGGTACTTTGATTCTCTGAACCGTTATGATTAATTATTAAGGAGCTCGAAAATTGCCCCAATGCATCTGGATTAAAAGTTACTGTTTCAGCACTAGTTTGGTTAACCGGTATCGATAGAGGAGTTTCTATTGAGCTTGTTAGATTACTAGAATTATACGTTACTTCGTCAATAATTAAACTTGTGGCTCCGCTATTTGTTAAAGAAATACTATTAACTTTTGGAATCGTAATAGGTACTCTTCCTAGGTTAATATTTGAAGGAGACAGATTTAAAAAAGGAGCATTTACTAAAATTGACCCTGAAAAAGAATTTGATTGAATATTACCAAGATCTGTATTAGAAATTATTGGATTTGAAATATTCAAAGGTAAATTTCCTGAACTTGAAGTTGGCAACAAAGAAAAACTAAAAACCTCACCCATTTGACCAGTAAATGGTGAATTGGTTGAAGAGAAAGAAATAACTCTCAGAATATTTGAATTAATGACTGAACCAGATATTGTGTGATCAGTTTCTCTTCCCGAGAGAGAAATTGAATTTTCAACATACTCTACACCATTTGGTATCGTTATGTCTAATTGGAAACCACTAAATGTTTCCATGTTATTTATACTTACTGGTATCGAAATACTTGTTAAAATATCACCAGAACCCTCACCAATATGAATTTCATTGACGGAATAAATATCAGCTGAAACTGTAAGTTCTTGGAGACCTCGTGTTTCATCAGTGTCATTGGTCTCAAAAAGAGTTTGATCATCAACTAATTGACTAACAGATGTATCTATATTTAAAGTAATAAACCTAGAATTTCCCGCAGAAATAACTATTGGAAAATCCTCAGAAATTGATAAGGGGGAAACCAAACTTTGTGATAAAATTTCTAAGGATTCTGTGCCTTCGTTTCGAATTTGAATTTGCCGGCTTTCATTACTCTGCATGGGTACCTGACCAAAATCAATATTTGTTGTTATTAATCTAAACTCTGGCCCTAAAATCGTTACGACACCGTTGTTCTGTGAAGCAGAGATTTGTGAACTATTTTGATCTGATAAAACCACGTTTTCAGAAAATACAGAATAATTACCAGGATCATTTTTACTAGTGAAATTTAAATTAACTACAATTCCATTACCAGGTTCTATAAGCTGATTTGTGGAGGAGAATACAACCACTCTGACTACATTCTCCTGAATTACACTAGTGCTAATAGTGTGGTTTTGACCCCTACCAACTAATGTATGGTCAGAAGCCAATTCCATCACATTATTATCATAATGAAGATCAAACTGAAATGCTGAAATAGCATCTGAATTTGTAAACCCTATACCCACAGAAAAATTATCATTTACTGAAACTTCTACTGAGGATACATTTATTGAATTTTGACTCCACAAAAGGTGACTACATAGTAGCACCAAAATTTTAATAAAATTTTTCAAATTATTATTTTAAAATTAACCTCTTATGAGAAATATGCTTCAATATACCGTCTTTGTATGCATTCATAGAAAGAATATAATTACCTAATCGTAGGCTGTCTAACTGGAGTTGGTTTTTAATATTTCCAGAAGTACTTTCTAATTCTTGCGTCCAAACTAATCTCCCCTGAATATCATAAATTTTCACATTCACAACATCCATATTATATGGGAGGTAATATTCTACATTGACTGTTCCACTTGAAGGGTTCGGATAAAGATTCAATAAATTAAACTCATTACTTTCTAATTCTGAACTTCTTAACAAGCCATTTAACTTTTCTCCATTAATAGTACCAACTATAATTTGATCTTCGTAAATAGTATTAGAAGAATCAGTTCTAGTTAATAATTTAGTTTTAGAGTTAGCGATAGTTGTATTATCAAAACTATATAACATTAGAGTTTTAGAATCATCTTTTATGTATTCTAAATTTTGTATTCCTGACAAGTTTTCTGATAAAACATATTCAAAATCAGTATCAAAGGTTAATTGAACCCCTCCTACATTAAATTCTGACTCAACAAAAAGATCATCTCCTTCCCAACTAAAAATAGCATTTCCAATAGAAGAACTTGAGTAATAGTTCATTCCACCTGATGAATTTCTTGTTGTTTCACCTTCATTATTATCATCCTCTGGATTTAATATAATATCTACTGTCGCTGTAATATCTAAAACATTTATAGTCTCATCATTATTTACGTCTGCAGCTTCAAATACAAAAGGACTTGGATCATATCCTAAAATATAATCTACATCTGTAACGAGGTCTAATACATCTACAACAAAATTCCCGTCACTATCACCTAACTTAATTAAGTCTACATCTAAAGTTTGACTTTCTGCAAGTGGAGAACCACTAAAAGCAGCATCAATAGACTGAACAGTCCAACTATAAGACTCGTTATCTGGAAGGTCTGGAAGATTTATAATCCAACTTGTTTCATGCTCTACATTACCTTTACCAGCAGAAATTCTGTATCCATTATCTAACGATTTTATACTCATAATTTCATCTCCTTGGTCTGTTGTTCCAATTTTCAATGCGTATGTTAAGCCTTCTGTTGGTGTCGATTCATCAGTAGCTCCAGTCCAGCTAAACTTAACTTCATATGTATTTGAGTCTCCATTGTAGCCTAATATCTCAGTTTCTAATCCAATAGGTTCTGTTGGTCTCTGATTTACAACATATTCTACCTCACCGTTTCTAGTTTGAATTCCTGTACCTTCTAAAACAGCTGCGGATTCATCTCTTAGGTTTAAATACGTTCTAATAATTGGCTCACCACTTGTAGAGCTCTCTCCTGCAATAGCAAAATCTAAATCATTATCTCCATCGACATCTCCAAATGCAATTGATGCATTTATAATATCAGATAAATCAAAATCACTATCTACATATGAATTTGTGGTAGGATCAAATTCAACAAGTTTTGTAACCTGTCCTTGACCTGAGACTTTTCCAGAATATAAAATATCGGTGTATCCATCACTATTATAATCTCCAAAATCTAAGTTCGCTTCTCTAATCGGTATTAACCCAGTATTTAAAACTTCCTCATATTCAAGTTCATCTCCAGTCATACCATTGTTTGAAAGTATTTTAAACATTGGTCCAGAAACCCCTTGTCCAGTAATTGCAATATCTAAATCACCATCACTATCATAATCGAAAAAGTCAAGAGTACTGTCTTCTGCACTTGGGAATTCTGTAGTTGCCTCAGAGAAAACAGGATTAATAACTGCTGTTGACTCCGTTTGATTAACATACAAATTACTTTTTATACCATCATTGGTTAATCCCGTAATAGCAAAATCAATATCAGAATCACCATCTGCATTACCAAAAGCAAAAGCTCCTGATTTTAAAAGACCAAACTGCTCTGAAATATCTGTGTAATTATAGTCTAAAGTCCCATTAGATTGTTCGTATACACGAACTTTTAATTGAGAGTTTGATTCTGCATTCGTTCTACCAATGTGAACAACCTCTTTTAAACCATCATTATTAATATCTATTAATTCAACTTTAGATTGATATAAACCATCACTTGTAAATACTTCTTGGAAAATATTATTATATGATTGATCATTATTAGTATTATATAATCTCAAAGAACCTTGATTACTATTCTTATCCCAAGTATTGATTATAACATCTTGAACTTTATCTGCATTAAAATCTAAGAATTTAATGTCTGATATACTTCTTGAATTACTAAGATTCTCTTCATATAAAAACTTTTTAGTTCCTAATTTAAAAATCTGGATATCATTATCATTTTCTCTAGATCCATAAATTAAATCCATATCATTATCAAAGTCAATATCTGTAAGTCTTACTATTGGACTATTTACTGAGCTTATTGATCTGTCAATAATACCTCCTTGATTTAATTCTTTCCATTCGTAGGTTAACTGGAAAGTATTCTCTTCTGAAAATTCACTTCCTTTTAATCCATCATCAACAGACTGCACTGACCAATAGTAAACTCCTGGATCCAATAATGTCTCATAACTTGTGTTATAAATCACTGGCGACTTAGTTATCAACCTTTGCCCAGTCTCTATGTTACTCTCAGTATTTGTGATTTCAGATCCTCCTGATGAAGTTGCTAATCTAATCACATACCCCAAAGACGTGGAGAAATCATCATTTGGTGCGTCCCATGAAAATTTAATTTTCCCATACCCTAAATCTTCAACTACTAAGCCAGAAACTTTAGATGAAGGAGTATTGTTTTTATTTAGTAAGTCGGTTCTATAAATTTTAGTGAACTCTCCTTCATCAGATGTACCTGATACAAATAAATCTAGATCTCCATCAACATCATAATCTACCCAATTAGCAGTTGAATTTCTTAATCCCTTGAGTGATACCTCTGTGTTTTCAATGAAGTTAGAATATCCATCACCATCATATAGTTTCGTGATCGACTCTGCATTTTCATTTTCACCCGTAAGAACCATATCTGGTTTTCCATCATTATTATAATCTGCAATTGCTATGGATCCGTTAATAAGTCCACTGATACCATAAATTTCTTGCTCCTGATTTGTAACTAAAGATCTTCTGTAGATTTTCATTTCTTCATTCGTTTGGCCCATGTAATAAACATAATCACCAAATAAAGTCATTGAAGAATAATTTAAATCTGTTGGTCTATTATAATTACAGTCCCACCAGTTTTGACAAGGTGATTTAATAAAAGTATTTATTTGGCTTTTTGACCCAGATTCTCCAACTATAATAATATCTAAATCCCCATCAAACTGATTATCTGCAATTGTTACAGTACCATTTTTAACACCATATTCAGATTCAAATTGATTATTAAAATCCTCTTCTTCAACTAAAGAATCTCCTTCTCTAAGATAGATGTACTTTCTCCAAACATTATTTCCATTAACAATTTCCATACCATTGATGACGAAATCAATATCTCCATCGTTATCTAAATCTCCAGAATCCATTGAACTACCAAATAAATTTGGCAATATCAAGTCTGTACTTGGAACAAAAGTTCCTTGTACATTCTGATAAATAGTTGTGGCTGGATTGTCTGAATTATCCAATCCAGAAACAATTAGATCTATATATCCATCTTTATTATAATCTACCCACATTAGATCTCCATCATAACGAGGGTCTAATGAAGAGTTTTCTATGAAAACTCCATTATCATTTTCATATATACGTGTAATCACACCATCCTGGATACCTCTACCCATGATTGCCATATCTTGATCTCCATCTCTATCATAATCTCCCCATGCTACTGAAGAAAAACTTAAAGCTGGAACATTTACCAATGCATCAAGATCTTCTACTAAATCTATTTCATTATTTAGTATTGTTAAAGTAATATCTTCAACTGGTTCATTAGACTCCAAAATTGCTCTTGAAGGGGTTTGGAAATTTAAAACAACTGTTTCGTCTTGTTCCTCGCCAGGACTGTTTAAATCGTCTTCCTTACCGAATATCGTCATAGAACCTGACAGGTTACCTGCAGAAATTATTATTTCTGGAGTCAATTGATAAGAATTAACAGTGTAAGAGTTCATTGAATTTATATATTCATAATTTTGAAGAATTAGATTTCCAGTCACCTGATTAATATCTAAATATTGAGTTTGAGTTTCCTTTAAAATCGGGAATGGTTCAAATAAAACTTGATCTCCAGTAATATTTAACTTCCCTGGCTTATCATTATCATCACTATTTATTACATATATCTCATTCTTATAAACTATTGATCTTGTAGATTTAGGTCGGAAACCATTAAAATATCTTTCATTTATATATTCCCCGTCAACTATTTCAAATATTCTATAGTCATCAAAATTATATATTCTGTCGTCAATCATTGCCTGATAATAACAACAATCTTGACCTTGATAAATTAATTCTGGTTCAGCATCTCCAACTTTTTTGTATTGTTTACGTCTATTAGAAGAATCATTATCATCATAAACTTGATATAACAAAGTTTCTCCTATTAAACTAAATTGAACCTGAAAACTTACCCCTGTAGCTAATTCAATATAAGGAGTTTCAGAAATAGCATCAATACTTGAGATATCTATTGTGAAAATAGTTTGATTACTTTTAGCATACAATATTGTGTTGTTTAGAACACCGAGACCTATATTATAGTCATACCAGTTCGCTAAATTTCGATCTATGATAGTATTATTTGAAGGATTATAAATTTTAAGCTTATTACCATTTAAAAAGATTAACCTTCCATCTGGTAGTGTTTTCATTATACCATTTGATTGACTACCTATGTCATAAATCATCGTTTCCTCCCCTTTAGAGTCAAAATCAGAATAGTAATCTAAATCTGTTGTCGCTGTTCCATCAAATGTTAATGCAATACTTACATCTCTAGATGAAGGAACATCTATACTCGCTGTTATAAGAGAAGATTCGTGTTCTGCAAACTCGTCTTTAGAAACAGTAATCCCTGTGAAATTTGGATCATCATCACTTATTATGTTTAAACTAACATCCGTTACAGTTGTGGTTGCATTTACGAGAGTCCCAAAATTAAAAGTTATTGGTTCTTGTATTTCAACATCTGTATCATCTAAACCTGTTGTAGAAATCGAAATACTTCCTGAATTTCTATTTGCAGGAATTACAATTTGTCTTACATCATCAACAATTATATATTCTTCTCCCAACACTGCAGATATAGCATCCTGAGTTAAAGTAAAAGGAATTATTATTTCTGCTCCAGATACTGAAGAAGCTGTTAAAGTTACTGAAGTTGCTGAGTTTTCATCAATAGTTGGTGATGAAAAGGCAAATGTAACCTCAGACATTTCATCATTATCTGTTAACTCTAAAGTTAACGGAGTTATAACACCGTCGGTAACTAAGCCCTCATTATATGAACCGTTTACAGGGGTTCCTGGCTGAAGGATTATTGACTCTGCAATTTCGTGTAAATCGTCATCCTCTCCTGTAATCATAAAAGTACCTGTTGTTTGACCAGCTGAAACAATAATTTCTGGGAGAGATTTATAACCATTAATTTTCTGATTATAATCACTATCCTGAACATATATTGCTAATTGACCTTCATCCGTGAATGAAAAATTCAAAATAGACGAACCAGATTCCAAATTGTAATTTAGCTCCTCGTAACTTTCTAAAGCTGAATCAAAACGAATAATATTTGTTGTATTTGCATTATAATTCACCAATCTAGCATGTAATGCATTGTTTATAAACTTAGGTTTACTTAGGTTGAAATTCCCTTGGTTAAATAAAGATATTCTATTATATACATTGTCTTCATCTTTAATATAGATTCCGTCATTTCTAGAATAATAAATATTTTCATTATCGTCTACTACAAGTCCATTAAATCCATCAATAGGATACCCTGTTCCTTGTCCAATTGTAGTTATGTCGTTTTGACCAAGAGTTTGGGACTGAGTTTTAAAAATATTAGCTTCATCACGAGTCATGAAAAATATCTTATTGTTAACAACATCAAAATCTTCTAGGTAAGATGTACTAGTTCCTTGAAAATTTGGAAGAACATCCGCGGTAACTTCTAAATTCTCCATATTTATCAAAGAGACTCTTTGATATGATCGGAAGTAAATATTATTTCCATCTTTAATTAAACGTTCTGCACCATGTCCTTGATTGGCAATATCATTGATGTTTATATTTGAAGTTGTACCATCTAATTCATAAATATCAATTGTTCCTTGATTTTGATTCAGAGTAACCAACCTTCCATCATCTGCATAAACAAAATCTCTAATTGAGGAAGTCAGAGATTTTAATAAAAACTCAGCCCCCTTTGTTGGGAAATCTACATTATAATCTTTTCCAATTAGTGCATCTCCAGATAATGTAACTGGAATTGAAACGTCCTTAGAAGCAGCTGTATTTATTGAAGCTGTAACCTCAAAAGATCCATCTTCGACCTGACTTTGAATATCTCCTGTTGTACCTATTGCTATAATTTCAGGATTATCATCACTCAATAAGTTTAAAGTAACATCCGAAACTTCACTTGTTGCATTTACGAGAGTTCCAAAATTAAACGTTATTGGCTCTTGAACCTCAACATCCGTATCATCTAAACCTGTTGTTGAAATTGTAATACTTGCTGAATTCCCGTTTGCAGGAATTACAATTTGTCTTACATCATCTACAATTATATATTCTTCTCCCAATACGGCAGATGTAGCATCCTGAGTTAAAGTAAAAGGAATGGTTATTTCTGCTCCTGATTCTGAAGAAGCTGTTAA